>Ga0070698_100000028_pt1 | contig 98040 bp, 91 predicted proteins | sample KBSK1502metaG_FD_65477 | JGI IMG/M metagenome (GOLD analysis project Ga0070698, IMG submission 65477) | Corn, switchgrass and miscanthus rhizosphere microbial communities from Kellogg Biological Station, Michigan, USA - KBS K1-50-2 metaG | ecosystem: Host-associated > Plants > Roots >... | reverse complement strand
GGCCGCCGAGCTTGACCGGGCCGCCGAGCTTGACCGGGCCGCCGAGCTTGACCGGGCCGCCGAGCTTGACCGGGCCGCCGAGCTTGACAGGGCCGCCGAGCTTGACCGGGCCGCCGACTCGTCGGAATCACTGCGGTAGCTGCCGGGCTCGGTTATCGACTGGACGGCAGCGACCGGTGAGTGACTATCAGCACGGGCAATGCAGATAAGCAGCTGGGCACTTGTGCCTGCGGCCTCTGGAGGCGTGCCATTAATCGCCGGACAGGAATTGACGTCGGCTGGAAATGCGTGCCGGAATTCCGCGAATCGGCGAGAACTGCGGCCAGGGTGGATGCGGCGGAGCCCGTCAGCAGGGTTACCGCCTGGCCCTGGCCCCTCGCCAGGCGCCTGCGGCGGCAGCGCCGCTGAGGTGCCGCCGCGCCTCTGACGCCTGCGGCGGCGGTGCCGCTGACGTGCCGCCGCGCCTCTGACGCCTGCGGCGGCGGTGCCGCTGACGTGCCGCCGCGCCTCCCGCGGCGGCGCAACCAGCCGTCTTGGCGGTGGTGGGACCGGCCCGCCGCGATCCGCAGCGGCCGCTGGCACCGATTTCATGTGATGGGAATCAGCATGTGCGTCTCGCAATTGCGTGAATCACATTTTGTGCTGTTTTCGGACGGATGTGCGCTGGCCGGCCGCCTGGAAGGTGGGCATTCGCGCTGGCAAACGATTGCAGATGCCATCTGCCATGCGAGGACCAGGGATCCGGCTATTCTGTGCCAAAGGAGTTCGTAAAGACTCTGTACACGAACCCAGCAGTGCAATAGCTTGACTGCACCGATATCTTGGTTGCCACATCGCAGCGCACCGACTGCGGCGCACCAACTGCAGCGCAGCGCTGCGAACCGCTTCACTAGATCCTTGCCCGGTGTATCCCCATCAGGCACGAGTCATGGCAGGTGACCGCTCATGGCGAACCGGACGCTTGTCCGCTACGCCTGCCTGCGTCGTGCTGCCGTGCGGGCCGCCGCGGGCGTGCGTGTTGCCGCTGCCTGCCGGGGGGTCGTGCGGTGACAGTCTGCCTGCTGACCAACATCGGCCGCCTGTGGACGGGATCCGAGATCTGGAGTAACGCGGCCATCCTGACCCAGGATGACAAGATCGCCTGGGTAGGCCCGGCGGCGGAACTGCCCGCCAGCATCCCCGGCGTCGTCGAGGACATCGTGGACGTCGACCATGTGGAGAACCTTGGCGGTGGCTTGGTCACCCCGGGACTGATTGACGCTCACACGCACCCGGTGTACGCCGGAAACCGCTGGGCGGAGCTGGCGATGCGGTCCGGTGGCTCATCGTCGACCGAGATCGCGGCGGCCGGCGGCGGCATGGCATCGACGGTCACGGTCACCAGGGGGACGGATCCCTGGACGCTCTGCAACGGCGTACGGGAGCGGCTCCGTGCCTGGCTGATGGCCGGTGCCACGACCATCGAGGCGAAGACCGGCTATCACCTGACCCGCGACGGTGAGCTTGCTGACGTACGCCTGCTGCGTTCGCTTGAAGGTGAGCCGAACATGCCGCGGGTGCACGTCACGTTCCTCGCCGCGCATGCCGTGCCGCCCGAGTACTTCGGCCGCCGCCACGACTACGTCGACGCGGTCGGCACCTGGTGCGCTGACGCGTCGTCTGCGGGCGCGGACAGCGTTGACGTCTACTGCGATGACGGGCGCTTCACCGAGCGCGAGGCGCGCTGGGTGCTTGGCGCCGGGCGGGCCTCTGGCCTGCTGCCCAGGCTGCACGCGTGCGGTGAGTCCCGCAACGGGGCGGCCAGGCTAGCGGCGGAACTCGGCTGCGCCTCGGCCGACCTGCTGCACGGCGCGGGCGAGGACGATGTGGCCGCGCTTGCCCGGGCCGGGGTGGTCGCGGTGGTGTGCCCGAGCACGGCGATTGAGACCGGCCGGACTCCACCGGTTCGCGCGCTGCTGGACAAGGGCGTCGCGATCGCGCTTGGTTCCGACCACACACCGGGCGGGAACGGGATCACCTCGATGCCCTTGATTATCGCGCTGGCTGTCGCGTACTTCGGGTTGAGCGTGACCGAGGCGCTCCGGGCGGCGACCATCGGCGGCGCGCACGCGCTGCGCGCACCCGACCGGGGCGCAATGGTCCGCGGCAGGTACGCCGACATCGTGGCCTGGGATGCAGATCACGAGGGCTCGTTCGCCTGGTCGTACGGGCTCAAGCCGCTCCGAGTGTGGCGCGGCGGCGAGCCGGTGGCCTGCTGAGCCGCGCAATCCGCGCCGCCCGGCTGCGACGATTGCCGCGCTGACGAGCATGGCGGTGGCGGTAGTCACGGATTCGACCGCCTGCCTGTCCGCGGAACTAGCCGCTGGCGGAGGCATCCGGATCGTGCCCTTGCGCGTCGTGCTCGGCAACCGGGCCGCCGACGAGGCCACGGACGATGACAACGCGACTGACGACAGGGGCGCCGACGAGCCCAGTGCGCCGCAGAAGCCCAGCGCCTCGCACAAGCCCAGCGGGGCGCGCGAGCCCGGCCTGGCTGCACGATCTCGTGTTATGCGTGACCCTGCGGGAGCCGGCGATCGCGGCTGGGGCGATGGCGCAGCATGGGAGCCAGCGGAATGCGCGGACCTGGCGGATCTTGCGGCCGCGATCACGGTCGCCGACGTCGAGGCGGTCCTGCGCGCGGGCGGCCGGGTCGGCACGGCCAGCCCGTCGCCGGACCGGTTTTCGGCCGCCTACGCGGCTGCAGCCGCCGCAGGAGCAGAGTCCATCGTCTCCGTGCACGTGTCCGCCCGGCTGTCCGGGACTCTCAACTCCGCAAGCCTGGCGGCTGCCACCGCCCCGGTGCCCGTGCGGGTGGTCGACTCCCGAACGATCGGGATGGGCCTGGGCATTGCCGTCCTGGCGGCCGCCGGGGCGGCGCAAGCGGGCCGGGACGCGGATGACGTGGCCGCCGCTGCGGCAGGCCGGGCCGCCAGGCTCCGCTCGATCTTCGCCCTTGACACGCCGGGTTACCTGCAGGCTGGCGGCAGGCTGGAGCGAACTCCCGCGCTGCCATCGAGCGGCCTGACGGTCCGGCCATTGCTGCACATCCGCGATGGCCGGATTGTGCTGCTTGAGAAGGCCAGGACACCGGCCGGGGCCATCGGCAGACTTGAGCAGCTTGCCGCCGAGTTCGCTGCCGACCAGCCGGTGGACCTGGCGGTCCAGTACCTCGGCGAGGTCGGCCGAGCCGCGGCTTTCGCCGCCCGGCTGGCCGAGCGCATCCCCGGTGTCCGCCGCATCTACCTGGCCGCGGCAGGCGCGGTGCTCTGCGCCCACACCGGCCCGGGAATGCTCGGCGTAGTAGTCGCGCCGTACTAACCAGCAGGATCAATCCTTCCCGTCCCGTCCCGCCCTGTCCCGTCCGGCCCCGTCCCGTCCGGCCCCGTCCCATCCCGTCCGGCCCGTCCTGCGTGCGCGGGTTCCATCCTGCGTGCGCGGGCTGGTTTCGGTGCGCGGGCTGGTTCCGCCATGCGACCTGTTTTCATGGCATGCTGCGGGCATGCCCGCGTCTCCCGCCAGAACGACGGCCGCCAGAACGACGGCCGCCAGAGGGACAACCGCCAGAGGGACAACCGCCAGAGGGACAACCGCCAGAGGGACAACCGCCAGAGGGACAACCGCCAGCGCGGCCGCCGCAGGGACGGTCGGCAATCCAGCAAGACTGCCGCCGGTAACGGTGATCGTGGGCGAGGAGGAACTGCTCGCGGAACGTGCCATCATGGCAGTCGTGGCGGCGGCCAGGGCAGGCCAGCAGGGCGAGAATGCCGCGGGCGGCCATGGTGCAGGGGAGACGTCGCCGATCAGCGGCACGTCAGGCGTCGCCAGTGAAGCACCGGGCGCGAGCGAGGATCCGAGCACCGGCAGGGAGCCGGCCAGCAGCCGGGACCCTGGCACCGGCGGGGGGGCAGGCGCAAGGGCGGCGCCGGGCGCAGCTGGAGGGCTGTGCGCTGGCGGCATGCCGGACAGCAGCGACCCAGACATCCATGACGTGCGCGCTGCGGACCTTGCCCCTTGCGAATTCACCCAGCTAACCGCTCCGTCGCTGTTCGGCGGCGGCTGCCTGGTCGTCGTCAGGTCGGCGCAAGACGCGAGCAAGGATGTCGCGGCCGAGCTGACCAGGTATGCGACCGCTCCGGCAGCCGACGTCGTGCTCGTGCTGACCCACGCGGGGGGAGCCAAGGGGAAGGCGCTGCTGGCCAGCCTGACCGGGGCCGGCGCACGGCGGATCAACGCCGCGCCGCTCAAGCGCTTCGCCGAGCGGCTCGACTTCCTGCGGTCCGAGTTCGGCCGGGCCGGGCGGGAGGCCGACGAGGCGGGTCTGCGCGCGCTGCTCGACGCGGTTGGGACAGACCTGCGTGACCTCGCCGCAGCGTGCAGCCAGTTGGCCGTTGACACCACCGGCGTGATCAGCCAGGCCATGGTGACCAGGTACTACCGGGGCAGGGCAGAGGCGAGCGGCTTCACCGTGAGTGACCGGGCCGTTGAGGGGAAGCTGGCCGACGCGCTTGAGCAGCTGCGCTGGGCATTGGCTACCGGCGTCTCACCGGTCCTTATCTCCAGCGCGCTGGCGCAAGGGGTGCGCGCACTTGGCCGGGTAGGCAGCGCCTCCCGGGGCAAGAGCGCCGAGGCGCTGGCCGCCGAGCTCGGCATGCCGCCATGGAAGATCGACCGGGTCCGCAAGCAGCTTCGCGGCTGGGCGCCGGACGGCGTAGCCCGCGCGCACGCCGCCGTGGCCGCGGCAGACGCCCAGGTCAAAGGCGAAGGGGCGAGCGCTGGCTATGCACTTGAGGTGGCGATCCGCACCATCGTGACCAGCCGCTCCGGGCGCTGAGTAACTTGCGGCCATTGCTCGGCGCATGGCCCGCAATGCAGTTAGCGCCCGCAGTGCAGTTAGCGCCCGCAGTGGCGCAAGCGCCTGCAGTGCCGTAAGCGCCTGCAGTGCCGTAAGCGGCCGCAGTGTATTTAGCGGCCTGTAGTGCAGTTGGGGCCTGTAGTGCAGTTAGCGCCCGCAGCGCGCCGAAGCCAGCTGCCTTCCGTCATCGATTCGCTCCTGCCCGGCGACGGACTAGGAAACAGCCCGCAGCGGACTTGCCGTTCCGCTGCCTGGCCCCACCCGAGCCCCTGGACCGTGGCTGGATTGATGATCACGGAAGATTCGCGCGTCCGAGCCCCCCGAATCTTCCGTGATTATGGAATGGGCTAGTCGTCCAGGCTGGGCTGGCCGCCCGTGATGGGCTGCGCCCGGAGTTTGGGCTGGTCACCCGGGATGTGGCTGGACGCCCGGGGTGGCTGGACGCCCGGGGTGGCTGGACGGGCCGGGGTGGCTGGACGGGCCGGGGTGGCTGGACGGGCCGGGCGGCCGGGGCGGGCTAGCCCTGTTTCACCTGCGTGGCCCGCTTGGCGATCGCAGACTTGCGGTTGGCTGCCTGGTTCTTGTGGATGACGCCTTTGCTGACGGCCTTGTCCAGCTTGGTCAGGGCCGCGCGCATCGTCTCGGTGACCTTCTCGGCGTCGCCGGCGTCCGCGGCCTCGCGGAACCGGCGCACCGACGTCTTCAGCGACGACTTGACGGCCTTGTTGCGAAGGCGCGCCTTCTCGTTCTGCTTGTTGCGCTTGATCTGGGACTTGATGTTCGCCACGCGGGTGCCTCGCTAGAGTTCTGGTCAGGTTGATCCGGAGTGTGCCCGGCACGAGCCTAGGTCGCGGTTTCGCGCCCGGCAGAAGAAATGCGGGCATGCGGGCAGCCGGGATCGAAGGATACCCGAGATCGGTCCGGCCACTCAAACCCAGGACGCCGGCGGCCTGCCGACTCCGGCGGCCAGCCAGCTCCGGCGGCCGGCTGGCTCCGGCGGCCTGCCGACTCCGGCGGCCGGCCAGCTCCGGCGGCCGGCCAGCTCCGGCGGCCGGCTGGCACCGGCCGCTGGCCAGCTCCGGCCCTGCTGGCGTCAGCACCGGGCGGGACATGCGACCATAGACCCGACAAAGACCTGCGGGAGTCCGGGACCCCGGCTAGCCGGCCGGACCAGCCAGGCAGTGCGCAAACTGAGCCGCTGCCTGCGGACCCGGCCCGAGCCAACGACAGCCAACGACATTCTGGCGGATGCCTGTGCCACCATCGCCCGAGCCCGGAGTGCCCGAGCCTGGACGGACCGATCAAGCGATGATCCGCAACTTCTGCGTCATCGCGCACATCGACCACGGCAAGTCCACGCTCGCGGACCGGATGCTCCAGCTCACCGGCGTCGTCGGCGACCGGCAGATGCGGGCGCAGTACCTCGACCGGATGGACATCGAGCGTGAGCGCGGCATCACCATCAAGAGCCAGGCGGTGCGGCTGCCCTGGACCGGCCCGGCCGGCAGGCCGTACGTGCTGAACCTCATCGACACCCCCGGGCACGTCGACTTCTCCTACGAGGTCTCCCGGTCACTCGCCGCCTGCGAGGGCGCCATCCTGCTGGTGGACGCCGTCCAGGGCATCGAGGCGCAAACCCTGGCCAACCTGTACCTCGCGCTGGCCGCCGACCTGCACCTGATCCCGGTACTCAACAAGATCGACCTGCCGGCGGCGCAGCCGGAGAAGTACGCGGCGGAACTGGCCGGCGTCATCGGCTGCGACCCAGCCGATGTTCTCCGGGTCTCGGCCAAGACCGGCGACGGAGTGCCCGAGCTGCTCAACGCGATCGTCGACCAGGTCCCGCCGCCAAGCGGGAATCTCGACAGCCCGGCCAGGGCACTGATCTTCGATTCGGTCTACGACACCTACCGCGGTGTCGTGACCTATGTCCGCGTCGTGGACGGCCGGCTGACCCGGCGCGAGCGAAGCATGATGATGTCCACCAAGACAGCGCATGACACGCTTGAGGTGGGCGTGATCTCGCCCGAGCCGATGCCATCGGAGAGCCTGGCGGCGGGCGAGGTCGGCTACCTGATCACCGGCGTGAAGGACGTGCGGCAGGCCCGCGTCGGCGACACCGTCACCATGTCGGCTCATCCGGCGGCCGAGCCGCTGGCCGGATACGATCACCCCCGGCCGATGGTGTTCTCCGGCCTTTACCCGGTCGACGGGGACGACTACCCGGAGCTGCGCGACCAGCTGGACAAGCTCAGGCTGAACGACGCCGCGCTGATCTACGAGCCGGAAACCTCGCTGGCGCTCGGCTTCGGCTTCCGCTGCGGCTTCCTCGGCCTGCTGCACATGGAGATCGTCCGCGAGCGGCTGGAGCGGGAGGGCGGCCTGTCGCTGATCTCGACCGCGCCGAACGTCGTCTACCGGGTGGTGCTTGAGACCGGCAGCGAGCTGATCGTCACCAACCCGAGCGACTTCCCGGGGGGTTCCGGGGGGTCGTCCCCCCGGGCTAGCAAGAGCCCGGACGGCAAGGTCGGCCAGATCTTCGAGCCGGTCGTACGCGCTACTGTGCTCGCCCCGAGTGAGTACATCGGCACGATCATGGAGCTGTGCCAGGGCAGGCGCGGGGTACTGCTCGGCATGGAGTACCTGTCCGCCGACCGGGTCGAGATCCGCTACACGATGCCGCTGGCCGAGATCATCTTTGACTTCTTCGACCAGCTGAAGTCGCGCACCCGCGGCTATGCGTCGCTCGATTACGAGCCGGCCGGCGAGCAGGACGCGGACCTGGTCAAGGTCGACATCCTGCTGCAGGGCCAGCCGGTCGACGCGTTCAGCCAGATCGTGCACGCCGATAAGGCGCGTGACTACGGGATCGCGATGACGTCACGGCTGAAGGAGCTGATCCCGCGGCAGCAGTTCGAGGTGCCGATCCAGGCGGCGATCGGATCCCGGGTCATCGCGCGGGAAAATATCCGGGCGATGCGCAAGGACGTGCTCGCCAAGTGCTACGGCGGCGATATCACCCGCAAGCGCAAGCTGCTGGAGAAGCAGAAGGAAGGCAAGCGCCGGATGAAGACGATCGGCCGGGTCGACGTGCCGCAGGAGGCCTTCGTGGCGGCGCTGTCCACCGACCAGGGTTCCGACCGGCGGCGCTAACCGTCCCCCGGGGCTACGGCCCGGGGTGGACTACCGGCCCGCCGTGCGCGCCAGCCGCCGCGAACAGCGCTATGCCGGCGGCGACGAAGAGCACGGTCAGCACTATGCCGACCCAGCCGAGAATGAGGCCGGCCAGCGCCATGCCCGCGCCGTCCTCGCCGGTCCGCCGGATCTGCCGGCGCGCCGCGTGGCCGAGCACGACCGCCGGGATCGCCGCGAGGAACCAGAAGAAGACCTGGCCGAGCCCGCAGGCGAGCGAGGCGACCGCGAGACCGTTCGTCCGCCGCGGCGGCACGCCGTACTGCATCGGATAGTGCCGCGGCTGGGCGCCGAGCGAGAAACCCGGCAGGTCGGCGGTCAGCGCCTGCAGCTGGCCTAACGTCTGCGACGCCAGCACCCGCCCGGACCGCTCGTCAAACTCGTCCTTGGTCAGCCTGCCCTCCGCGTACGCGGTCTGCAGGAGCCCGTTCGCGGTGTCCCTGTCCCGGTCGGACGCCCGCATCTGACCATAACCGCCTGCTGTCATCCCGTGTCCCCAAGTTAAAGACGCCGTGGGCGCCGCCGCGAGCGAGGCAGGTTTCAGCATAACCGCACGGGCCATTGCCAGGCGCCGTCCGGCGCAGCGGACCGGCTGGGCCGGCCCGACACGGGGCTGGCAACTGATCAGGATTTTTAACGGGCCAACTGCGCCGCTCGATCGCGGCTGGCGAGTCGGATACGGTGCGAGCTATGGCGAGTGCACGGGTGATCGCGGTGAACACGGGCACGGAGGCCGACCTGGTGGTGGGCGGCAAGCCCGCGCGGACCGCTATTGACAAGCGGCCGGTCACCGGCCGGGTCAACGTCGGGGCGCTCGGGCTGGCCGGTGACGAGTTCGCGGACAAGGCTAACCACGGCGGCCATGAGCAGGCTGTCTATGCCTACGCCAGGGAGGACCTGGACTGGTGGGTGGAGCGGCTCGGCTACGAGCTGCGCAACGGGCAGTTCGGCGAGAACATCACCACGGCCGGGCTCGACATCACCGGCGCGCTTATCGGCGAGACCTGGCGGATCGGCACGGCCGTGGTCCAGGTCACCAGCCCGCGGATCCCCTGCATCACCTTCCAGTCGTGGCTGCACGAGCCGCACTGGGTAAAGCGGTTCGCGGTGGCCGGCCGGCCGGGCGCGTACCTGCGGGTGCTGGCCGGTGGCGCGGTAGCGGCCGGAGATGAGGCGAAGGTACTTGATCGCCCGGCGGAGCGGGTCACCCTCGCTGAGTCGATGCGCGCGTTCTACGGAGACCAGGACCTGATGCGCCGGCTGCTCCGGGTGCCAGGGCGAGGGGAGAAATGGGACGAGATCGGCCAGCAGGTACTCGGCCACGCGAGGGTCTAGCCCAGGCCTGGCCTATACAGCCCGCGAACCCGGACTACCCAGCAGGGCTGGAGTGGTCCGCGGGGCGGGTATGGTCCGCGGGGCTGAAGCGGTCGGCAGGGCGGAAGCGGCCAGCGGGGCGGGAATGGCCAGCAGGGCCGGAATGGTCCGCGGGGCGGGTATGGTCCGCGGGGCCGGAGTGGTCAAAGGGGCCGGAGTGGCCGACAGGGCCGACAGGGCCGGAGTGGCCGGCGGGGCCGGAATGGGCGGTTGCGCCGGGCGGGGCGGGCTGACGGTGCCGGGCACGCCGCCCGATGGCGAGCCGGTCGCGGCCGACGGCGCGCTGCCGCCTGGCGCGCTGGACGGGACTGGACTGCGTCCCTTCGGCATTTACGTGCATGTCCCGTTCTGCGTGACCCGGTGCGGTTACTGCGATTTCAACACCTACACCGCGACCGAGCTCGGGCCCGGCGCGTCCCGCGAGTCCTACGCTGGCCTGGCCATCGAGGAGATCCGGCTGGCCAGGAAGGTGCTCGGCGCCCGCGACATGCCAGTCAGCACGGTCTTCTTCGGCGGTGGGACGCCGACCCTGCTGCCGCCTGACCACCTCGGCGCGATCCTGCGCGCGGTCGATGCCGAGTTCGGCCTGGCGCCGGGCGCCGAGGTTACCGCAGAGGCGAATCCGGAGTCGGTGACCGAGCGGACCCTGGCGGTGCTGCGCAGCAGCGGCTTCACCCGGATGTCATTCGGGATGCAGAGCTCGGTGCGGCACGTGCTATCCGTATTGGATCGCGTGCATCAGCCCGGACGGCCGGAAAGCTGTGCGAGCTGGGCACGGGCCGCCGGATTCGAGCACGTCAGCCTCGACCTCATCTACGGGACGCCGGGTGAGTCCGATGCCGACTGGGCGCAGTCGGTGCAGGCTGCGCTGGCCGCCAGCCCCGATCACATCTCCGCGTACGCGCTGATCGTGGAGGACGGCACCAGGCTGGCCGCCCGGATCCGGCGCGGCGAGCTGCCCGCGCCGGACGATGATGCGATGGCGGACCGATATCTGCTGGCCGATGATCTGCTCAGCGCGGCAGGCCTGCGCTGGTACGAGATCTCCAACTGGGCGGCGAGCGACGCAGCGGCCTGCAAGCACAACCTGCTGTACTGGACCGGCGCCGACTGGTGGGGGATCGGGCCAGGCGCGCACAGCCATGTCGGCGGCACCCGCTGGTGGAACGTCAGGCACCCGGCCGGATACGCCGCGCGGCTGGTCGCCGGGGCAAGCCCGGCGCAGGCCCGCGAGATCCTGACCCCCGGGCAGCGCAGCACCGAGCGGATCATGCTGCTGACCCGGCTGGCGTCCGGCTGCCCGGCGGCCGAGCTCGATCGGGCCGGGCTGGCGGCGGCCGCGGCGGCGGCGGCCGACGGGCTGGCCGATCCGGCCGCGCTTGAGGCCGGCCGGGTGGTGCTGACCAGCCGTGGCCGGCTGCTGGCCGACGCGGTGATCCGCGGCCTGACCGGCTGACCGGCCCGCGCAAGGTGCCCAAGTACCCGGCTGGCCATACACTTGGCACTCGGGACGCAAGAGTGCCAGGGAGGTGTGCGCGTGCTCGACGACAGGAAGCTGGCTGTGCTGCGCGCCATCGTCGAGGACTACGTGTCGACCAACGAACCGGTCGGCTCGAAGTCCATTGTCGACCGGCACAACCTGGACGTTTCCCCGGCGACGATCCGTAATGACATGGCCGTGCTCGAGGAGCAGGGCTTCATCGTGCAGCCGCACACGAGCGCCGGCCGGGTGCCTACGGACAAGGGATACCGGCTGTTCGTAGACCGGCTGGGCGGGGTCAAGCCGTTCTCCGCGGCGGAGCGGCGGGCCATCGAGACGTTCCTGGCTGGCGCGTACGACCTCGACGATGTCGTCACCCGGACGGTCCGGCTGCTTGCGCAGCTGACCCGCCAGGTGGCCGTGGTGCAGTATCCCTCGCTCACCAGGTCCTCGGTCCGGCACATCGAGCTGGTGCCGCTGACCGGCCGGCGGCTGCTGCTCGTCCTGATCACCGACACGGGCCGGGTGGAACAGCGGGCGATCGAGCTGCCCGGCCAGATCTCCGAGGACGCGATCACCCAGCTCCGCGCCGTGCTCAACGCCTGCCTCGACGGGCGCAGGCTGACCGATGTAGCGTCGGTGGTCGCGAACCTGCCCGAGCGGATCACGCCAAGCGAGCGCGCGAACGCGACAGCCGTGTTCTCCGTCATTCTGGAGAGCCTGGTCGAACGGCATGACGAGAAGGTCGTCGTGGGCGGGGCTGCCAACCTGACGCCGGCCGACTTCACCCGCGGCCTGCACGAGGTTCTCGAGGCACTGGAGGAACAGGTGGTGCTGATGCGCCTGCTCGGCGAGTCTGGCGACGAGGCATCGCTGACGGTCCGGATCGGCGCGGAGAATAAGGTCAAGGGGCTGCGGAGCGCCTCGGTGGTGGCGGTGGGGTACGGCTCCGGTGACCAGACCCTGGCCAAGCTCGGCGTGCTCGGCCCGACCCGAATGGACTACCCGACGGCGATGGGAGCGGTGCGCGCGGTGGCACGGTACGTGGGCCAGATCCTGGCAGAGTCGTAGGAGTCCTGGTGGCCAACGATTATTACGGGATCCTGGGCGTCCGGCAGGACGCGGATGGCGACGAGATCAAGAAGGCGTACCGGCGGCTTGCCCGCGAGCTGCACCCGGACGTCAACCCCGATCCGCAGACCCAGGAGCGGTTCAAGGAGATCACCCAGGCTTACGAGGTGCTCTCCGATCCGGAGAAGCGCCAGATGTACGACCTTGGCGCCGACCCGTTCTCGCCGAGCGGCGCGAGCCAGGGCGGATTCGGGGCCGGGTTTCCGTTCAGCGACATCATGGACGCGTTCTTCGGCGCGACGGCGGGCACCCGCGGGCCGCGCAGCCGGGCTCGCCGGGGCCGCAACGCGACCATCAGGGTGGAACTCGACCTCTCCGAATGCGCCTTCGGCACCACCAGGGACCTGGCCGTGGACACCGCGGTTGTCTGCCCGACCTGCTCGGGCGAGGGAACCGCGCCTGGCACCCATCCGCAGACCTGTGACGTGTGCGGCGGCCGCGGCGAGATCAGCCAGGTGACGAGATCGTTCCTGGGTCAGGTGATGGCATCGAGGCCGTGCCCGCAGTGCGGCGGCTACGGCACGGTCATCCGGCGCCCGTGCCCGGAGTGCGATGGCGACGGGCGGGTCAGGACCCGGCGCAACATCAAGGTGCGGATCCCGGCCGGCGTCGAGGACGGCACGCATATCCAGCTGGCCGGCGAGGGCGAGACCGGCCCGGGCGGCGGCCCGCCCGGCGACCTGTTCCTTGAGATCGTCCAGCGGCCGCACCCGATCTTCGAGCGGCAGGGCGATGACCTGCACTGCACGGTGACGATCCCGATGGTGGCCGCCGCGCTGGGCGCGACCCTGAACGTAGAGACGCTGGACGGCCCGGCGGACGTGGATATCCGGCCGGGCACGCAGTCCGGCCAGGCGATCCCGCTGTACGGCCAGGGCTCCGCGCACCTGAACGCCTCAGGTCGCGGCGACCTGCTGATCCACGTGACCGTGGAAACCCCGACCAAGCTGGAGCCTGAGCAGGAGAACCTGCTGCGAGAGCTTGCCAAGCTGCGCGGCGAGGAGTCACCGCCGGGCCGGTTCGCGCCGGGCCAGCAGGGCTTCTTCTCCCGGCTGCGTGATGCCTTCAACGGCCGCTGAGCGGGCCGGGAGCCTGCCTGCCCGGACCATGGCTGCCGGGAGCCTGGCGGCCGGGACCCTGGCGGCCGGGACCACGCCTGCCGGGAGCCTGGCGGCCGGGACCACGCCTGCCGGGAGCCTGGCGGCCGGGACCCTGGCGGCCGGGAGTCTGCGCTGAGGCCGCCGGTCTTCGTCGCGGACGGCGCCCAGCTGCGGGCGGACCTGATCGTGCTGTCCGGCCCGGAAGGGCGGCACGCCGCGACGGTGCGCAGGCTCACTGCCGGGGAGCGCGCCGACGTGACCGATGGCGCGGGCATGCTCGCCGAGTGCGAGGTCATCCGGAGCGGGCCGGGCCTGCTCGAACTCGCCGTGCTGGCCAGGCGCACCGAGCCGTCGCCCAGCCCGCGAATCGTCGTGGTGCAGGCGATTCCCAAGGGCGACCGCGGCGAGCTCGCGGTCGAGATCATGACCGAAGTCGGCGTGGATGTCATCGTGCCGTGGGCGGCTGAGCGATGCGTGGCCAGATGGCGCGGCGACCGCGGCGACAGATCGCTTGCGCGCTGGCGGGCCACCGCCCGCGAGGCGGCCAAGCAGGCACGCCGCAGCAGGTTCCCGCAGGTCGCCGCGCTGGCCGAGACCGTGGCCGTGGCCAGGATCGCGGCTGCGGCAAGCCTCGCTGTGCTGCTCGATCCTGGCGGGCCGGCCGGTATCGGCAGCCTGCCGCTGCCGCCGGACGGCGACATCGTTGTCGTGGTTGGGCCGGAGGGCGGCATCAGTCCGGCCGAGGCCAGCTCGCTGACCGGCGCCGGCGCGCGGAGCGCCCGGCTCGGCTGCTCGGTCCTGCGGACCTCGTCGGCCGGCGCGGTCGCCGCCGCGCTGCTGCTCAGCGCCAGCGGCCGGTGGGCCTGAGCCGTTGCAGTCCGGCCTGGTCAGGCCGGTCCCGGCCTTGATCGGTCTGGTCCCGGCCTTGATCAGGCCCAGTCCCGGCCTGGCTGACACGGCGCGCTGAGTCGCCCGGCCCGCGCCGCTAGCATGGCACGGTGCTAGTCGGGGGCGGCGGGCTTGTGATGGCCGTGACCGTGCCGCCGGTGACCGGAGCCGGCGAGCCGGTCATGACCGCGGCTTCTGCCAATGTGCTTGGCGCCGGGCTGGCCCCAGGACTCGGGCTGATCGACGGGCTCGACGACGGGCTCGGACTGGTGTCGGTGGGCGTCGGCGTCGGCGTCGGCGTGACGCTCGGCGCCGGCGTCGTCGTCGTGACGCTCGGCGCCGGGCTCTGGCTCGGCGTAACAGCGCCGGTACAGCTGGGCGTCGGGCTGGCCGTGGCGCTGGGGCTGGGCGGAATCGGCGCGGGCGTGCTGCCCGTATGCAGGGGCAGCCAGAGCTGGTTCGGTGGGACCAACTCCTGGCCAGTGCCGTTGACCCCGCCGCCGCTGGTCTGACCACCGGTCGTGCTTTCGCTCTGGCCGAGTCCGGTATTCACGCCGCGCTGCGTGATCGTGTGCTGCAGCGCACTGATCGCGAAGGCGCCGGATCCGATGATCACGGCGAACGCAGCCATCGCGGCCGCCGGGCGCAGCCATCTTGGTCCGGTCTTGAGTATGCCGCCGCCGGTGCGGAGCCAGGCCAGCGCCAGGCCGATCCGGGCGAACGCGGGCCCGATCCGGGCGAACGCGGGCCCGATCCGGGCGAACGCGGGGCCGATCCGGGCGAACGCGGGGCCGATCCGGCCGAAGGCGGGCCCGAGTAGGGCGAACGCGGGGCCGATCCGGCCGAAAGCGGGCCCGATCCGGCCGAAGGCCTGGCCGATCCGCAGGTGCAGCCAGGCAAGAAAGGGCCTGATCCGGAGCGCGGCGGGCTCCGCCCCAGACATCATCCAGGCCGCGAAGGCCGGCCGCGGCCCGGTTAGCCGGGCGCGTATTCGCTCCAGGCCGTCTCCGGCTGGCTCGACCGAGTCGCCCGCAGCGCGCAGCGCGCGGCGCAGCAGGTCCTCGTGTTCACGAGTCGGATATGTCATGGATTCCGCTCCAGGCCTTCCGTTGCCCCCCTTGTCCTCGTCATACGTCCCGCTCCAGCACGCTGCGGAGTGCGGCCATCGCCCTGGCCGTATGACTCTTCACGGCCCCCCTGCTGATGCCCATGGTCATCGCGATCTGGGCCTCCGACAGATCCCCGTAGTAACGAAGTACCAGCGCTTCACGCTGCCGCGCGGGCAGCGTGCGCAGCGCGGTGACCACGGCCGAGCGCTCCAGCTGGGCGATCGCGCCCTGCTCGGCACTCGGCATGTCCGGCGGCGGCTTCGGCGCGTTCCGGTCGACTACCACGCGATGCCGTAGCACGGAGCGGGACCTGTTCACGACCGACTGCCGCAGGTAGGACAGTGCCTTCTCGTTGTCCCTGAGCCGGCGCCAGCCGTCGTGCATGGCGACGAACGAGTCCTGCACGACTTCTTCCGCTGTCGAAACGTCGCGCAGCAGCAGCGCCGCCAGGCGGACGAGCGAGCGGTAGTGCGTGCTGTAGAGCACGGTCACTGCCCGGTCGGCATCCCAGTCGGCCGGGATCGCCCCTAGAGCGCTGTCCGCTACCAGGGTTTCGGTCACTTGAGTTGGACGCGCAGCAGCGTCGCCAGGTTCACCCGTTGTCATGTCCGTTTTTTCGCGCCGGTTCCTCGCCGACTGGCCTCAACGATCCTCCGCCCACGTCCGCTCCATGCCAAGTCTGCATCGCCGCACATCACGGTGCACCGTCGCGAACCGCCAGCGAATGGTGGCGTGCCGGGCGCCGCGGCACGCCGGATCAAGCCTGCCTGCGGTGTGCTCGCAGCGGCGATTCGCCGAGGATCCGCAGTAGAGCAACCATATATGTCGGCAGTCGCTCGGACGCGCTACAAGTTAAGATCGTTGCATGGCTGACTGCCTCTTTTGCAGCATCGCAGCAGGTGACACCGCGGCGACGCGCGTGCTTGAGAGTCCCCGCACGATAGCGTTCCGCGATATCCGGCCGCAGGCGCCGACCCATGTGCTCGTGATACCAAAAGACCACTACCCTGATCTCGCCGCGCTGGCCCGCGCGGGCGCCGGGCTGCTTGACGAGGTCGCGGCTCAGGCACACCTGATCGCCGCAGCCGCCGGCATTGACGGCACCGGCTACCGTGTCGTGTTCAATACCGGCCCGCAGGCTGGTCAAACCGTTCAGCACGTGCACGCGCACGTTCTCGGCGGCCGGGCGATGACCTGGCCGCCTGGATGAAGCCCGGCAGGAGGCCTGGCAGATAGCATGGCGAACATGCGGGCGCGGCAGCGCCCAGGCGGGGAAAGGCAATTGACGCAAGATTCAGGCGATTCGGCGAGCCGTGCGCTCTCGGCGGGCAAAAGCGACACCCGGGTAAAGATCGTAATTCCGGATGACCACTCGATGGTGATCCTGCTCGGATCTGGCGACGAGCTGCTGCAGGTAATCGAGCGTGACTTCGCGGCCGACATTCATGTCCGCGGTAACGAGATTACGGTGACCGGCCCGGATACGGAGACCACCCTGGTGGCCAGGCTCTTCGAAGAGCTGACCAAGCTGGTCGCCAGCGGCACCGAACTGTCCGTCGGCGTTGTGGAGCAGACCGTCTCCATGCTGCGCAATCGGCCTGCCGCCCGGCCCGACGAGGTACTCACCCTGGACATCCTGTCCGCCCGCGGCCGCACGATCCGGCCGAAGACGCTCAACCAGAAACGCTACGTCGATGCCATCGACTCGCACACGATCGTCTTCGCCATTGGCCCGGCCGGTACGGGAAAGACGTACCTGGCGATGGCCAAGGCGGTGAAGGCGCTGCAGGCAAAGGAAGTGAACCGGATCATCCTCACCCGGCCGGCCGTGGAGGCCGGGGAGCGGCTCGGCTTCCTGCCCGGCACGCTGTACGAAAAGATCGACCCGTACCTCCGGCCGCTTTATGACGCCCTGCACGACATGCTCGACCCGGACACGATCCCGCGGCTGCTGGCCGCCGGCACGATCGAGATCGCCCCGCTCGCCTACATGCGGGGCCGCACCCTGAACGACTCGTTCATCATCCTCGACGAGGCGCAGAACACCTCACCCGAGCAGATGAAGATGTTCCTTACCCGGCTCGGCTTCGGCGCCAGGATCGTCGTCACGGGCGACGTCACCCAGGTAGACCTGCCGTCTGGTCAGCTCAGCGGCCTGCGGCTGGTCCAGGACATCCTTGACGGCGTCGATGACGTCTATTTCTCCCGGCTGACCAGCCACGACGTCGTCCGGCACAAGCTGGTGGCTGACATCGTGGACGCTTACGAGAGGTACGACGCACGCCAGGACAAGACCGCGGATGCGCAGCGGCCGGCCGCGGGCCGGTCCCGCCGGCCGGGCAACCGGGCCCGGTGACCGGCCGCGTGAGCGTCGAGATTGCGAACGAGTCGGGTACCGCGGTCGATGAGGCTGGCCTGGCGGCGATCGCCCGCCATGTGCTCGACAGCATGCGCGTGCATCCACTGGCCGAGCTGTCCGTCCTGCTCGTCGACGAGCCTGCCATGACCGACCTGCACGAGCGCTGGCTGGGCGAGCCAGGCCCGACCGACGTGCTGGCGTTCCCGATGGATGAGCTGAGGCCGGCCCACCAGGCGGGCGGGCGGGCCGATCGGGCACAGCAGCACGCCGCCGAGTCAGGCCCGGTCCCCGGGCTGCTCGGTGACGTGGTGCTGTGCCCGCAGGTTGCCGCTGAGCAGGCTCGCAAGGCAAACCATGACGTTCAGGCCGAGCTTGAGCTGTTGTGCACGCACGGCATACTGCACCTGCTCGGATACGATCACGCGGATCCCGGCGAGCACGCCGAGATGTTCGGCCTGCAGGACAAGCTGCTTGCTGCCTGGCGCGCGGAGCGCGGATCCGGTGACCCGGCTGGCCTGGACGCGCCAGAAGGGCAAGAAGGGCAAGGGTGACACCGCGATGGGCTGGCTGGCCGTCGCCGCGCTCGCGCTGATCGCCGTGGCCGCGTGCTGCGCAACCGCTGAAGTCGCGCTGCTCAGGGTTTCCAGGGCGGGCGCGAAGGAGCTAGGCCGCACGGCAGGCGAGCCCCCGTCGGCGCTGCGGGCCGTGCTGGCCGAGGTGCCCCGCTACCTCAGCGTGCTGTCCCTGGCCCGGGTGGCGGCCGAGACAGGCGCGACGGTCCTGGTGACCGCGGTGCTGCTGCATGAGATCGGGCCCGGCTGGCGGGTGTTCGCGACCGCCGCCGCGATCATGATCGTGGCCGTCTACGCCGCCACCGTGCTCATACCGCGCAGCGCCGAGCGCCAGCACCCGGCCCGGGTCGCCCTCGCCGCCGCGGCGATCCTGCATCCCGTCGTCCGCTTCCTCGGCCCGCTGCCGCAACTCCTCGGCGCGGCAGGCCGCCGGCGCGGCGGCAAGGGATCATCCGGCTCCGAGGAGGACCTCCGCGGCCTGGTGGACCTGCTGGAGCAGCGCCGGGTCATCCAGCCCGGCGAGCGCGCCATGATCCATTCGGTGTTCGAGCTTGGCGACACGATCGTGCGAGAGGTCATGGTGCCGCGCACCGACATGGTGTTCGTCGAGCGGGGCAAGACCCTGCGCCAGGCGCTTTCGCTTGCGCTGCGCAGCGGCTTTTCCCGGATTCCGGTGATCGGCGAGAACCTCGACGACGTAGTCGGAATCGCCTATCTCAAGGACATCGTCACCCGCAGCCAGGAGCGCAGGGAATGCGAGTCCGTCGAGAAGGTTTCCTCGATCATGCGCCCGGCACCCTTCGTGCCGGAAAGCAAGCCGATTGACGAACTGCTCAAGGAGATGCAGGCGCGGCAGATCCATCTCGCGATCGTGATCGACGAGTACGGCGGGACGGCCGGGCTCGTCACCATCGAGGACATCCTCGAGGAGATCGTCGGGGAGATCACGGACGAGTACGACCAGGAGCAGCCCCCGGTGGAATGGATCGAGGAAGGACACCGCGCCAGGGTCACCGCCCGGCTGCCAGTGGAGGAACTCGAGGAGCTATTCAACGTCAGGATCGACGCGGAGAACGTGGAAACCGTGGGCGGCCTGCTTGCCCAGCAGCTCGGCCGGGTGCCGATCGCCGGGTCGGTAGCGACGGTGCAGGGGCTGAAGCTGACGGCGGAGAGCCTGGCCGGGCGGCGGAACAGGATCGGGAATGTCACCGTGCAGCGCATCGCGGCTTCGGCAGCATCGTCCGACCCGCCCAGCCCGGTCGGCCAGCCCTAGCCACCGAGCCAGGCAGGGCGCCGGCCATGGCGCCAGCGCGGCAGGGCGGGCAGCGCCGGGAGCGGCACCGCACTAGAGTTGGCCGCGTGAGCGAGGCTCAGCCCGGCCCTGAGGACATCAAGATCATTACTCTTGCCCGGTCGGCGCGTGCCCGGGTGGCGGCAGCCGAGGGCGCGGCGGTCCGCGACGAGACCGGCCGTACCTATGCGGCGGCGGCCGTCGCCCTGCCGTCCCTAAGGCTCTCCGCGCTGCGGCTGGCCGTCGCCATGGCGGTATCCAGCGGCGCGGCCGGCCTGGAGGCGGCAGCCCTGGTCAGCGAGGCGGATGAGCCCGATTCTGCTGACCTGGCCGTAATTCGTGACATCGGCCCGGACGCGATCGTGTTCCACGCGAGCCCGGACGGCACGGTGCGGGCGACGCTGCGGCCCTGATCAGCCCTCGTCCGCCCGCCCGGCGCGTCGCCGCCACCCGGGCGTTAGGCCGATAGCGCGCAGGTAGGGGAGAATCACCCGGGTGGGACGACCACGGCAGACTCAGCGAGCAGCCAGGCCGGCGCCGCAGGCGGAGTTCAGGTCGGGCTTCGCCTGCTTTGCCGGGCGGCCCAACGTCGGCAAGTCGACGCTGATGAACGCGCTCGTGGGTACCAAGATCGCCATCACGAGCAGCCGGCCGCAGACCACCCGGCGGGCAATCCGCGGCATCGTGCACCGGCCCGACGCGCAGCTGATCATCGTCGACACGCCGGGGCTGCACCGCCCTCGCACGCTGCTCGGCGAGCGGCTGGACAGCCTGGTGCGGTGCACGCTCACCGAGGTCGACGTAATCGGATTCTGCCTGTCGGCCAGCGACCGGATCGGGCCGGGCGACCGGTACCTGGCCGGCCAGCTGGCCAGCCTCGGCAAGACGCCGGTGGTGGCTATCGTCACCAAGACCGACCAGGCGTCCCGGGATCAGGTGGCAGCGCAGCTTGCCGCGGTCGCGGAACTCGGCGACTGGGCCGATGTAGTGCCGGTCTCCGCCGTATCCGGCTTCCAGCTGGACGTGCTGGCCGACGTGCTCGTCTCGCACCTGCCGCCGGGCGCGCCGTTGTACCCGGATGGCGACCTGACCGACGAGCCCGAACAGCAACTGGTGGCCGAGCTGATCCGCGAAGCCATCCTGGAGGGGGTGCGGGACGAGCTCCCGCACTCGATCGCCGTGGTGGTGGCGGAAATGGCGCCGCGGCCAGGCCGGGACGACCTGATCGACGTGCACGCCGTGATGTACGTGGAGCGGTCCAGCCAGAAGGCCATCGTGATCGGCGCCAAGGGCGCGCGGCTGAAGGAAGTCGGCAGCCAGGCGCGGCGGCAGATCGAGGCGCTGCTGGGCACGCGGGTCTACCTCGACCTGCGGATAAAGATCGCCAAAGACTGGCAGCGGGATCCGAAGCAGCTGCGCCGCCTCGGCTTCTACGACTGAAACGCGCGCCGGCCCTCGCGGCCCGAGCACGTTCGTGACATGCGGTATCGCTCGATGCGCAGCGCCGTTGGGGCGGTAGAACCCCGGCGGTGCGGGACAATGGCCGGGTGAGCGTCTATCGCGACGACGGCATCGTGCTGCGCACCCACAAGCTGGGCGAGGCGGACCGGATCGTCACCCTGCTCGGCCGCCGCAGCGGGCGGGTGCGAGCGGTAGCCAAGGGCGTGCGGCGGACCAAGTCGAGATTCGGCGGACGGCTGGAGCCGTTCACTCATGTCGATCTCCAGCTCTATACCGGGCGGTCACTGGACGTGATCACCCAGGCCGAGACGCTGCGGCCGTACGGGGAGCCGCTGGCAGCCGACTACCCGCGGTACACCACGGGCACGGCGATGCTGGAGACTGCCGAGCGTTTCACGCCGGTCGAGAAGGAACCGGCACTGCGGCAGTTCCTGCTGCTCGTCGGGGGACTGCGGGCACTGGGCGAGGGGGAGCATGACCCGCGGCTCGTGCTCGACGCGTATCTGCTGCGCTCGCTCGCCGTCGCGGGGTACGCGCCCGCGCTGGATGAATGCGCGATCTGCGGCACCCGGGCGCCCCGGCCAGCTGGGCAGGCCGGACCGGAGCCAGGACCGGGGCCGGCGGCCGGACCTGCGCCGGTCACCGGCCGGCCGGCCCGGGCGCCGGCCGCGTTCCGTGCGTTCGCGATACCGGCGGGCGGCCTGGTCTGCCGGTCCTGCCGTGCGCCCGGCGCGGCGACGCCGTCGGCGCAGACGATCGAGCTGATGAGCGCGCTGATGAGCGGTGACTGGCCGCATGCCGACGCGAGTGAGCGGCGGCATCAGGTCGAGTGCAGCGGGCTGGTCGCCGCGTACCTGCAATGGCACCTGGAGCACTCGATCCGCTCACTCAAGCACGTGGAGCACGCATGACGCGCCAGGTCCGGCCGCCGTACCCGCATCCCGGCGGCGCGCGGCCGCCCGCGATCCCGGCCGCCTTCGTGCCGCGGCACGTGGCCCTCGTCATGGACGGCAACGGTCGCTGGGCCAAGCAGCGCGGCCTGCCGCGGACGGAAGGTCACAAGCGCGGCGAGTACTCGCTATTCGACGTGATCATGGGAGCAATCGAGCTTGGCATCCCGTACCTGTCCGCGTACGCGTTCTCCACCGAGAACTGGCGGCGCTCGCCGGACGAGGTCCGCTTCCTGATGGGCTTCAACCGTGATGTGATCCGCCGCCGCCGCGACCAGCTGAACGAGATGGGCGTGCGGGTCCGCTGGGCTGGCCGGCGCCCGCGGCTGTGGCGCAGCGTGATCAGCGAGCTCGAGGACGCCGAGCAGCTGACCGTCGGCAACTCCGTGCTCACCCTGCAGTTCTGCGTCAACTACGGCGGCCGTGCCGAGATCGCCGATGCCGCGGCGGCGCTCGCGGCCGATGTCGCGGCAGGAAAGCTGCGGGCCGACCGGATCGACGAGAACGTGTTCGCCAGTTATCTCGACGAGCCGGGAATTCCCGACGTCGACTTGTTCATCCGGTCCTCCGGCGAGCAGCGGACGTCGAACTTCCTGATCTGGCAGTCCGCGTACGCCGAGTTCGTGTTCCTTGACACGCTCTTTCCCGACTTCGACCGCCGCCACCTGTGGCACGCCTGCGAGATATTCGCGAGCCGGGACCGCCGGTACGGCGGCGCCGGGCCCAGTACGGCCGGGCCTGATCCGGCCGAGCCGCCTGCCCAGGACTAGGCCCGGGACAAGACCCCCGGCCTGCCTGCGGGCCCCGGCGGCCCTGGCCGGGACTGGGCCACGGCCGGGAGCATCGGGCAACTGCCCCCTGGTATCGGCCCGCCCGCCCAGGCGCCCGGCGCGAGCCGCCCGGGCCGCCCGGCGCGAGCCGCCCGGGCCGCCTGGGGCGAGCCGCCCGGGCCGCCTGGGGCGAGCCGCCCGGGACCGCGTCAGCGAGTGGCCTGCAAGACGGCGAGCGCAAGTACGCAAGCGACCGCGGCGACGCGGCCGGCCCGGCTCGCCCCGCCCAGCCGGGGCCACGACAGGTAGCCGAGCCAGCCGATGAAGACGGCGACCACGCAGAGCGCCGCCGCGCCGGCCAGGCCCCGGACGGCAAACCCGGCCACCAGCAGCCCGGCAAGCACGAGCGGCGGGAGCCAGGCCGGCAACTGGCGCAGGAACACCAGCGGCGCTGCGCTGCGCCGTTCCACTGCCAGCCTGCCGCCGCCAGGCCGGGGCGTCGCCGGAGTCCCGCGGTCCGGTCGGCGCCGTTGCGGCTGGGGCCGTTGCGGCTGAGGCCGTTGCGGCTGCCGCTGTGGTGGCCGCGCTGGCCGGTTCGGTGTCACGGTCGCCGGCCTCTCGGTCAAGACCTGACTGCTGCTGATGCACCAGGCTGCCTCACGGTACACCAGCAGCGCCTGTGCTCACTCGCCTGTGCTCACTCGCCTGTGCTCACTCGCCGAGCGGCACAGGCGATGGTCGGCCGACCTGCCGGTCGCTCAGGGAGAACATGCTGACGTCATTCAGCGGCTGTCACGGCAATCGTCCTCAGTGACTGGTGTGCATGCCGCGGCCAGTGTGGCGTCGCGGTGCCATTTCCCCCTAGTCCGGCTCACGTCATGTGACACCTTGTTCCGTACCAGCATCGAACCAATTGTCCTGATTTCTGGCATTATTATTAGGATAGCCAATTGTGGCTGATTAGATATTAGTAGAAATGCTTTAGTGCTGATACGGTGTGACAACGCCCGCCGGACCTGGCGCCCGGCGCTGTACTATTTCCTGCGAGGCCCGGACCCTGCTTGCCGGCGCCGCTTTACCTGGCAGCCTCGCAGAGCGCAGCTCGCGATGGAGAACACGGCGCGGGGGAGGGGCCGGATTTCGGCGGCCCCAGAACACGTGCGGGGGCCCGTGTTGTATCTCCGGCTCCTGCGGCCTGCGGTCGCCTCGGCCGCCGTTCCATACTGGGGGATTCACCATGATCAAGTACATCCATCGCATCGCGACCGTCGGTGCGATCAGCGCGGGCCTGGCTCTCGCTGCCGCATTACCGGCCGGCGCATCGATCGGCCCGGCGTTTACCAGCCACGAGCAAGCCGCCTACGCGGTCACCAACGCCAGGTTCCGGTTCGTCGAGACGACGTTCACGCTGCCGGACGCCACCACGTTCGCCAGCGAGCTGCCGGGCGGCCTGCTGAGCGTCTCAGTCCAGCTGGTCTCTAGCGAGAACACCTGGATGGTGCTCCGCTTCAGCAGCACCACCACCTCCGTTGCCTACTCCGCGAGCTTCGCGAACGAGTTCGACGGCGGAGCGGCCATCGGCGCCAACGGCTTGCTCGGCCCGGCCGGCTGGGCCAAGGCAGGCGACTCGGTGACGCTGTCCATCTTCTACGACCGGGCCGGGCACGACCACCTGACCGCGGTTGACAACACGACTGGCGAGGCCCACTTCGGCAGTGTCGCCATCCCGTCGACGCAATACACCCAGGCCCGTGTGGGCACGGAATTCGGCGCCACGCCAAATTCCACCGCGCCGTACACGGCCCCGGCCAACGAGACTCGTCTCGTCACGCTCAACGACATCCACCTGACGTCTTACAGCGGGCACCGCGCCGGGCTGGTGTCGTGGTGGGAGCGCCATAAGGTGTTCATGGTGAGTAGCCAGAACGTGATCGAGATCGCGCCGCACGGCGTTTTCAATCTCGGTCGCTCGTTCAGCGTCTTCATGGAGCCGTAAGCGCTCGCGCTCTTACTCAACCGGCCTGGCCCGCTCGTTGCCCTTCCGCACCGAGCGGGCCAGGCCTTTTCGCCGGGCGTTCGCTCATGTTTTGACGTCGGCCCGGTAAAGATGCGGTCTGCCGCCAGGTCGCCAGGCCGGCCGGCGGGCCACGATGGCCCGGGCTGCCCGGCTGCCCGGGGCCGGCAGGCCGGCCGCGCCGCTAAGCTTGGCTACTGACCGCGCCCCAGCCGATGCGCGCTGAAACAGAGCCGCCGACCGCCAGCCGGATGGAGATATTGATGGCCCGACGCAGTGACCGCCTGGACACCATCGTCAGTCTCTGCAAGCGGCGGGGGATTGTCTTCCCGTCCAGCGAGATCTATGGCGGCCTCCGGGCTTCCTGGGACTACGGCCCGCTCGGCGTCGAGATAAAGAACAACATCAAGCGCCTGTGGTGGCGCACGATGGTGCAGGAGCGCGAAGACATCGTCGGGCTCGACTCCTCGGTGATCCTGGCCCGTGAGGTGTGGGAGGCCAGCGGCCACGTCACCGAGTTCGTCGACCCGCTCACCGAATGCCAGTCCTGCCACAAGCGGTTCCGGGCGGATCACCTGCTCGAGGCCTACACCGATAAGCACGGCCACCCGCCGGAGGACGGCCTCGCCAGCCTGGCCTGCCCGAACTGCGGCACCAGGGGCGCCCTGTCGCCGCCGCGCATGTTCAACCAGTTGCTGCGGACCTACCTCGGCCCGGTGCAGGACGAGTCCGGGCTGGCCTACCTGCGGCCCGAGACTGCTCAGGGCATCTTCATCAACTACCGCAACGTGCTGCAGACATCCCGCAAGAAGCTCCCGTTCGGCATCGGCCAGATCGGCAAGTCCTTCCGCAACGAGATAACCCCCGGCAATTTCATCTTCCGCACCCGTGAGTTCGAGCAGATGGAGATGGAGTTCTTCGTCCAGCCCGGCACCGATGAGGAATGGCACAAGCGCTGGATCGACGAGCGGCTGAACTGGCATCTCGGCCTCGGGATAAGCAAGGACAACCTGCGGCTTTACGAGCACCCCAAGGAAAAGCTGTCGCACTACTCGAAGCGGACCGTCGACATCGAGTACAAATTTGACTTCCCCGGCAGCGAGTGGGGCGAGCTTGAGGGCATCGCCAACCGCACCGACTTCGACCTGACTACCCACGGGAAGGCGTCCGGCCAGGACATGTCCTACCTCGACCAGGAGTCGGGGGAGCGGTACGTCCCCTACGTGGTCGAGCCGGCCCTTGGCGTCGACCGCACGCTGCTCGTGCACCTGCTCGACGCCTACACCGAAGACGAGGCGCCGGACGCCAAGGGCAAGCTGGAGAAGCGAACCGTGCTGCGGCTCGATCACCGCATCGCCCCGGTCAAGGTGGCCGTCCTGCCGCTGTCACGCAACGCCGACCTGTCCCCGAAGGCCAGGGACGTCGCCGCCGAACTCCGGCGGCACTGGAACGCCGATTTCGACGACGCCAGCGCCATCGGCAGGCGCTACCGCCGCCAGGACGAGATCGGCACCCCATACTGCGTAACCGTGGATTTTGAAACCCTCGAGGACCAGGCAGTCACCGTTCGCGAGCGGGACTCGATGAAGCAGGAGCGGATCGGCATCGATGGGCTGACTGCCTATCTTTCTGAACGGATGGCCGGCTGCTAGTCGATCAGCCCTGGCCAGTCCGGGCTACTGGCCAGTCCCGGTTAGCCGCCTGCCGAGGTCATGGCGGCCCGCAACTGCGCCTTGGACTCCCCGGTTCCGCACGCTGCGCCGGCCTCCGGCGTTGTCGCGGTGTAATGCCGGATGCCGACCCGGTAGTGGACGGCCATCGCCCGCACCGTCCAGCAGTGTCCGGTGGCCGGCGGGCCAGCCTCCGCGACCAGCGCCAGGCTGGATACCGGCACTAGGTTGCCGGTGACCCGGTCGGGCACCTTCCGGCTGGGCGGAAAGGCCAGCCCGGCCAGGGCCAGCCGCCCGCCGGTGCATCGGGTGCTGGCCGCCTGGCCGTCCGGCCCGGTTAGCAAGCCGAGGCTCGAGCATCCCTGGTCTCCTGCGGCGTAGACGGTGATCAGCCGCGGTGCCGGGTAGCCGTTGCCGCCGCCGACCAGCGTGACCCCGTTGACGATGGCCGGCGCCCGGCCGTGGTTGATCACGTCGATGACAAGTCCGACTGGCGCGCCGCGGGTGTCAAGGATGCCCGCGACGCTGAACGATCCGAACGTCAGCGGGCCGTTGCCAAGGCCGATCGGGCCACGGTCGAGAAAGGCTCCGATGCCAAGCAGCACTACGACCACGGCAGCTAGAACCCGCGAGTGCCGAGTGGCGAGGCGCGGCCTCATGTCCCCTCCGGGCTGCCGACTGGTTGGGCCGATAGTAATGTGTCCCGCCGCCCGAAGGAGAACTTTGTTCGCCGCTACGTCACGTGACCGTGTCTCCGGTGGTCGGTCATGCTCGATAGAGTCCCAGGGAGGGGCCGTGAGGCCACAAATGACATAGCCGCCCTGCGTCCGGGCCTCGTGCCGGGCCGGCGGCATCATGAGGAGAGCGTGCAGTGCCGAAGCTCGTCTATGACTTCACCGAGGGCAATAGGGACCTGAAGGACCTGCTGGGCGGCAAGGGAGCCAACCTGGCCGAGATGACCAACCTGGGCCTGCCCGTCCCGCCCGGTTTCATCGTCAGCACCGATGCATGCCGCCATTACCTGCGGGAGGGCGACGTCCCCGCGGGCCTGGACGAGGAGATCACTTCCCACCTGCAGGACCTGGAGGCCAAGATGGGCAGGCATCTGGGTGACCACGCCGACCCGCTGCTGGTCAGCGTCCGGTCCGGGGCCAAGTTCTCCATGCCCGGCATGATGGAGACCGTCCTGAACATCGGCCTGTCCGATGAGTCGGTGCACGGCCTGGCGAAGCAGGCGGGCAGCGAGCGCTTCGCCTGGGACTCCTACCGGCGGCTGATCCAGATGTTCGGCAAGACCGTGCTTGACATCGACGGCGCGGCATTCGAGCACGCGATCGATGCCGCCAAGACGGCGAAGGGCACCAAGAACGACCTGGACCTGGATGCCGCCGACCTGCGCGGGATCGTCGAGGCGTTCAAGGGGATCGTCCGCGAGCAGACCGGCCACGACTTCCCGCAGCGGCCGCGCGAGCAGCTGGACCTGGCGATCCGGGCCGTGTTCAATTCCTGGAACGCCGACCGGGCGATCCTGTACCGGCGCCAGGAGCGGATCCCGGCCGACCTGGGCACGGCGGTCAACGTGGTTGCCATGGTGTTCGGCAACCTCGGCATGGACTCCGGCACCGGGGTCGCGTTCACCCGCGATCCGGGCAGCGGCCAGCAGGGTGTCTACGGGGATTACCTGCAGAACGCACAGGGCGAGGATGTCGTGGCGGGCATCCGCAACACGGTCCCGCTGCAGGACCTGGAGCAGATCGACCCGAAGTCCTACGCAGAGCTGATGCAGATCATGCAGACCCTGGAGAACCACTACCGGGACCTGTGCGACATCGAGTTCACGATCGAGCGCGGCAAGCTGTGGATGCTGCAGACCCGGGTGGGCAAGCGCACCGCGGGGGCCGCGTTCCGGATCGCCATCCAGCTCGTCGACCAGGGCCTCATCGACATCGACGAGGCCCTGAACCGGGTCACCGGCGACCAGCTAGCCCAGCTGATGTTCCCCAGGTTCGACGCGAGCTCGGACGCCAAGAAGATCGCGAAGGGCATCAGCGCCTCGCCCGGCGCCGCGGTCGGCAAGGTGGTATTCGACTCCGCGCGCGCGGTCGAGGAGGCCGCGGCCGCGCGCGACGTCATCCTGGTCCGGCGCGAGACCAACCCGGACGACCTGCACGGCATGATCGCCGCGCGAGGCATCCTGACCAGCCGCGGCGGCAAGACCAGCCACGCCGCGGTGGTGGCCCGCGGCATGGGCAAGACCTGCGTGTGCGGCGCCGACGAGCTGGAGGTCGACGTCGCGGGCCGCAGTTTCACCGCGCCAGGGGGAGTGAAGGTCAGCGAGGGTGACGTCATCTCCATCGACGGCACCTCCGGCGTGGTCTACCTCGGCGAGGTCGCGGTGGTGGCCTCACCGGTGGTGGAGTACTTCGAGGGCGGCCTGGATCCGGACTCCGATGAGCTGGTCAGCGCCGTGCACCGGATCATGACACGGGCGGACGAGCGCCGCCGCCTCGGCGTGCGCGCCAACTCCGACACCGGCGAGGACTCGGCGCGGGCAGTCAGGTTCGGCGCTCAGGGCATCGGCCTCACCAGGACCGAGCACATGTTCCTCGGCGAGCGGCGGCAGCTGGTCGAGCGGCTGATCCTGGCCGACGACGACCAGACGCGGCGGTCCGCGCTCGATGCGCTCGAGCCGCTGCAACGTGGCGACTTCGTGGAGATCCTCGAGGCGATGGACGGGCTGCCGGTCACCATCCGGCTGCTCGACCCGCCGCTGCACGAGTTCCTGCCCGATCTCACCGAGCTGACGGTCAAGGTGGCGCTGGCCGGCGATGACGCGAGTGCCAAGGACAAGAAACTGCTCGACGCGGTGCGCCGCCTGCACGAGCAGAACCCCATGCTCGGCCTCCGCGGCGTCCGCCTCGGCCTGGTCGTTCCCGGCCTCTATGCCATGCAGGTCCGGGCGATCGCGCACGCCGCGGCGCAGCGGGTGCGTGACGGCGGCGACCCGCGTCCGGAGATCATGATCCCGCTGGTCGGCGCGGTGCAGGAGCTTGAGCTCGCGCGCGAGGAGACCGAGCGGGTGCTCGCCGAGGTGGCGGCTGAGACCGGCACCAAGGTGCACACGCTGATCGGCACCATGATCGAGGTGCCGCGGGCCGCGCTCACCGCCGGGCAGATCGCGCAGGCGGCCGAGTTCTTCTCGTTCGGCACCAACGACCTCACCCAGATGGGCTGGGGCTTCTCCCGCGACGACGTGGAGGGCTCGTTCTTCAGCCGCTACATCGACCTCGGTGTGTTCGGCGTCTCGCCGTTCGAGACGCTGGACGCCGACGGGATCGGCCGCCTGGTCAAGATCGCCGTCGCCGACGGCAGGGCCACCCGGCCCGACCTGAAGATCGGCGTCTGCGGCGAGCACGGCGGCGACCCCGAGTCCGTGCACTTCTTCCACCAGGCCGGGCTCGACTACGTGTCCTGCTCGCCGTTCCGCGTTCCGGTAGCCCGGCTCGAGGCCGGCCGTGCCGCCGTCGAGGAAGCCACCGGGGCCAGCGACACCAGGTGACCGCCGGCTACGACAGCCATGCGACGGCGCGGTGGGCGGCCGAGCCGCCCAAGCGCGCGCGCAGCTCCGGGCGCGGTCCCTTCGAGCGGGACCGCGCCCGCGTGCTGCACAGCGCTGCGCTGCGCCGCCTGGCCGCGAAAACGCAGGTGGTCGAGGTGGGCTCGGGCGACTTTCCGCGGACCAGGCTCACCCACTCGCTGGAGTGCGCCCAGGTCGGACGCGAACTCGGGGCGGCGCTTGGTTGTGATCCCGACCTAGTCGATGCAGCCTGCCTTGCGCATGATCTCGGGCACCCTCCGTTTGGCCATAACGGCGAGTCAGCCCTCGCCGAGCTGGCTGGCGGCTGCGGCGGTTTCGAGGGCAACGCGCAGAGCCTCCGGCTGCTCACCCGGCTGGAGGCCAAGATCCCCGGCGCCGGGCTGAACCTGACCAGGGCCACCCTGGATGCGACGCTCAAGTACCCGTGGCTAGCCCGGCCGGGTGAGACGAAGTACGGTGCCTACGCGGCGGACCTGGCCGCGTTCTGCTGGATCAGGGACGGGGCGCCGGCTGGCCGGCCGTGCCTGGAAGCCCAGGTCATGGACTGGGCCGATGACGTGGCCTACTCGGTGCACGATCTGGAGGACGGGCTGCACGCGGGCATGGTCACGCTCAGCCAGCTGCGGGATGCCGCCGAGCGCCGCGCGGTGGCCGAGCTCACCGCCACCGCGTACTGCGAGCCGGGGTCGGTCAGCGTGGCGGAACTGACCGAGGTGTTCGCCGGATTGCTGGAGCTGCCCTGCTGGCCAGCCGCGTTCGACGGCGGGCCGGTCACGCTCGCCGCGCTGAAGAACCTGACCAGCGAGCTGATCGGCCGGTTCTGCGAGGCGGCACTGGACGCGACGCTGGGCGCGCTGGACGAGCCGCTGCTGGGCGCGCCGGACGAGCCGCGGCTGGCCGCGCCGGACGAGCCGCTGCTGGGCGCGCCGGACGAGCCGCTGCTGGGCGCGCCGGACGAGCCGCTGCTGGCCGCGCCGGACGAGCCGCTGCTGGCCGCAGCCGCCCCAGGCGAGCTGGCGGCAGCCGCTGGCCGCGACGAGCCGCCAGCGCCCGGGGCCGCCCCGGTCACCAGGTATTCCATGGATCTCGTCGTGCCCAGGCGGCAGCGGCTGGAGTGCGCCCTGCTGAAGGGCGTGACCGCGCATTACGTGATGAGCCGCCCCGGGGTCGCTGCCGCGCAGGCACGGCAGCGCGAGCTGATCGCCGAGCTCGCCGCCGCGGTGCTGGCGGGGGCGCCGCAGACGCTGGAGCCCGTGCTCCGTCCCGCCTACCGCGCGGCCGGGTCCGACTCGGCCAGGCTGCGCGTCGTCGTCGACCAGATCGCGTCGCTCACCGACACGTCGGCCATTGCCTGGCATGACCGGCTTTGCCGATGAGCCGGCGAGCCGATGAGCCGGCGAGCCGATGAGCCGGCGAGCCGATGAGCCGGCGAGCCGATGAGCCGGCGAGCCGATGAGCCGGCGAGCCGTCCCCCCGCCGCCCGCCGATCCCGGCTGACGGATTAACGGTGAAGATTTGTCCGGCCAGGGCCGGATAGAAGTTAACCGTTCTTCATCGCCGCGTTGTAACTGATTCTCGTGTTGCTGCTGAGGCCTAGCTGCCGCCCGGCGGGCCCAGGATCGCGGCCAGGACGCGGCTCGTGTCGGTGAGATCGGGCAGCACCGCGTCCGCGCCGGCCCCGGCAAGCTCAGCCATGGAAAAGCCGCCGGTCGCGACGCCGACCGCCCTGGCACCGGTGACGACCGCGGCCTCGATGTCCAGCGGAGTGTCTCCGACCAGGACCGTCGCCTGGCCGCCGAACTCCGCCCCGTAGGCCAGCGCCGCCCGTCGCCGGGCCGGGCCGACCAGCTCTGACCTGACCTCATGCACGTCACCGTAAGCGCCGACGTCAAGGTCGAGATGGCCGGTCAGGCCGACTGCCCCGAGCTTCACCTCCGCGAGCGGGCGGATGTTGCCGGTCAGCAGCGACTGCACGACCAGCCGGGCCCGCCGCCCGCCGGCGGAGCCGGCGCTGCCGCCATCCTCCGCGGCCGTCATTGCGAGCGCGGCCAGTGCCTCGGCGGCACCGGGCAGTGCCCGGCCGCGTTCCCTCAGCAGGCCGGTCAGTTCCGCCGCATGCGCCGCCATCACCGCCTGGAACGCGGCGATCTGGCGCCGGGGCTCGGGCACCCCGGCCAGCGTGAGCAACTCGATGCCGATGGCGCGGTCGGTCCGCCCGGCCATCGAGCCGGGCATGGGCGCCTGTCCGTCGAACATCTCCGCGAATGCGATCTGGTAGAGCTGAATGCCAACCCCGCCGGCATTGACGAGCGTGTGGTCGACATCCCAGAGGACCAGCAGGCGGGGCACGCCGTGACGGTATCAGCCAGCTCGCTTGCCCCGGCAGCACGTCGGCCCCGCCAGGCACGCCCAGGCCGGCCCGCGGTAAGCACGCCCAGGCCGGCCCGCAGGTAAGCACGCCCAGGCCGGCCCGCAGGTAACGCTGCCTCGTCAGGCTCGTCTGCCGATGCCCGGATATTCGACCACGAGGCCATCGGCATCGAACACCACATCGGCGGTGAACGCGCCGCTCTCGAACCGGATCACGCTGAGCCCGGCGGCCTCTCGGCGCACGAACGCGTAGCTCTGCGCGGATGACAGCACGGCCAGGTCAGGCACGCTCACCCACGCCATCAAGAAGTCCACGGACCCGCCGCCAGCCAGCAGGCCGTGCCGCAGCACCGGCATGGTGTTGGTCAGCGGGGACAGCCCGAGGTCGCAGTCCAGTGCCTCCCGGAAGGACGCCGGATCACCGCCCGGCGGCGGCAGCGACAGGCCGGGCTCGCCCTTGGCGCTGGCCTCGACGGTCCAGCCGCCGTCCGGATCGCGCGATAGCTCCAGCTTGCGCTGCCAGCCCGCGCCCTGCGAGCGCACCGACAGCCAGCGCGTTACGTAGCCATCCCCGCAGTCCAGCTCGTAGTCCAGCCGGTACGGCAGCGGATCGGCGCCGACCGCGATGCCGGTTGCGCACAGCAGCCCGCCGCTGACATCGGCCACGGTGCTGACGTCGGCGACGGTGAACTCGGCACCTCGATCCTTGATCCAGGTGATCGCCCGCATGCTGAGATCCTATGAGCGCGCGGCTCGCAGCGGCACCCACCAGAACAAGTCCAGCGCGGGACGCAATGACGGTGCCGGGGACTAGACTCGCCGCGACGATAGCGGGCAACTGCGGAGGGCGGACGTGGCAGGCCGGATCCGCGACGAGGACATCCAGCTGGTCCGCGAGCGCTCGGCCATTGACGAGGTCGTCGGGGAGTACCTGCAGCTCCGCAACGCCGGCGGCGGGTCACTCAAGGGACTGTGCCCGTTCCACGACGAGAAGACGCCGTCGTTCAACGTCACCCCGGCCCGCGGGCTGTGGTACTGCTTCTCGTGCTCCGAGGGCGGCGACGTCATCAAGTTCGTCCAGCAGATCGACAACCTCAATTTCGCCGAGGCAGTCGAGCGGCTCGCGGCCAGGGCCGGCATCGACCTGCGCTATGAGCAGGGCGGCCATGTGCCCGGCCAGGAGCAGAGCCAGCGCCGCAGGCTGCTGCAGGCACACCGCGCGGCAGCCGACTTTTATCTGGAACGGATGTCTGGCGCCGATGCAGGTGCGGCTCGGGCTTTCCTTTCCGGGCGGGGATTCGAGCCGGCCGACGCGGCGCGGTTCGGCGCCGGCTACGCGCCTGCCGAGTGGGACGCGCTCACCAGGCACCTGCGCGGGCGCGGATTCACCGAGGCAGAGCTGCTCCTCGGCGGGCTGGCCAAGGAGGGCAGGCACGGGCCGATCGACCGGTTCCACGACCGCCTGCTCTGGCCGATCAGGGACCTGGGCGGCGACGTCATCGCCTTCGGCGCGCGCAAGCTGTCGGCCGAGGATCAGGGCCCCAAGTACCTGAACACGCCAGAAACCATGCTGTTCAAGAAGAGCTCGGTGCTGTACGGGGCTGACCTGGCCAAGCGGGAGATCGCAAAGCGCCGCCAGGCCGTCATCGTGGAGGGCTACACCGACGTGATGGCCTGTCATCTGGCCGGCGTAACCACCGCGGTCGCCACCTCGGGCACCTCGTTCGGCGATGGTCATATCGGCGTCCTGCGGCGGCTGCTGATGGACGAGAGCCAGTTCCGCGGCGAGGTCATCTTCACCTTCGACGGCGACGCCGCGGGACAGCGGGCCGCGCTGCGCGCTTTCGGGATGGAGGAGAAGTTCGTCACCCAAACCTTCGTCGCCGTGCAGCCAGATGGCCTTGACCCGTGTGACCTGCGGCTGAAGCACGGTGATGCGGCGGTCAGGGAACTGGTCGCGCAGCGGGTGCCGCTGTTCGAGTTCGCGGTCCGCAGCGTGCTCGGCGAGCACGACCTGGAGACCGCGGAAGGCCGCCTGGCCGCGCTGGACGCCGCCGCGCCGATCGTGGCCAGGATCAAGGACCGCGGGCTGCGCCAGCTCTACGCGGTCAGCCTGGACCGATGGCTCGGCATGATGGACGAGGCGTTCGTGCTGGCCCGGATCGGTGCGCACGCCGGGCCCGCGGCCGGCCAGCGCAGGGCAGCGCAGGGCCCGGGTGCCCAGGGCAGGAACGCCCAGGGCAGGCCAGGGCAAGGCCGCACAGCGCAAGGCAGCGCGGGGCGAGGCCAGGCCGCCGTGCCAGCGCAGGGCCGGCCGGCCGACCAGCAGCAGCGCTACGATCCGGGTGACCCGGTCGTCAACGTGGAGCGCCAGGCGCTCAAGCTCGCGGTGCAGCGCCCAGCGCTTTGCGGGCCGGCCTTCGACGCGCTCGGGGCGGGCTGCTTCACCGCACCGGTGCATGCCGCCGTCTTCGAGCTGATCGTCAGCTGCGGCGGCACCGCCCGGGCCAAGGGCGGCCGGGAGTGGGCGGAGCAGCTCCGTGCCGCCGCGCCGGATGACCGGGTCCGCGGCTTCGTGACCGGGCTGGCGGTGGAGCCCATCGAAGCGCCAGGGTCGGTCGGGGAACCCGATGCCCGGTATGCCGACGAGGTAGTGGCGCGGGTCGAGGAGCTTGCCCTGAGCAGGCAGATTGCCGCCATCAAGTCCCGCCTGCAGCGGCTGAGCCCGGTGGCCGAGCCCACCGATTACAACCGGATGTTCGGCGATCTGGTTGCGCTGGAGGGGCGCCACCGGGCGCTATGGGAGCGAGTGCCAGGGTCGCTGTGACGGCGCGGCTACCCGCTCGTGGCCGGAACGTTACTAACCATAAGGTGACAATATTAGCGCCCCCATACCTACGGGTGCGTGACGCACACTGGTCTGCATGAGCCTTACGGTCCTTCCGCCAGTGGACCAGGTGAACGATTTAGTGGCTCGGGCAAGGGAACGCGGTGCCGTCGCGATGACGGAGATCACTGCTGCCTTCGAGGGCAGCGACCTGCCTGCGGACGCCGCCGACTCCATCGTCCGGCTGCTGGCAGACGAGGGCGTCGAGGTGCTCGACGCGCCGCCCGATGAAGTCGAGGAACGGCGCAGCGGGCGGTCTGAGCTTGCCCGCCGGGCAGTCACCGGCGACCTGGTCCGGATCTACCTCCGCGAGATCGGCCGCGTGCCGCTGCTGACCGCGCAGGACGAGGTCGACCTGGCCAAGTCGATCGAGGCCGGCCTGTTCGCCGAGGAGACGATCCGCGGCGGCTGCCAGGGACGCGGGCCGCTGGGTGCCGAGGTGGCCGAGCTTGCGCTGCTCGCGGCGGAGGGAATGCGGGCGAAGCAGCGGCTCATCGAGGCGAACCTGCGGCTCGTCGTGTCAATAGCCAAGCGGTACATCGGGCGCGGTCTTGTCTTCCTCGACCTGATCCAGGAGGGCAACCTCGGCCTGATCCGGGCGGTAGAGAAGTTCGACTACACCAAGGGCTACAAGTTCTCGACGTATGCCACCTGGTGGATCCGGCAGGCGATCACCCGGGCCATCGCCGACCAGGCCCGCACCATCCGGATCCCCGTGCACATGGTGGAGACCATCAACAAGATGGCCCGCATCCAGCGCCAGCTGCACCAGGACCTCGGCCGGGAGGCGCTGCCGGAGGAGATCGCCAGGGAGATGGGCCTCAGCCTGGAGCGGGTCGCCGAGATCCAGCGGATCGCGCAGGAGCCCATCTCGCTGCAGTCGCCGATCGGCGAAGAGGACTCCGATCTCGGGGACTTCATCGAGGATGCCGACGCCGTTGTGCCGATCGAGGCCGCGGCGTTCATCATGCTGCAAGAGCAACTGGACAGTGTCCTCGACAACCTGTCGGTGCGCGAGCAGCGGATCATCCAGCTGCGATTCGGGCTGACCGACGGCCATCCCCGCACGCTGGAAGAGGTAGGCAGGGAGTTCGGCGTCACCCGCGAGCGGATCCGCCAGATCGAGTCGAAGACACTCGCCAAGCTCCGCCACCCAAGCCGCGCCCAGATGCTGAAGGAATACCTCGGCTGACCATCCCCGGGCTCTGACGCGGAACCCGGCGCCAGAGTGCCCGTCGGTCTGGTACCGGACCGCCGCTCGCAGCGCCACGCCAGCCTTAGCCAATCGCCGCGCGGGGTAGCGAGCAGCGTGACCTCATCGGGCGCGTTGCCGGGTCTTTGCCTGATCATTGCCTGAGCTTTACCCAAAGGGATGTTTCCCAAAGGCATAAGGCCGGGTATGGCGGGCGTCGGTGCTGCTCCAGACCCCGGCAGTAGAGAAAACTAGCCTAGGGGCGGAGTGAGAAGGCCAGACATGCACGTCGTGACAAGCACCGGGTTGGCTGACCATTCGGCAGGCGGCCCGCGCGATGTACGCGACACGACGATCCCTGCTACCGGTGAGCCCGGCCACGGCTTCGGGGCTATTCTGCGGCGCCAGTCGCCCCCGATCGCGTCGGGCCCGGCGGAAGGCGGCCGCAGCGCCGTGTTCGAGCTCATCTGCTACGACTGCGGCGACGATCCGGGCCTGGATTACTGGGAGGTCCCGTCTCGGCTGCAGTGGCTCCGCGGACCGCGCACGATGGAGGCGGCCTGGGCGGCGTATGAGAGACACCTCGGAGTGGCCCGCTAACGGTGCCTCGCCGGACTTAGGTCTGCTGACCAGCGGCGACGAAGATCATCGCGGTTGGCCAGCCACGAACGAGCCCCGTCCCGGTTCATGATCGCGGAATATTCCGGGCGCTGGACGCCCCGAATCTTCCGTGATCATGAAACCCGCTGCCTCAGAGTAGGCCCGCGCTGGGTGGGTGGGAGAGGAAGCGGCGCAAGGATGGTCGGGCCGTTCGTCCCCTGACATGACAACACCCCCGTCAGCGGTTCTTGCGCTGGCGAGGGCTTGCCTGGTGCCGATGTGCGGTCGCCTCTCGGCGAGTGGCGCGACGCGGCTCCAGCCGGACGGTATTCCGCGAAGGCAGTAGTTGCGGCCCGGGGGACACAGCACACCGACAGAAATAGTGAACACCCTGGGACTGGATGCTATTCCGGGCTGGCCCGGCCACCCTCAAGCGGCATCAGCTGGCAACACCGCTGGACGTTCCGTCTGCGCCAGCCCATTGCGGCCACGCAAACAGCACTCCGGCGCAGTCTCACCAGCTTCCGGCAGTGCCCGCCCGCTCAGGTATCCGGCTGCCCTGGCCCGGATCCGTCCAGCTACGCGCTGGCAGGCGGACCACCCGCACCGTGAGCCGAGTCGCGGGTGTCGCTGGCCGAGGCGAAATGATGCTTTCCGCCGTCGTGCCCGTTGGATTCCCGGCCGCGCATACCGGGAACCTTCTCCCGCGCACTCGCAATGCCGTCATGGAACTGGCCAGCGACCTTGTGCGTGGCCGTGCTGGCAAGCCCGGTGGCCTTGGCCTGCACGGCCGCTGCCGCCTGCTGGACGGCCGGGTTGTCCGCCGCCTGCCGCGCCAGCTTCCTGAGCTGCTCGTAGCGCTCCCGGCCGGCTCGCGCGCCAACCACGAAGCCCGCGGAAAAACCAGCAAGGAAAGTGACCTTGTACCGCATATCTACCTCTTTCGGGTAGGTCAGCCCCGCTCTTGCGGGCAGGTCAGCCCGGCAGTCGCTACCTGCCCTGGGTGTGCCGGACGCTGCGCCGGGCTGGCTTCCGGGTAAATGCCCAGCGTCTGCCAGGTTATGCGTGCGGCAGCCATCGCCGCGCCTGGCGTGCGCGTCGCGTATCCCCGGCGTGCGCTACCCTTATCCAGCGGCGCTGATGCTGCGGGACCGGACGGTCCTGCGGCGTTCCGCGTCGGCCGATCCCGCGTAGCTCAATCGGCAGAGCGTCCGGCTGTTAACCGGCAGGTTATAGGTTCGAGTCCTATCGCGGGAGCTCAGAATACTTTTACGTACCTGCATTCGATTAGGTGACTGCTCTCGTCGCTCGGCGCGCGGACTTGAGCGGCGCGGCCTGACGGCGTTGCGCTCTCCTGGTGCGCCCGGCATGATCACGGAACACGGCGGAGATGACTCCGCCTGCGCGGCGCATGCATGCACAATGGCGGGATGGATCGCTTGGTCTTCTCCCGTCCTTATCTGGCCATGGGCTTTGACCTCGCCGAGGAGGACGGCGGCTGGGAACGCATCCTGCAGGGGTGACGCGCCGCCTGCCGTTCGCCGGCCGGCGCTGCGCGCGGCTATGTGGAGATGTCGGGATAGGGCAGGCTGAAATGACCCAGCCGAGTCGCGTATTCGCGCTGGAAGCCCAGCGGCTCGGCGTAGTCGCGCTCGAAAAGAGCGATGAACAGAGTCAGCGTCAGGAAGCAGTGCGCTCCGAGTTCGAACAGCTTGACGTAGTCGTGGCTGGCGAGAGCTTCTCTTTCGGTGTCCGTGAACGTGAGCCAGGTGCTGCGCTCCTGCCCGGTGCAGTTCAGGATCACGTTCGCCCGCTCAGCCTCCCACCAGGCAACGGTGCCGCGCGGGTCCGCACGGTACCGCTCGACCAGGCCGGGGTCGCGGTCGATGGTGTACAAGAACTTGTTGAGCAGGTACTTGCTCACGGCTTCCCCTCCGGGTACCAGGTGAAATAGGCCTCCATCGTGTGGAATAGGTCCAGCGAGTCTGCATAGTCGGCTTTGACGTTGTCCCCGGCGACCCCCATCATCAGTATGAAATCCATGAACCCGTGGGTGGCGTTGCCTGGCTCCCAGAGGCTGTCCAGGCTGACCTGCGCCAGCGCGGCGTCCAGGTCGCCGGAGGCGATCCACTCGACGGCCTTGCGGTCGAAGGCGGGATCCGGGCCGTGCGGCCCGAACTGCCGGGGGCCGCCGAGTTCCAGCGACAGGTGGCCGGTGCCGATGATCGCGACCCGCTGGTCGCCCGGCCAGGCTTCCACTAGCTGGCGGATGGTCCTGCCGAGCTGGACGAACCGCTTCGGCTGCGGCAGCGGCGGAGCGAAGATGTTGGTGTAGACCGGCACGATCGGCAGGTCCGCCTGCGGCCGCAGGGTGACCAGCGGGCAGGTGATGCTGTGGTCGACCCGCAGTTCGTTGCTGAATGCCAGGTCGAACCCGGCGTCCAGGCCCTGCCTGAGCAGGTACGCCGATAGCTCCTCGTGCCCTGTCAGCCGCATCCGGGGCAGCCCGAATTCCCGTTCCTCGTTGTAGAAGTTCGCGTCGTAGAACGGTGCCTTCCCGACGAGGAACTGCGGCATGTTGTCCAGCCACAGCTGGTGGAAATGGTCGGAGCCGACCATGACGAGCAGGTCCGGGCGGGCCCGGCTGAGCGTTTCGCGGAACGCCTCGATCTTGGCTACCCATTCATCGGCAAATGGCGGCCGGTCCGCTCCGGCCGCGGTGCTCGCGCGGTAGTAGAACGGATGATGCGTGGATGCGATGACCGCAGCGACGGTGGCCATGGCGGCTCCCTTGCGTGTGCTGCTTACCGGACAGGGGCGGCGCCGGCCCGGTCAGGCCGGTGCCGTGGGGCGGCCATCATGCCGCGCTGCGGCGCAGCGGCATGCGCGACCGTGACCTGCGGTGCTGCCTGGCAGGCAGCCCAGTCGGCGCTGACCGCTCCGGCAGCCTGCAGCAGGAGCGGCAGGTATTCCCCGGTCAGGACCTCCACCGGGGTCTCGGCGGCGTGCACCGTGACGTTCATCGCGGCGATCACCTGCCCGTCACCGTTGCGCAGCGGCGCGGCCACCGAGCGGATTCCCGCGGCCAGCTGCTCGTCGGTGAGTGACCAGCCGCGTGCCCGCACCTCGCGGAGGGCCGCTGCCCGCTCGGCAGGGGCCGGCTGCCAGCGGGCGATGATCCCGGACCTGCTCGGCTCCGTCAGCGCCCGCTCGGCGTCGGCCGGCGGCAGCGCGGCGAGCAGCACCTTGCCGAGCGAGGTCTGCATCGCCGGGAAGCGCGTGCCGATGGTCACCGCCAGGGTGATGATCTTCGGCACCGCGACCCTGGCCACGTAGACGATGTCGGAACCGTCCAGCCGGGCAATCGAGCATGACTCCCGGGTCCGCGCCACCAGCCGCTCCATGTGCGGCCGCGCCAGCTGCCACAGGTCACGGGACAGGACGTAGTTCATGCCAAGGTCGAGCACGCGAGGGGTGAGCTCGAAGCCGCCATCGGCCGAGCGTACGTAGCCAAGCTCTTCCAGGGTGAGCAAGATGCGGCGGGCGGTGGGCCGGGCCAGCCCGGCTGCGCCCGCCACCCCGGTCAGGGACATCACCGGCTGGCCGGGGCGGAAGGCACGGATCACATCGAGGCCGCGGGCAAGCGCCTCGATGAAGTCTGGGCTGGTGTCGCGGCGAGCCATGCCGTCTCCTGGTGCTCGGTGCGTGCTGCTCCATGCCGTCTGGCGCGCCGCGGCCGGCTGCCACGAGCGCCGACGGCGCCCGGGACCGACTGTAGCCGCATCCGGTCAGCTTGTCCGCATCGCGGACAGGCCAGTTGCGGGTGGCGTGCTGGACGGCCCCGCCGGCCCTTGACAGCGGCTCCGGAACCCGCAACGCTTCCGGTCAGATCGCGTGTGGCCGTGGTGCGGACAAATGTCCGTACAGCGGGTACGGCTCTGCCGCATAGTGGAGGTCTGCCATGACAGCCGCATCAAGCCCGGCCCGGCGGCCCGGCGCGCCAGCACCCGGCCCGGCCGCTGCTGACCTGACGCCGGGACGGCCGCTGGTGTTCCGCAACGCAACGGTGCTGACCATGGACGGTGGGCACAACGTACTGCACGGCGGCGACGTCCTGGTGTCAGGCGAGCGCATTGCGGCGGTCGGCCAGCGGCTGGACGTACCCGACGGCACGGCCGAGATCGACTCGACCGGCGGCATCCTGATGCCCGGCATGATCGACACTCACCGGCACATGTGGCAGACAGCGATGCGCGGATACGGCGCTGACTGGACGCTTACCCAGTACTTCGTCTGGTACTACCTGCAGTGGGGCAAGGCCTTCCGGCCGCAGGACATCTACGCAGGCAACCTGCTCGCTGCGCTTGAGGCCATCGACGCCGGCGTGACGACCACCGTGGACTGGTCGCACGGCCTGCAGACCGTCGAGCACGCGGACGCCGCCGTGGACGCGCTCGCCGAGGTCCCCGGGCGGTTCGTGCTTGCGTACGGCAACATCCAGCAGGGCCCGTGGGAATGGTCCGCCGCGCCGGAGTTCCGCGACTTCGTCAGCCGCCGCTTCAGCGGCAGCGACATGCTCGGCTTCCAGATGGCCTTCGACGTCACCGGCGACCCGGAGTTCCCCGAGCGGGCTGCCTTCGAGGTCGCGCGCGAGCTCGGGGCGCCGGTCACCACCCATGCCGGGGTATGGGGCGCGACCAACGACGACGGCATCCGGCTCATGCACGAGCACGGATTCATGACCCCTGCCACGATCTACGTGCATGCGGCCACGCTCACCAGGGATTCCTACCACCGCATCGCTGCCACCGGCGGAGCCGCATCGGTTTCCACGGAAAGCGAGCAGAGCGCTGGCCAGGGCTATCCGCCTACCTGGCGACTGCGCGAGCACGGCATCCCCGTTTCGCTGTCCATGGACACCAGCGTGTGGTGGAGCGGGGACCTGTTCTCCGCGATGCGGACCACGCTGGGCGCGGACCGCTCCCGTGAGCACCTGGAAGCACACGGCAGGGGCGATACCGTTACCCACTGTCACCTGCGCGCCGAGGACGTCGTCGGCTGGGCCACCCGCGGCGGGGCGGCGGCGCTCGGCCTGGACTCGGTCACCGGCAGCCTGGAACCGGGCAAGAAGGCCGATGTCGTGCTCATCAAGAACGACGCGTCCCCGGTGATGTTCCCGCTGCTCAACCCGTACGGCCACGTCGCCTTCCAGGCTCAGCGCGGTGATGTGCACACCGTGGTCGTGAACGGCCGGGTGGTGAAGTACGACCACGACCTGGCCGGCGGCGGCCTGGCGAAGGCACGGCAGGCGGTCGAGCAGACCGTCGAGTACCTGATGGCACAGCTGGGGCCGGACGACTGGGCCAAGGGCATGCACCCGGATATCCCGCAGGCGAAGGTACTCGACAACCCCTACACCTACACCGAGTGGGACGCGGGCTCCGCGCAGTGGAAGGGCGGCGGCAGCAGTGACCACCCCGCCTCGGCAGGCTGAGTCCGGCCGGGGACTTCCTGCCGGGATGCGGTCGGCGGTCATCGGACGCCATGGCGAGCCGCCGGAGTACGCGTCCCGGCCGGTGCCACGCCGTGGCCTGGGGGAGGCCCTGGTCCGGGTGACGGCGGCGCCGGTCAACCCGCTCGACCTGCTCTGCGCATCGGGTACGTCTTATTTCGGCCCGCCGCCACTGCCGTATGTGCCGGGCGCGCAGGGCGTCGGGGTCATCGAGGAAGGGGACCGGTGGCCGCCAGGCCAGCGGGTCTGGTTCAGCTGTGATGCGGGAATGCGGCCAGGGGACGGCGCGATGGCCCCCTGGTGCGTGGCCGCCGAGGAATCGATCCAGCCGCTGCCGGACGGCGTGAGCGACGACCTGGCTGCTGCGCTCGGCCTGTCGGCGATCGCCGCCTGGACGGCGCTGAGCTGGCGGGCCGGGCTGCAGGCTGGCGAGCACGTGCTTGTCCTCGGCGCCAGCGGCACGGTCGGGCAGGTCGGCGTGCAGGCCGCCCGGTTGCTGGGGGCAGGCCGGGTGGTGGCGGCCTGCCGTGACGCCCACGGCCGGGCCAGGGCCGCCGAGCTCGGCGCCGACGCCGCGGCCGACCTGACCGGGGATGACGCGGGCACCATCGGCCGCCGCCTGGCTGAGGCCACGGCCGGGCGGGTGGACGTGGTGCTCGACCCGGTGTGGGGCAGGCCCGCCGAGGCCGCCCTGCGGGTCCTGTCGCGGCACGGCCGGCTGGTGAACCTGGGCTCGTCCGCTGGTGCCGATGCCAGCCTCAGTTCGGCCGTCCTGCGGGGCGGGATGATGTCCGTCCTCGGCTACACCAACAACGCGCTCAGCCACGAGCAGAAAGCCGCCGCCCTGGCCGGGATCCTTGACCACGCGGCGGCCGGGCGGCTCACCGCGGATCGGGAGACTCTGCCGCTGGCCAGCGCCGCGGAAGCCTGGTCGCGGTGCGGCAAGGCCCCGCACCGGCGGGCCGTCCTAATCCCCTGACCGCCGCGCGGCCAGCGCCGCGCCCGCCGGGATCCAGGGGCTGCGGGGGCCGCGGGGCGCCGGGGCCAGCCGAAGCCGGGTCGGCCGGGACCGGCAGCTCTGCGCTGCGGCTGGTCCGGGGAATGCCGACGGCCCGGCCGGGCGAGTACCCGGCGGGCCATCGGCTGTGCGGGGCGGGAGTTACTCCGCGCTATCCGTATCGAATCTTGGTTCTATGCCGGCATCGGCTGGACACCGGCCAGGTCCTCGCGCTTGACCCTGATCATCACTATCGTCACGATCAGCGCGAGCAGCATGATCCCGGCGGACACCACGAACCCGCGGGAGAAGCCGACCGCCAGCGCGTGGTTGTAGATCGCGGCCTTCGCCTGCGCGGCATTCCCGGCCGTGGCGTGACCGGCATGGGACGCGGCGGCCGCCGCGGCCTTCGCCGAGCTTCGCGCGGTGTTGGCGACGACCGTCCATGCCACCGTGCCGAGCAGCGCGAGCCCGATGGAGCCGCCGACCTGCTGGCCGGTGTTGACCAGGCTGGACGCCAGCCCGGCGTCCCTGTCATCGACCTTCGTCAGGGCGACCAGGGTGGCCGGCATGAACAGCATGCCCAGGCCGGCCGCGGTGACCAGCATCGGGCCGAGCAGGCCGCCGGTGTATGTGCTGTGCTCGCTGATCCGGGACAGCCAGAACATGCCGGTCGCGGTGATCGCCGACGCGGCGAGCAGCAGCGGCCTGGCGCCGATCCGCGGCACCAGCTGGGAGCTGACCCCGGCCATCAGCATGATGGTGGCCACCATCGGCAGGTAGGCCACGCCGGTCTTCAGCGGGCTGTAGCCCCAGACGGTCTGCACGAAGATGGTCAGGAAGAAGAACATCCCGAACATCGCCGTGCCGACGCACAGCATGATCAGGTAGGCGCCGGACCTGCTCCGGTTGCTGAAGATCCGCAGCGGCATCAGCGCGTGCGAGCTGCGGGACTCGATGATCACGAACGTGACGAGCAGCACGACAGCAGCCGCCAGCGAGGCGACGACCTTGGTGTCGCCCCAGTGCGAGACGCCGTTGGGAGTGGTCGCCGCGCTGGACAGCCCGTAGACCAGGGCGGCGAGCCCGAACGTCGCGGTGATCGCGCCGGGCAGGTCGAACCGCCGGCCGCGGAGCCGCTCCGACACGCCGATCGCCCGCGGCGCGAGCAGCGCCACCACGATCCCGATCGGGACGTTCACGAACAGCACCCACCGCCAGGAGAAGTACGTGGTCAGCAGGCCGCCCGCGAGCAGCCCGACGGCCGCGCCGCCGATGCTCATCGCGGCGTAGACGCCCATCGCCCGGTTGCGCGGCGGGCCCTCCGGGAACGTGGTGGTGACCAGCGACAGCGCGGTCGGGGCGACGATCGCGCCGCCGACGCCTTGCAGGGCGCGGGCTCCCAGCAGCCATGCCTGGGTCGTGGCGAAGCCGCCGAGCAGCGAGGCCACCGAGAACAGGATGATGCCGGCGATGAAGACCCGCCGGCGGCCGAGAATGTCCCCGGCCCGGCCGCCGAGCAGCAGCAGCCCGCCGAAGGTCAGCGCATAGGCGTTGACGACCCACTCCAGGCCGGAGCCGGAGAAGCCGAGCGCGGTCTGGATGTGCGGCAGCGCCACGTTCACGATCGTTGCGTCGAGCACCACCATGAGCTGCGCCGTGGCGATGACGACAAGAGCCAGTCCGAGATGGCGGTGAGCCGGGGCGGCGGCCTCTGCGGGCATGTCGTCGATGAGGACGGTGCCGCGTGCTGCCGCTGCGCGCTCACTCTCTGGCGTTCTGGCGGACATCAATTCTCCTTTGTAACGTGCGCCGCGTGGCCCGCGCCGGAGGCCGTGCTGATCTAGCGCGGGGGCCGTGCGGCCCTGCGTTCTGCGAAGTCGGTTGGGTTGTGTTGGCGGACTGGCCGTGGGTTAGGTGAGGGCAGCGGAAGCAGTGCTCACTGCGTCTTCCACCTCCCCCGAGGGCGCCGGGCGAGGCGCTTCGTTGCCGCCCGGCGCGACGGCATTGGCTGCGCTGGCCATCTTGCGCAGCAAGGCCAGCAGCTGCTCTCGCTCTTGCAGGTCGAGGACCGTGCTCCAGGGCATCAGGGCAGCGATCTCGCGCTCCACCCGCAGGCGCATCTCCTGGCCGGCGTCGGTGAGCACGATGTTCCTGATCCGCCGGTCGCCGGGCTGGGCCTCACGGCGGGCGAGCCCGCGCTTTTCCAGCCCGTCCGCGATCACCGTCACGAACGACGGATCGCAGTGCAGGCGCCGGCCGAGTTCCTTCATGGCCATCGGGCAGTCGAGCGTGTGCAGCGCCTTGATGAAGAAGGTCGGGAACGACATGCGCTGGGCGAGCTGCTCGCCGTGCGCCATGATCTGGCTGATCAGGTCGGCCACCGCGTTGAGGATGTCAGTGTCCAGCTGCTCGGAGCGTTCAGTGCTGCTGCCCATGCCGCCAGTCATCTGCCTGTCCTCTGCCCGTGCGCGTGCCGTCCGTGCGCGTGCTGTCCGTGCTTCCCCGGCCCCTGGTGGAGCCGCGGTGCCTGAGCTGCTCAATAGTTGAATAGCTCAAGCTTCTGCGTCTACGGTACGAGGAAAGCTTTAGCAAGTCAACTTTATATTCCGCCAAGCTCCTAGCCGGGGCGGCTGGTGCCAACCGGCGGGAGCCCGGCCGAGTCTCAGAGGCATGAACTCCGGTCCCGCGCCGGCGGGCGGCGCTGGCCCTGCTGAGCAAGCCAGGCGCCGGCCGACGCGCCGCGCGGTGCTGATCACCGCCGCCGCTGCCGGCGGCGCAGCCGCGGCCGCCGCGGTCATCGACGCTGCCTGGCCGCTGGCCTTCCGCGGGACCGCCGGCCGGCCCGCCGGCGCGGGGCACGGCGGCACGGCGAGCCGCGGGCCGCGCTCCGCGGGGCCGACCGCGGCGGACTGGGCCGTTCTGGCCGGCGAACTGTCGCCCGCGCCGCTTGTCCGCCCTGGCGAGCAGGGATACGGCCGCGCGCGGCAGCTCTTCGACCCGCGCTTCGATCGGCTCAGGCCCGCGGGCATCGCCTACTGCCGCTCGGCGGCCGACGTGAGCGCGTGCCTGGCCTTCGCCCGCCGGTTCGCGCTGCCGGTGGCCGCGCGTTCTGGCGGTCACAGCTACGCGGGCTGGTCGTCCGGCACCGGGCTGATCGTCGACGTGACGCCGATGGCCTCGTTCCGGGCGGACGGCGTCGCGGTCCGGGTCGGCACCGGCATCCGGCTGATCGACTTCTATGCGCAGCTCGCGGCCCGCGGCCTCGCCGTCCCGGGCGGCTCCTGCCCCACGGTCGGCATCGCCGGGCTCGCGCTCGGCGGCGGCGTCGGCGTTCTCGGCCGGGCACTAGGTCTGACCTGCGACAACCTCACCGCGGCGCAGATCGTCACGGCGGACGGGCGGCTGCTTGACTGCGACAGCCGCCGCAACGCCGACCTGTTCTGGGCCTGCCGGGGCGGCGGCGGCGGCAATTTCGGCGTGGCCACCTCGCTGACCTTCGGCGCGCACCGGCTGTCCGCGCTGACCCTGTTCTTCCTTTCCTGGCCGTGGTCACAGGCGGCGCAGGTGGTGTCCGGCTGGCAGTCCTGGGCGCCCTACCAGGGCGACGAGCTGTGGTCGAACCTGCACCTGTCCGCCGCGCCGGGCACCGGAGTCCCGCTGTCGGTCCAGGTCGGCGGCACGTTCCTGGGCAGCCCGGCAGAGGCGGCCGCCGCGCTGGAGAAGCTGACGGCGGCGGTCGGGTCGGCGCCCTCCGGCGAGCCCTTCGAGCTGCCCTACCTGGACGCGATGCTGGCCGAGGCCGGCTGCGGCGGGCGCACCGCCGGGCAATGCCACCTGCCCGCGCAGGCGCCGGGCGGCAGGCTCGGCCGCCAGCCCCAGTTCGCCAAGTCCGACTTCGTCACCAGGCCGTTGCCGCCGGCGGGCATAGCGGTCCTGCTGGCAGCCGCCGAGCAGTTCCTCGGCATCCGGGCGGCGGCGCAGGCAACCGGCGCGATCGCGTTCGACGCGTGCGGCGGCGCGATCAACCGGGTTCACCCGGCGGCTACCGCGTTCGTGCACCGGGATGCGCTGTTCCTGATCCAGTACACGACCACCTGGGCGGCCGGCTCGCGCGGCGGCGGAGCGGCGGGCGGCGCCGCGGCGAGCGGCGCCGCGGCGAGCGGCGCAGCCGCGGGCAGCGTGGTGAACTCGGGCGCGGCGCGGCAGCGGGACTGGCAGCACGCGCTGCACGCGTCGATGCGGCCCTACGTGAGCGGGCAGGCTTACCAGAACTACATCGACCCCGAGCTAGCGGGCTGGCGGCAGGCGTACTACGGCGCCAACTATCGGCGGCTGGCCCGGATCAAGGCCGCCTACGACCCGGGCCGGCTTTTCCGCTTCCCGCAGGGAATTTCGCCGGCCAGGTAACCCGATAAAGCCGGGTGGCTGGCTCGCATTCCAGGATGAATGTCGCATCCGGTCGCCCCGGAAGTGACCGCCCACACGATTCGCAATTTCGCTAATGATGGATAAGATTCCGAATGAGAATCAGCGCGATAGCGAACATCGCTATGGCCAAAAGGCCGCTGCGTAGCCTGGTCCGCCGGTATCCGGGCAGCCGCCCGCGAGTGGTCCGCAGATCACCATGCGCTGAATGGGCGCGATTGGCATGCCAGCCCATGAGAGCGCCCACTATTAGGACAATTAACGCAAGTACGGTGGCGCCTGCGCCCACGACAGTGGCCCTCCCCCCGGGCATTCCACTTCGGCAGATCTTCTCGCAGAAACTGCCGCCAGCGCCAGTAAACTCGCCGTCCGTACGGATATTCGGCGGTGCGCGCCGACCTGCCGGGCCGCACGCGACGGCCCGCCGGCGGCTGGCAGGATTGGGCCGGGGCCGGACGATGCCAGGACCAGAGAGGCACGCATGAGAGACGCGTTGATGGCAGGAACGATCAGCATTTCCGGGCATGGCGGGGACGAGATAGAGGCGTATCTCGCGCATCCCGTCGGGCCAGGCCCGTTCGGCAGCGTCGTGGTGATCCACCACATGCCCGGCTATGACGAGCCGACGAAGGAGATCGCCAGAAAATTCGCGGCGCACGGGTACGCCGCCCTGATGCCGAACCTGTATCACCGCGAAGCTCCCGGCGCCAGCCCGGACGACGCGGCGGCGACCGCACGGGCCCGGGGCGGAGTCCCGGACGAGCGCCTGACCGGCGATGTCGGCGGCGCTGCCGCCTACCTGCGGGCAATGGATAGCTCGAACGGCAAGGTCGGCGTGATCGGCTACTGCTCCGGCGGCCGGCAGTCCTTCCTGGCGGCGTGCAGCCTGCAGCTTGATGCCGCCGTGGATTGCTACGGGGCCTTCATTGTCAATCCGCCGCCCGAGGGAATGCCGCGGACGCTACAGCCGATCGTCGGGCTCGCCAAGGACCTGTCCTGCCCGCTGCTTGGTCTCTTCGGTGCCGACGACAAGTACCCTGCCCCGGCGGAAACCGCGGAACTGGCCAGGGAACTGACGGTGCTCGGGAAAACACACGAGTTCCACACCTATGACGGCGCCGGGCATGCGTTCTTCGCCGTGAACAGGCCGTCTTACCGGGTCGACGCCGCAAACGACGGCTGGGCGCGGATCTGGGACTTCTACGGCCGCTTCCTGACCAGCTGAGGGGCTCGCATGTGTACCTACCTCACCGAGAAGATCGAGGTCGCCGGCAGCGGGAAGGGGTCAGCGGGGTGGTTCGCGCTGACCGAAGCCAGCGTGTACTTCGACCACCCACAGCACGCTCAGGCTGAGCACACGCTCAATATCGACTTCCTGAACCCGGCCAGGGGGCCATCAGCGCGGGTCGCGGTGGAACTGACCGCGGAGTCGGCGCGTGCCCTGGCGCAGGCCATCGAGGCAGCCCTGGCGGCAGTACCTGCCGGGCTGACCTGATCGGACCTGAGCTGGCTGGCCTGCCCCTGTCCTGAGCTGGCTGGCCTGGCCTGGCCCGGGCCTGTGCTGGCCTGGCCTGGCCCGGGCCTGTGCTGGCTGGCCTGCCCCCGTCCTGAGCTGGCTGGCCCGGGCCTGAGCTGGCCGGAGCAGGGCAGGGCCAGCGCGGGCCGTGGCAGAGTGGGGCTGCCGTCGTTCGGCAATGTCGGCAGCTCGTGCCAGTATCAGGACGAAGCGGCGGAGGTGGTGACGGGCATGAAGTTCCGGGTCGAACGAGATGCGCTGGGCGACGCGGTGGCCTGGGTGGCGCGCGCCCTGCCGTCCCGGCCGGTCGTGCCCGTGCTAGCTGGGTTGCTGCTCGAAGCCGGGGATGGCCTTGTGCTGTCCTGCTTCGACTACGAGGTATCCGCGCGGGTCCGCATCGACGCCGAGGTGGCGGAGCCCGGGACGGCCTTGGTGCCCGGCCGCCTGCTGGCCGAGATCATCAGGAGCCTGCCGAGCCAGCCGGCCGAATTCACGTCGGCAGCTGACGCGGTAGGCCTGGTTTGCGGCAGTGCCGAGTTCATGCTGGTGACGCTGCCGCTGGAGGAATTTCCCGCGCTGCCAGAACCGCCGTCGGCCGCGGGCACGGTGGACGGCGGGGCGCTGGCCGCTGCCGCAGCGCAGGTGGTGCCTGCGGCCAGCCGGGATGACACGCTGCCGATGCTGACCGGCGTTTGCCTGGATTTCGACGGCGAGAAGATCACGCTTGCCGCCACCGACCGCTACCGGCTGGCGGTCCGGGAGATCCCGTGGGCGCCGGCCGACCCGGCGCTGCGGGCCGCCGCGCTTGTTCCGGCACGGACGCTGGCGGACGTGGCAAGGACCATGGCGGCCGGAGTTCCGGTCACGATCGCCTTCGGTGCCAGCGGCGCAGGAAATGCGGTAACCGCAGGTGCCGGGCAGCGGAGCAGCCGGCCGGGAGGCGACGAGCCGCGGCCTGCCGAGGGCATGATCAGCTTCGCGGGCGGCGGCCGGCGGCTGACCGCGCGGCTGATCGCCGGCGAGTTCATCAAGTACCGGTCAAGGTTTCCCAGCGAATTTAGCTGCCGGGCCGAAGTCCCTGCCGGCCCGTTCACCGAGGCGGTCCGGCGGGTGTCGCTGGTCGCCGAGCGGGCCAGCCCGGTCCGGCTGGCGTTCGGCACCGGAATGGTCGTCGTAGAGGCGCAGGCGGAGGGCCGGGCGCGGGCCGTGGAGACAGTGGCCGCCGATTTCGAGGGCGACGAGCCCGTGATCTCCTTCAACCCGCATTACCTGCTCGACGGCCTGGCCGCGGTAGCCGTTGATGCCTCGCCGCGTGGCTCGGGCACGTCTGGCGACGCCAGCGGCGAAGTGCCGCCCGAGTCCGGCGGGCGGATCAGGATCGAGTTCACCAGCCCAGCCAAGCCGGCGCTGATCACCTGGGCGCCCGACGCGGTGTCTGCGGCCGGTGACCAGCACGCGGTCCCGGCGGCTGGCAATCAGGACTCAGCCCCGGCGCATGGCGCGGCGGCTAAGAGCGTGCCCGATGACGCCGCGTCGGATGGCGGCGAATCGGGTAACGCTGCGCCGGATGGCGCCGCTCCGGATGGCGCCGCTTCGGATGGCGGCGAGTCGGATGGCGGCGAGTCGGGTAACGCTGCGCCGGATGGCGGCGAATCGGATGGCGGCGAATCGGATGACGCTGCGCCGGATGGCGCCGCGTCGGATGGCGGCGAATCGGATGACGCTGCGCCGGAAGTAGCGGCGTTCCGCTATCTCGTGGTTCCGCTCAGGGTTCCGGCCAGGGCCTGACCCCGGAACGTGCCCGAGCCGCCTCTGTGCTGGCCAGGAAGCGCCGGCCAGGAAGGCTGGTCAGGAACGGCCGCGTCGCCAGATCCTGCGGAGCAGGCCGCGGATGACGCCGACGACTACCAGGATGATCGCGAGCCTGCCCGGGAACGGGAACAGCCGCAGCGCGGGCAGCCAGGCGAAGATCAGCAACCAGGCCAGCGCGAGCGCGATAAAGACCGGGAGGAACCGCAGCCGGTAGGCCCGGCGCCCGCGCTGGTACCCCGAGCGCTGCCAGCCGCCGCCGGGGACGCCCTGCGGCAGCGGCGGATACGCCACCGTCGCGTGCGGGAGATCCATGGTCACCAGGCTCAGCTCGCGCTCGGTGGTCGCAGCCAGTGCCGCGTTCAGGCGCTCGTTGAACTCATCAAGGGTCAGTCGGCCCTCCGCGTAGCTCTCACGCAGCCGCTCGGCGGTCGCGTCGCGTTCGGCATCGCCGATGCGCAGGTCCGGTCCTGGCGTCATCTGTTCCTCCCGTACCCCCGGCGAGCTCATAGAACTGACAGCAAGACGATATATCTCGACATGATCAACAGCAAGTCTGCTGCCGCCGAATGCGAGCTATTTCCGCGCAGATCGCGATGACGCAAGCGGGATTCGGCCGCTGTGCTGATTCGTGCTTGCACATCGCCGAAGGCGCCTGGGGGGTCATCGGGCCGGGCGCTGTCCTGGCGAGGGGCTATGCGGCCGTGCGGTGCAGTTGCTCATGCGCCACCTCGTGGTGCGACGTGGTCAGGAAAAATCGCGGAAGGATGGCCATGCTTCGTGCCAGGTCGACCGCAGGCCGCTGACGACGAAGACCCGGGCACCCTGCTCGTCATCGCTGACGCCGAGTCCGTTCCTGAACGTCGCTACCCGCCGGACATGAGCGAATTCACGGCGCAGGAAGGCCGGGTCCATGCCCACCACGACGGCCGAGGTATCGGCGGCTGGCGGCGGCCCCCAGAACCAGAAGTTGTTGGCGCCGCTGTAGGCCTGCGGGAGGCCGAACTGCGGGCCGTACCGGTCGACTGCCCCGGCCTCGCCATAGTTCCCGGTCAGGACAGTGGACCGGCGCCGCAACTGTGCGGGTAGCGAGTGGTACTCACGCCCGATGAGCGCTACCAGCCTGGGCCAGGCGATCGTCTCGGCCAGGTCATAGTTGATCTTCTGCAGCGGCACCGCATGCAGCGTCGCCGCCGGCAGGACGGGGATCGCGACCGGCACTGCGACCGCAGCGGAAGCCAGCATGGCGGTGGTCATCAGCGCAGCGGCAGGGATTCGCCCGGCCATCGGCCTGCGGGCGGACAGCCAGCGCTCCAGCGGTACTGAGCCTGCGGCGAACAGGAACAGGTAGACCGCGCCGTCGTAGTAGGGCTTCCCGCCCAGCACGAAGAACAGGACTCCCGCGATGGCGCACGCGATCGCGACCGGGCGGAAGCGACGGGCCGCCTCGCTGCGCAGCGACCACGCCAGGCCGGCTATCCAGACCGGCGCGATCGCCAGGCCGGTATAGACGAGCTGGGCTGGCCAGTATGTGACTCTGTTGTGCCACGCCGCGCCCTGCAGCACGCGGAACACGTCCAGGTTGGGCCAGCCGTGCGCAGCCTGCCAGATCACGTCCGGCGAGGCGAGTGCCGCGGCCAGCATGGCGCCGGCCAGCAGGTAGCGGCTCATCAGCAGCTTCCTGGCCGGGGTCAAAGCGAAGCCGGCGGTCAGCGCGGCGACGAGGAAGCCGATGTTCCACTTGGCATCGGCGCCGATCCCGGCGCAGGCGCCGACCGCCAGCCACCACCGGCGATCCTCGCTGGCGAGCAGGCGCATGACGAGCACCAGCAGGATGCCCCAGGCCAGGAAGTCGGGGACCGTGGTTGTCAGCAGATGCGCCGTGCCAAGGTACTCGGCGCAAGTCGCGGTCGCGAGCGCTGCAAGCAACTGGCCGGCACGGCCGGCCCCGAGCATTCGGCTCAGCGTCGCGGTGATGACGATGAGCGCGGCCATCGCCAGCGCCGGGATGACGCGGAGCCCGGCCAGCGAGTTGCCGAACACGGCCGAGGAAATCCGCGCGAGCAGCGGCGTAATTGCCGGCTGGTCCACGTAGCCGAAGGCCGGGTGATGCCCGGCGGCCAGGAAATAGAGCTCGTCCCTGTGATAGCCGTAGCGGGCGCTCACCGCCAGCTCAAGGCCGACGGCGGCGGCCGCGATCAGGGCGATCCCGGCAACGGGCGCGCGGACCGCCCTGGCGTCCAGCGCCGCTGGAACGGGCCTGGGTGAGGCCGTTGCAAGGGCCGCTAGGTGAGGCTGGGGCGATGTAAGTACGAAAGCAGCTGAGTCGGGCTGGCCGTCGGCCGTGGGGGGCTTCATAGCCCGCATCGTGCCCGCGGCCGGCCCGTCACCGCATCGCCCGCCGCGGCGAAGTCCCTGGCTCCATCGCACGGCCGAGATCGCGGCGATCGCGCCGTCCCGGCTCCTCCGGAGGTAGCAGCCGCCAGATCGGCCGTGCGGGGGATCCACCAGGCGGAAGCTGGGCCATACGATCGGCTTGTGACATGGGTCCCGGCCAGGCTAGCGGCGCTCGATCCGCGGCTGCAGGACCTCGTCCTCGCGGTGGCGCTGACGATCGCCGACCTGGCCGTCCTGCTGGTTTACCGTCATCAGCTGCACCCGCTGGGCTGGGCTGTCGTGCTGATCATCAGCCAGAACATGCCGTTGATCTGGCGCCGGTCACAGCCCATCGCGGTGCTGGCCGTCATCGGCTCCGCGCGGGTGGCCTACGACCTGATCGGCCTCGGTTATGCGCCTCTTCCGCTCGGGCCGGCCATCGCGTTCTATACGGCGATGGACCGCTCCCGGCCGCGGGCGCGCCTGCTCATCTGCATCCTTACGCCAGCCGTGATCGCTACGTCCCAGCTATCGCCTGGCCACAACGAGCCGTATGACTTTGTCGTGGCCGTCCTCATCTTTGCCGCCGCCGGGATGGCCGGCGTCCTGTCCAGCACCCGGCGGGCATACGTTGACGAGATCGAGGCGCGTACGGCCCGGGCGGAGTCGGATCGCGACCGCGAGTCGTCGCGATCCGCCGCGATGGAGCGGGCCAGGATTGCGCGGGAACTGCACGACGTGGTCGCCCATCACGTCAGCCTGATGGCCGTCCAGGCCGAGGCGGCGGCATCGCTATTGCCCGGCCAGCCCGTCGAGGCCAGGCACTCCGTGGAGATCATCGGGGACACGGCCCGGCAGGCACTCACCGAGCTGCGCAGGCTTCTCGGCGTGCTGCGCGGTCCGGCCGAGCAGCTGCAGACCGAGCCATCCCCATCGCTGGGGGAACTCGGCACCGTGCTGGAGAAGGTGCGCTGTGCCGGTCTGCCGGTCGACTTCCACCTTGAGGGGACGCCGTACCCGCTGGCCCCCGGCATCGACGTGATGGCCTACCGGATCGTGCAGGAAGCCCTGACCAACACCATGCGGCACGCCCCGGACGCGTGCGCCGACGTGACCTTGTGCTACGAGCCCGGCTATATCACGGTGTCGGTCTCGGACTCCGGCCCGGCGAACGGCGGCAGGACGTCAGCCGCGGGCCCCGGGACGGTAACCGGGAGCCAGCCAGGAAGCCAGCCCGGCACCGCCCGGCCCGGTGACGGCGGCCCGCCGAGAAGCGGCACCCCGCCCGCAACCGGTCCGTCCCCTGGCAGCGGCGCCCCGGTTGGCAGCGGCGCCCTGGTTGGCAGCAGCCCCCGGAATCGCAGGGACGGTCGGCCAGGCAACGTGGTCCGGCTTGGCCCGGGCGGATTCGGCCTGGCCGGGATCGCCGAGCGAGTTGCCTCCTGCGGCGGGAACCTGACGACCGGCCCGACGCCCGCCGGCGGCTTCGCGGTCAGCGCCAGGCTGCCGGCCCGATGACCACCGGCCCGATGACCAACCGCCCGATAACCGCCGCCGTGCCGGAACCCATCCGCGTCCTGGTAGTCGACGACCAGGAGCTGGTCAGGTCGGGATTCTGCGTCATCCTGGAGGCGGCCGACGGCATCACCGTGGTCGGCGAGGCGGCCGACGGCGCCCAGGCGGTAGCGGCCGCCGCGGCCAGCAGCCCGGACGTAGTGCTGATGGATGTGCGGATGCCTGAGATGGACGGGCTGCAGGCGACCCGGCTGATCACCAGCGCGGAATCCGGCGCGGGCCCCAAGGTGGTGATGCTGACCACCTTCGACCTCGACGACTACGTCTACGAGGCGCTGCGGGCCGGCGCCTGCGGGTTCCTGCTGAAGGATGCGCCGCGGCACGACCTGATTGCCGCCGTACGGGCCGCCGCGGCCGGCAACGCCCTGCTCGCGCCGACCGTCACCCGCCGCCTGATCGAGGCGTTCGCCCGGCGGCCGCCTGCCGTTGCGCCGTCGCCGTCGCGGCTGGCCTCGCTGACCGCGCGGGAGCGCGACATCCTGCTGCAGGTCGCCCGGGGCCGGAGCAACGCCGAGATAGCGGTCGCCCTATTCGTCAGCGAGGCGACCGTCAAGACGCACATCGGCCACGTGCTCGCCAAGCTCGGTCTCCGTGACCGGGTGCAGGCCGTGATCCTTGCTTACGAGGCCGGCATCGTAGTGCCGGGTGAATTCCCAGGCGGACCGGGCTAACCGGGGTAGCGGGCCAGCCGGGGGGCGACGGGCCAGCCCGGGCGACGGGCCAGCCCGGGGCGACGGGCCAGTCCGGGGCGACGGGCCAGCCCGGGACCCTAGCCGCGCTCCACCGCGGTGCCGAGCAGGCCGAGCGGCGGCGAGCCCAGGCTCAGCATCGCGGTATGGAACCGGCGCAGCGAGAAGCCCGCGCCCCACGCCTTCCTCGCCCGCTCGCGCAGGTTCAGGATCTCCAGCTTTCCCCAGGTGTACCGCCCGTAGGTCGGGTCGAACGTCGCCCGGCGCGCCTCGGAAAGCGCGGCCGGCCCGGCCAGGTGCGTGTCCGCCTCGAACCTGCGGGCGCCGTCCTGCACGGTCATCCCCGCAGTGTGCAGGCCGATGGCACAGGCGAGCCTGGTCACCCGGACCAGAGCCTCCAGCCAGACGCCGATCGCGAACCTGGGGTCATCAGCGCAGAATCCCTCCTCGACGCACAGTTCCTCCGCATAGTGCGCCCAGCCCTCGACGAACGCGTTCGAGTGCAGCGTCCGTCGTACCCCGGTAGCCGCGTGCCGGATGGCCCGGCCATGCGAGAAATGCCCGGGCGCGACCTCGTGAGCGGTGATGCTCGGCAACGTGGTAGCGCTGAAAACCTCCAGCCATTCCTGCCTCTCCTGCTCGGGCCAGGAAGGATCCGGTGGCGTGATGTGGTACCAGGACGGCCCTTCGGGCTCGCCGGGGCCGGCCGGTGACATCATCGCCATTGCCCACCGGCGCGACTCCGGGGCCAGTCCTACCAGGCACTCCCCGTCCTGGTAGGGCACCAGATCCCGGTCCCTGGTGAACTCGACGACCCGCCCGGTCCAGTACCTGGCCGCGTCGATCACGCCGTCCGCATCCGGGTGATCGCGGACCAGATCGCGCGCCACCGCGAGCGGCGGCCTGCCCGGGTCTACCCGCGCGCAGCTCTCGGCGAGCAGCCCGCTGAGCCGGTCCCGCTCGGCGTCGGCCCGCTGGCCGAGCCGGCCGAGATCGACCTGCATTCCCTCGGCGCTGCTCATAATGGCGGTCAGCCCGGCGCTGCCCAGCGCGGCATCCGGGTCGCCGTGCGCGGCAGCGGCATCGACGTGCGCCACCAGCCGGGCAAGTGCTGCCAGCGCAGCCTCCCGTGCCGTGTCGTCGGCCGTCGTCGGAATCCCGGCCCCGAGCCCGCGGATGGCGGCGGCTAGCGCGGTCGCTACCGGCGCGCTGACCTGGTCGAGCGCATCGATGGCCGCATCGGCCGCCTGCGGCCAGGCCGCAAGGTGAGCCAGCCGGGCGCGATCGCGGTCCTGGGCCGGCGCGTAGTCCCGGTCGTAACACGCCAGGTCCATCGCGGCCAGGTGCAAGCCCGGGCTGCTGCGGTGCAGCTCGAGCTCGCCCAGCGACACCCGGGCGCATTCCTCGAAGGTCGCAAGCTGCGCCTCGTCGTGCGGATCATCCAGTCGCGGCCCGGCCGCCGTCGCTGCGGCGAGTCGGCCAAGGCCCTCGCGCACGCCCGCGCGGGAGAGGTCCTGGATCAGCCCGTCGTATTCGTGCCGGCCGCTGTACTCAAGCATCTCGGCGATGTTCAGGTCGCAGACGGCACGCAGCCTCGGGTTCAGATTGTCCATGCCAGGAAGTTACCGGCTCATCGGCAAAGCAAGGCCGGACCCTTGGTTGTGGTTCGCTCCAGTTATGCCGAGCCGCGGGCGCCCGGCCCGGGCAGCACCGGCTGGACGGTGAGGATGCCGTGGCCGTGCATGGCCGCCGCGCAGGCCGGGAACGTGCGATGCACCGGGCTTGCCCCCGCTGCGCCGGGCGCGCGGACGAGCAGCATCCGCGCGGTGACCGGGCGGCATGCCTTCGCCGGGTAGTTGGCCGCGTCCGTGACCTGCAGCCAGGCATGCGCGGTGGCGCCCGGCGGCAGCGGCACTGGCCGTGCGCTGACACTATGGTCCCAGGCCGCCGCGTCGCCGATCCGCTGCCCGGCGGAGCTGGCGAACCAGGCGTCCGGGTAGCCGTCAAGGCGGCAGTCGACGCCCGAGGCGTTGGTGAAGTCGATCGGGTAGTAGGTGCTTCCTGCTGCCGTGCCGACGGCGCTGGCGTCGACGGTCACCCTCAGCCCGGACGCCGCGCAGTCCTTGCTGGCACTAGTCCCCGCCGGGTCGCCAGCCGAGCCACAGGCGGCAGCGGCGGCCATGATGAACGCGGCGGAGCAGGCGGCAGCCACGGCACGCGGCCGCCTGCCGGGGCCCGGATACGGGCACGGGCGGGAATGGTGCGGGATGCTTAATCTCATCGCGAGCCCTCTCACTGCCGGGGATTGGGCCTACGGCTTGTAAGACGCAATCACGCGGTCCGTGGTTGTGCGGAACGTGACGATACTGTCACGCAGAGCAGCTCGATGTGTCAGGAACTTCCCGGCCGGACTGCCTCGACGGCCAGGATGTTGACCGACCTGGCCCGTGCTGAGCAGGCCCGGGCGGTGAAGCTGAGGTAGAGCGGTGCAGTCTGGTTCGGCGGGTAGATCTTCAGCCAGTGCGCGGTCACCATGTGGCAGGCCGCATCGGAGAAGTTTTCCGCATTGACCACCTGCAGCGCGGAGTGCGCAACGCCGCCCGCCGCGATGGTGACCAGCTCACTGGCGAGCGCGGGGTTCCTGCTCGCGGCGCGGCCGATCTGGTCGCCGCCCACGCCGGTCACGAACGAGACCCCCGGATACCCGAACAGGGTGCAGGCGCCGCCGGAGGTGTTGGTGAAGTCAACCGGGTAGTAGGTGCTGCCGGCCGCGCCGTTCCCCTGCCCCATCGCCACCTTCAGCGCCGAAGTCGGGCACGGCGGCGGGCCGGCCGGGGAAGGTGCCGACGTTGGCGTGGCCGTCGGCGTGGCTGTGGGCGTTGCCGTCGCCGTGCTTGGCGACGGTGTGACGGTGCCCGCGACCGTTGCCTTCGCGGCATGCGCGATGGCCTGGCCACCGGCTGAGCTGCAGGCAGCGGACGCCACGGCGATGCCGAGTGCCGCTACGGCGGCCATGCGCCGGATATGGCGGTGAACTGACGTCATCGCAGTGCCCCTTGTCGTGACGGTAATGCCCCGGATACCTGGTGACACCTATGACGTCGCCACGGCCGGGCTGGTTGCCGCCACGCCGGCAGCCATGGTCACGATCTGGCGGCAGCCAGCGTCGGGGCCGGCCCGGCTCCTGGCGGCAGCCAGCGGTGGGCCGGCCCGGCCCGGCCGGTAGCGTCGGGATGATCCAGCCCATCCCCCAGGAGGCGTGCATGCCCGGCAGTTCCACGTTCACTACCAGGCCGCAGCTGGCTGGCACCTTCGGCATGGTCGCCTCGACACACTGGCTGGCCTCCGCCGCAGGCCTCGCAGTGCTGGAGAAGGACGGCAACGCGTTCGACGCCGCGGTCGCCACCGGGCTCGTGCTGCAGGTGGTAGAGCCGCACCTGAACGGCCCCGGCGGGGAAGTGCCGGTGGTCGGCTTCGACGCCGCCGCGGGCAAGGCCTTCGTCCTGGACGGCCAGGGGCCGGCCCCGGCTGCTGCCACGCTCGGCGAGTTCGAGTCGCTCGGCCTGGACCTGGTGCCGGGCACCGGGCTGCTGGCGGCCTGCGTGCCCGCAGCGTTCGGCACCTGGATGCTGCTGCTGGAGCGGTATGGCAGCCTCCCCTTGCGCGAGGTGATGGAGTACGCGATCGGCTACGCGCGGGACGGCCATCCCATGCTGCCCACGGCGAGTACGGTCATCGCGGCCGTGGCCGGCACCTTCCGCGAGCACTGGCCGACTTCGGCCGAGATCTACCTCACCGATGGCATCCCGGGGCCCGGCCGCCGGTTCGCCAATCCGGTGCTGGCGGCCGCATACAGCCGCATCCTGGCCGAGGCCGAGGCGGCCGGCCCGGGCCGCAACGCGCAGATCGAGGCGGCCCGCCGGGCCTTCTACGAGGGGTTCGTCGCCGACGCCATAACGGCTTACCTGGCGCAGGCCGAGGTGCTGGATGTCAGCGGCCGGCCGCATCGCGGCCTGCTGACAGGCCAGGATCTGGCGGCCTGGCGGGCCACCGTGGAGGCGCCGGCCACATTCGACTTCGCGGGTCTCACCGTCTGCAAGACCGGCCCGTGGGGGCAGGGGCCGGTCTTCCTGCAGCAGCTCGCGCTGCTGAGCGGGTTCGGCCTGACCGAGATGGGCCAGGGCAGCGCGGACTTCATCCACACCGTGGTCGAGTGCGCCAAGCTGGCCTTCGCCGACCGTGAGGCCTGGTACGGCGACCCGCGCTGGTCGGACGTCCCGCTGGACGCGCTGCTTTCCCCCGAGTACGCCAGCCAGCGCCGGCCGCTGGTCAGCGGCGAGGCATCCGGGGAGCTGATCCCCGGGGCCCCCGGCGGCGCGGTACCGCGGCTGCCCGGCTATGCCCTGGCCGGGTTCGGCGGGTCGGCCGGGATGCGCCACGATGCCCCCGGCGCGGGCGAGCCGATGGCCGGATCGGCCGCGCAGGCGCTGGCTCCCGAGCTCGGCCTTGGTGACACCTGCCACCTCGATGTCGCCGACAGGTTCGGCAACCTGGTCTCCGCGACGCCGAGCGGCGGCTGGCTGCAGAGCTCGCCGGTCATCCCCGGGCTCGGGTTCTGCCTCGGCACCAGGGCGCAGATGTTCAGCCTGACTCCCGGCTTCGCCAGCACCCTCGCGCCGGGGCGGCGGCCGCGGACCACGCTGTCGCCGAGCCTCGCGCTGCGCGATGGTGAGCCGTACCTGGCCTTCGGGACGCCCGGCGGCGATCAGCAGGACCAGTGGACGCTCGGGTTCTTCCTCAATCACGTGCTCTTCGGGATGAACCTGCAGGAGGCGATCGATGCGCCTGCTTTCCACACCGACCACTTCCCCTCGTCGTTCTATCCGCGCGGTGCGCTGCCGCGGTCGCTGTCGGTCGAGGCGCGGGCGGCCGGGCAGGTGATCGCGGAGCTGCGGCGGCGCGGGCACCAGGTGGAGGTCACGCCGCCGTGGTCGCTCGGCCGGATCAGCGCGGTCGCTCGCGACCAGGGGTTCCTGTACGCGGGCGCCAACCCGAGAGGCATGCAGGGCTACGCCGTCGGCCGGTGACGCCGAGCCCGGCGGCTGCTGTCAGGGCCAGCCGGATTTCAGCCGGGTGGCAGCGCGGCGGCGGCAAGCTCGCCGGTGAGCACCGTGACGGCATGGCCGGTCAGCAGGATCCGGTCTCCTGCTGCCCGCACCCGCACGGTGCCGCCGCGTGGCGATGCCTGGTAGCCGGTCAGCTCGGTCCGGCCCAGCCGCCCGAACCAGTACGGGGCCAGCGTGCAATGCGCCGAGCCGGTCACCGGGTCTTCCGGTATCCCGGCGGCGGGGGCGAAGAAGCGAGAGATGAAGTCCGCGCCCGGCCGCGTGGCTGGCGCCGTCACGATCGTGCCGCGCACGGTTATCGCTGCGAGCTTGAGTACGTCCGGCTGCAGCCCGGTCACCTCTTCTTCGGCGGTAACGACCACCATGTAGTCCTCCGGCGCGCGGCCGGTCCAGACCGGCGCGGTCACGCCGAGGGCGTCAAGCAAGCCGGGCGGCGACTCCTCCGGCACGGCCGGCGTGGCCGGGAAGTCGAGCACGATCGCCTCGCCGTCCCGGCGCGCGGCCAGCCGCCCGCTGGCCGAATCAAAATGGATCGGCTCGCCCGCCGCGGCCAGGCCGGTCTCGAACAGGACATGCGAGCTGGCCAGGGTGGCGTGGCCGCAGAGCGCGACCTCCACGACTGGCGTGAACCAGCGCAGCAGATAGCCGTCGTTGCGCGGTTCGAGGAATGCCGTCTCGGCGAGATTCATCTCCGCTGCCAGCTGCTGCATCCACCGCGGATCGGCCGGCCCGTCGAGTAGGCAGACGGCAGCCGGGTTGCCGGCGAACGCGTAATCCGTAAAAGCGTCAACCTGGAAAATCCGCATAACCCGGAGCATATTATGAGCCACCGGGCCCGCTATCTTGCGTCGCCGGGAGACCGGGTCCGACGGCAGCGGCGCGCGCCGCGCGGATCGTGTGGTTCAGCAGGTGTGCTGTGGTCACTGGCCCGACGCCGCCTGGTACGGGCGTGACCGCTGCGGCGATGCCGGCCATGGCGGCGGCGTTGACATCGCCCACCAGGCCGCCCTGGGCGGCCGGATTGATGCCGACATCGATCACCACCGCACCAGGGGCCACATAGTCGGCGTCCACCATTTCCGGCTGGCCCATGGCGACGACAAGGACATCGGCCTCCTGGCACACTTCGGCGAGATCCCGGGTGCGCGAATGACAGATCGTCACGGTGGCGTTAGCGGCCAGCAGCAGCAGGGCAGTGGGCTTGCCGACCACAGCGGAGCGGCCGACGACGACGGACCGGCGGCCGCGCAATGGCACGTGCTCGTGCCGGAGGATCTCCATCACCGCCGCGGCCGTGGCCGGCGGGAATGCACCCGGCAGGCCGGCCGCGAGCATGCCGAGCGATGCCGGGTTGGCACCGTCGACGTCCTTGCGCACCGCGATGCCTGCGCCCACGGCGGCCAAGGCGAGGCCATCGGGCAGCGGGGCCTGGCAGCTGATGCCGTGCACGCCCGGATCCGCGGACAGCTCGCTGAGCTTGTTCGTAATGGACTGGCGGCCAGCCGGCAGGGGCAGCGGCAGCCGGTGCACGCGGCAGTCGATTCCGGTCTTGGCAGCGGCCCGGCCGATGGACCGGACGTACCCGGCAGCGCCCTCGTCGTCGGTCGCCAGCACGACGGCCAGCGTCGGGACGATACCCCGCTCGCGCAGCCCGGCGGCGGACCTGGCGGCCCGCTCGTTCATCTCGGCGGCGATGGCCCGGCCATTGATGACCCTGGTCATCGGCCGATCCTAAGCCGGAAGCTAGGAGAACTCTTCGGCGATCGTGCTGATGGCGTCGGTGCTGTGCTCGGCCGGAAACGCGTCTAGGCACAGCCGCTCCATCACGGCCATGTAGTGGTCGACCGTGTCGCGCTTGTCCAGGTAGATGGCGCTGGTGAGCTGCTCCAGGTAGACCACGTCGGGCAGGTCGGCCTCGGCGAAGCGCAGGATGCTGAACGGCCCTCCAGCCGCCGAGTGGCCGCCGGCCTGGAACGGGATGACCTGAAGCGTGACGTTCGGCATTGCCGCGCACTCGATCAGGTACTCGAATTGCTCCCGCATGATGTCCGGCCCGCCGATCGGCCGGCGCAGCACTGCTTCGTCGATCACGACCCACAAGTGCGGCGCCCGCGGGCCCTTCAGCAGCGGCTTACGTGCCATCCGCAGGCCGACCCGGCGGTCGATCTCCTCGGCGGGGGCGTTCGCATGACCCAGTAAGGTTACCTCTCGGGCGTAACGCTCCGTCTGCAGCAGGCCGGGCACGAACTGGATCTCGTAAGACCGGATCCGGGTGGCTGCTTCCTCAAGCCCGATGTAGGCCTCGAACCAGCTGGGCAGGATGTCTGAATAGTCATGCCACCAGCCCTGCGCGTTCGCCTTCCTGGCAAGGGCCCGGAGCGCCTCGCGCTCCGCCTCGTCCGTCACCCCGTAGAGGCTGAGCAGGTCGGAGATGTCCCGGTCCTTGAAGCCAACCCGGCCGAGTTCGAGTCTGCTCATCTTCGAGTGCGATGCGCGGATCACATGGCCCGCGTCCTCAAGCGAAATCCGCTTGGCCTCCCGCAGCCTCCGCAACTGTGCCCCCAGCAGCAGGCGCAGCACGGTAGGACCGCCGGCACCTGGCGGTTCGAGCAGGCTCCGGACCTGGCCACCGCCCGACTCCGCTGTGATCATGTGCCCTCCCCAGAACACCCGGACCACGGCAGTCTCCCACGTCAGGCCTTATCGCGCCACATCATGTTTTGAGATGGCATAACGGCCCGCCATGTCGAGCCAGCAGTTACCCGGCAGTAAGCCGGCAGTTAAGGCGATAGTAAGGCGGGCGTTAGCCTGCCGGACGGCCGAAATCACCGTCCTGCGCGCCGCCAAGAAAGGCGTCCCAGTCGGATTGCGTGAAAACCAGGGCCGGACCGTCCGGGTGCCGGGAGTTGCGCATGGCGACCGCCCCGCCGGCCAGCACCGCGATCTCAACGCAGTTGCCGCTGGGGTTGCTCCGCCGACTCTTCCGCCAGACCGCCTGGTCCAGCCGCGTCGGGTGCATGCCGCTGTGAGCCAGATCCACGTCGTGTCCCTTTCGCCGCGCTTGACAGATCAATCTCGTTGCGGAATTGGCTAGCTATGGGGCCTGTGACCAGGCGATTTGTAGTTCTCTTGGCGCCATTTGCACAAACCAGGTGCACGTGCAGGAGCACTTGCACCTGCACACCGTGAATGGCATGGTAGCGGATGTGCGACTGTTTCGTCCGCACGGTCACCATCAGGCTCCGGGGTTATCTCATGCACCGAGGACACCAGGCGGCCACCGACCGCAATACAGGCGGCGAAGGCATGACGGCGGCTGTCGAGGGCCAGTCCAGCCAGCCGGGTCAGCTGCGGTCGCCCGCATTACTCCCGTCCGCGGTAGCCGGGCTGCCAGGGATCGGGATCCGTGCCGTCGGGACCGAGCCGGAGTCGCCGCGGGCGGCCAGGGACTTCACTAGGGAGACGCTGCGGGACTGGGATATGTTCGTGGTCTTCCATGACGCGGCGGTAGTGGTATCGGAGCTTGTCACCAATGCCTTGTGCCATGGCGCCCGGGTTGGCCCGGGCGAGCCTGCCCGCGGGCAGGTTGAGTTCACCCTCTGGCACCGGGCGAGCCACCTGGTCTGCGCCGTCACCGACCCGAGCACTGAGCCGCCGGTCCTGCGGTCGCCTGATCCAAGCGCTGAGGCAGGCCGCGGCCTGCAGGTCGTCCAGGCGCTGGCGGTCACCTGGGGCTGGGCCATGCTCGGCTTCCACCGGAAAGTGGTGTGGGCAGCCTTGCGGGTGCCCCAGGTCTTCCTGATTTCCTGACTCCGTTCCCGGGCGCCCCGAGCCCCCGGCCACGCTGTCCCTGGACGCCGCGTCCCCGTGCACAGTGCCCCCGGCACAGTGGCCCCGGGCGCCGAGTTCCGGGCACCTTGCCCAGGGCGCCCAGTCCCGGGGCACCTTGTCGCGGGCGCCGCGTCCCGTACTACCCCGGTCGGACGAGAAGTTCAGCCCATGGAGTGACGACGAAACCCGCGCCGGCAGGCATTCTAGGGGGACTGCATCCGTGCCCGACTCGTGGCCGGCCCGTGGCGGGTCCGTGGTCGGCCCCGTGGCGGGTCATTCGTGGTCGGCCCTAGCCGGGCCTGACCGCGCGCCGGCCGGCCACGACGGTGCCAGACGAAGGCGAGGCAGAGGGAACGTGACCGCTTACGCATCGGTGCGAGCAGCAGATCCGGCCGGCCAGACCGCACCGGGGATAGTCATCGAGACCACCGCCTTGACGAAGCGCTATCCGGGCCAGGTGATCGCGCTCGACGAGCTCACCGTGTCCGTGGCGGCCGGGGTCACCGGCCTGGTTGGCGCCAACGGCGCGGGCAAGTCAACTTTCATCAAGATCCTGCTCGGCCTGCTGGCCCCGACGAAGGGCCGGGCCAGCGTGCTTGGCCACGACTGTCAGCGCGACGGCGAGCGGATCCGGAGCCTGACCGGCTACATGCCCGAGCATGACTGCCTGCTGCCAGACGTGACGGCCACGGAGTTCGTCACCCATCTGGGCCGGATCTCGGGCCTGCCGCCGACCGCGGCCAAGGAGCGCGCGGCCGAGTCGCTCCGTCACGTCGGCTTGTACGAGGAACGTTACCGGCAGATCGGCACCTACTCGACCGGCATGAAGCAGCGAGTAAAACTGGCCCAGGCGCTGGTCGGCGACCCGCGGCTGCTGCTGCTCGACGAGCCGACCATCGGCCTCGACCCGGCAGGCCGGGCCGCGATGCTGGAGCTGATCGGCCGGATCGGCGCCGATTTCGGCATCTCGATCGTTGTTGCCTCGCACCTGCTCGGCGAGCTGGAGCAGATCTGCGATCACATCGTGGCCATCGACGGCGGGAAGCTGCTGCGCGCCGACACGATCACCAGCTTCACTCAGGCGAGCCAGGTCCTGGTCATCGAGGTCGAGGACGGCGCGGGCAAGCTGCTGGCGGAACTGACAAGGCGCGGCCTTGAGCCCAAGCCGCAGGACCGAGCGGTCCTGGTCAGGCTGGCCGGCGAGGAGACCTACGACGAGGTCCGCGACGCCGTCGCCGAACTCGGCCTGCCGCTGAACCGGATGGAGCGGCGGCGGCATCGGATCGAGGAGCTGTTCCGTGATCCCCCGGCGGAGCCCGCTGGTCATCCGGCGGAGCCTGCCGGTCATCCGGCGGAGCCTGCCGGTCATCCGGCGGAGCCTGCCGGTCATCCGGCGGAGCCCGCCGGTCCGCCGGGTCAATCCGCCGAGACGACGGGAGCGGCAGATGCCCGCTGACACAGCCAGCCAGGGACCAGCCACCGCGGCCACCGGGATCACCGGGGCCACCGGGGTCATCCACGATCTCGGCTACCGCCGCTACGAAGGCCAGCGGCTCGGCCGGGCGCAGATCGTCCGGGCCCTGGCCTGGCACAGCCTGCGCTCGGCGTTCGGCATCGGCCGCGGCGTCAAGGCCAAGATCGTCCCGCTGGTCACGTTCGGCATCATGTGCCTGCCAGCGGTGATCAACGCCGCCGCGGTGGCGCTCAGCAGCTCGCACGCCCGGATCATTCCCTACGACACTTACGTGTCGGCGATACGGGTGCTGGTCATGACGGTCTTCATCGCCGCGCAGGCGCCCGAGCTGGTTTCCCGCGACCTGCGCAGCCACGTCCTGCCGCTGTATTTCGCCCGGCCGGTGCGCCGCGCCGACTACCCGCTGGCCAAGCTCGCCGCTTTCGTCCTCGCCTGCCTGATCATGATCGAGATCCCGGAGCTGCTGCTGTACCTGGGCACGGTCCTGCAGGCGCACGGCGTCAGCGACATCTGGGCGCAGACCCGGGCGCTGACCCCCGGCCTGCTGGTCGGGCTGATGTGGGCGGTCGTGCTCGCCGCGATCGGGATCGCGCTCGCCTCGTTCAGCGGCCGCCGCGCGTACGCGACCGGCTCGATCGCGATCTTCTTCTTCCTCACCTGGACGCTGGCCAAGCTGCTCAGCCACATCGCGGCACGGACCGGCCAGGCCGCCGCGCTGAAGCCGGGCCCGGTTGGCGCGGGAAACCATGCGCACCTGATCTTCGCGTCCCACCCGATTCCGGCCGGCGTGCACCTGGCCGGCCTGATCAGTCCGTTCACCACGCTGGACGGCGTCAGGCAGTGGCTCGGCGGCACCTCGGCGGGCATCATCCCAGATCCCGGCGGATACGGCACCGCGTACGGGATCATGCTGCTCGTCTTCCTCGGCGCCGCCGTCGGAGCCCTCATCGCCAGGTACCGGAAGGTAGGCGTCGCATGAGCACCATCGAGCTGCGCAATGTCTCGCGCTGGTACGGCAACGTCGTCGCGATCAATGACATCTCGATGTCGGTCGGCTCCGGCGTCACCGGCCTGCTCGGCCCCAACGGTGCCGGCAAGTCGACCCTGCTGCACATGATCGCCGGCTTCCTTCCGCCATCCCGAGGCGAGCTGACCGTGGCCGGCCAGCCGCCCTGGCGGAACGCCGGGCTGTTCCGCACCGTCGGCCTGGTGCCCGAGCACCCCTCCGTGTACGCCTTCCTGACCGGCGCCGAGTTCGTCCGCGCCACGGCCAGGCTGCATGAGCTGCCGGATCCGGATGCCGCGGCCCGCCGGGCGATCGGGATCGTGCAGATGGCGGATACGCAGGACCGCAAGATCACGACCTACTCCAAGGGCATGCGGCAGCGGATCAAGGTAGCCGCGGCGCTGGTGCACAATCCCGAGGTGCTCCTGCTCGACGAGCCGTTCAACGGAATGGACCCGCGCCAGCGGCTGCACATGATGGACCTGCTGCACTCGCTCGGCGCCAGCGGCCGCACGATCTTGTTCAGCTCGCACATCCTGGAGGAGGTGGAGCGGCTGTCCGGCACCATCCAGGTGATGGTGGCCGGCCGCCTGGCAGCGTCTGGTGACTTCCGCGCGATCAGGCGGCTGATGACCAGCCGGCCGCACGTCTTCCTGGTGCGCACCTCGGACGACCGGCTGCTCGGCGCCACGCTGATCGGCCGCCCCGCGGTCACCGGAGTGGAGCTGACCCCGCGCGGGCTGCAGGTACGGACGTCGGACTACGGCACCTTCACCAGGGAGCTCGCCGGTCTCACCAGGGACGCGAACATCAGGCTGCGCGAGCTGCTGCCCGCTGACGAGTCGCTGGAGAGCGTGTTCGCCTACCTGATCGCCCCGTGACGACCAAACCGATCCTGCAGACGGATCCGCGAGAAAGCAGTCATGATATGTCCGGCATCATCAACGGCACCGTCGCCAAGATCACCTTCCGTGCGACGATGGGCCGCAAGCGGGCGTTCCTCTTCGCGATCACGCCGCTGATCCTGCTCGTGGTCACCGCGCTGCTGAAGCTCGCCAACCCGGAACGGGCGTCCTGGCCGGCCGACATCCTCGGCGTCTTCGGGTTCTCCGTGGTGCTGCCGCTGACCGCGCTGATCGTCGGCACCAGCGTGCTCGGCGCGGAGATTGACGACGGCAGCATCGTGCACCTGCTGGCCACCCCGGTGCGCCGGTCATCAGTGATCATCACCAAGTTCGCGGTCGCCGTCGTGCTGACGATGATCTTCGTCGCGGTGCCCGAACTGCTGGCCGGCCTGATCGCGACCGGCGGAGTCACCCGGCTTGCGGTTGGCGTGTTCGCCGGCGCCATCGCGGGCTCGGTGATCTACAACGCCGTCTTCGTGCTTGTTTCTGTCCTCACTACCCGGGCCATCGCCGTCGGGCTGCTCTACCTGCTGGTCTGGGAGGGCCTGCTCGGTAACCTGGTCAGCGGGGCCAGCGAGCTGTCGGTCGGCCAGTACTCCCTCGGCGTGGCCAACTCCATCGCCCGCGACCCGGCCCTCAACGCGCACCTCTCGCTGGGGACGGTCGTCGTGGCCGGCTCGGTCGTCACGGTAGCCGCGCTCGCTCTTGCCATCCGCAGGCTGGGCGCGTTCTCCCTGAAAGGCGACGCCGCGTGAGCTAGCGGGGGGTCCGCTCGTCCGGCCGGAAGGCGGGGCCGTGCCCGGGGATGATCACCGAGGCGAGCCCGAGAATCCGCTCCCGGCTCGCCCGCAGTATCTCCCGGTCCGGAGCGAACGGGTCGTCGGCCGGCCCGTCCGCGCCCCACCAGGCATGCGTGCAGGCGTAGCTGCCGTCCGCCGCCGCCGCCAGCGTGGTGATGTCCTCGGCCGAGTGACCAGGGGTCCGCAGCAGCCGCACCGACGGGCCGAGCACCGCGCCCTCGGCGTCCCGGCTGGTCCACACGTCGCCTTGGTAGCACGCCCAGTGGTCGTGGATCCGCGCATTGCGGAACAGCGCCGCGTTCACCGTGTGGTCCGGGTGATGATGGCTGAACACGACATCGGTCACCTCGGCAGGGGCCGGGCCGTGCCCGGCGAGCTCGGCCAGCAGCTGGTCCCGGTCGGGCACCATGCCGGGATCGACCACGATGACCGCGCTGCCGTCGAGCATGAGCGTTACCGTGCTGCCGACATGCTCCTCGCCGCCGGACTCGCGGGCGTAGCCCGCCTGCAGGACGTGCACGCGCGCCGCGCCGGCCAGGGGAAACCCAGAATCTGACACGCCGCCCGACATTACCCGCTGTAGCGTGCAGCGCTGCGGGCGGCCTGCGCGTCTCTCTATCGTGGAGGCCGAGATGGCGGAGGCGCTGGGCGAGCCGGCCAAGGCGGTCGGCGAGCACGCGGATGCTGCGGGCGAGCACATGGCGGAGCCAGGCGGATCTGGCGAGCGTGTGCCGGGCTTCGGCGCCGCGGCCGGTCCCGTCACGGCACTGTTCCGCCAGCACCACTTGGAGCTTGTCCGCCTCGCGATGCTGATGGTGGGTGACCTGGCGACCGCCGAGGACGTAGTTCAGGACGCATTCGAGCGGCTGCACCTGCGCTGGCACGGCCTGCATGATCCGGCCAGCGGCCTGGCGTACGCGAGGTCCAGCGTGCTGAACGGCTGCCGCTCGGTGCACCGCCGGGCTGCGGTGGCACGCAGGCACGCGGCCAGGCTCGCGCAGCCGGGGGACGGCGGCCCGGAGACGCCGGACGCGGCCGACGCCGCAGCCGATCGCGGCGAGCTCTTGGTGGCACTGCGCCACCTCCCGCGCCGGCAGCGCGAGGTGCTGGTGCTCCGCTACTACCTGGACCTCGACGCCGCCGAGATCGCGGCCATGCTCCGGATCGGCCAGAGCGCCGTCCGCTCCACCACGGCCCGCGGGCTGGCCGCGCTGGCCCGCATGCTGGCGGAGGACTGAGCGATGACGGATATCGAGCACCGCTTGCGGCAGGAGCTTAAAGAACAGGCTGAACGGATAACTCCGGGGCAGCTCCGCCCGCTCAGAGCCCCGCAGCCCGGCCGGAGATCAAGGGCGCGGCGCTGGCTGGCCCCGCTCGCCGCGATGGCTGCCGTCGTCGTGGTGGTGGCCGGCATCGCCCTGTCCGTCGGTCAGCTGCCGTCCGGGTCAGCACCGGCCACCAGAACCCCGCCCGCCGGGTTCACCGGCCCATCATCGCAGGCGGCCGTTGACCCCCCGGCCTTCGCCGGGGTGCTGCAATCCAGGACTAGCCTCCGGCAATGGATCAAACTGTTCTCGCCATTCTCCGGGCGGATCCTCCGCCCGGTAGCGACCTTCGGCGACACGCTCACGAGCAACGGCATGGCGCTCTCGCCGGATTCCCGCTTCGTCTACGCGACATTCAACGGGCCACGGCAGATCCACATCGGCCGCATTTCCGTGGCAACGGGGCGGCTGACCTTCGTGGCCGACGGAGCGCAGCCTGCCGTCAGTCCCGATGGCCGCTACCTTGCCTACGCCACCGGCAGGCTCTCCACCAGGCTCGCTATCCGCGACCTGCGCACCGGCCGGACCAAGACGGTCGATCTGGCGAGCGTGATCGGCGCCAGTTCAGGCCTGCTGACTGGCCAGGTCACCTGGCTCGGCAGCGGCGCGCAGATAGTGGCCATGCCGATGCCGTTCGGCACGGCCGTCGCCCGCCAGGAGCGATCGCCGTCGGCAGCCGCCCGCAACTCCTGCGGACGGCAGGGCAGGCCAGGCCGCGTGTGCCTCGTGCTGGTCAGTCTGACCGGCGGGCATCCCCGGGCAACGCGGGTCTACGTACCGGGTAACTGGGGTAGTCAGCCGCTGATCAGCGGTGATGTCAGCCTGGGCCGAACGCTCCTGCTGGCAGGCTCGCTGACAAGCGCCGGGGAAATCGGGGCGGCGACGATCTCCGCGGCCGGCGTCCGCGTGCAGCGCCTGGCCGACCTGCCGCGGGGCGTGCTCCCGATGGCGTTCGCGCCGGGCGGGGACCGGATTCTCTACCTGCGCGGGCACGGGCCGCCGGCGCTCTGGGTGGCGGCTATCGCCGGCGGCCGCCTGTCCGGCCAGCACCGGCTCTTCACCGACAACCGCAAGGTCGGCTTCGACCAGGCCGCCTGGTAGGCCCTGTTCAGCTGCCCCGTGAGCCTGCGAGTGGCCGGTCAGCGGCCGTCTGCCGCCTTCGCGGCCGTCTTCATCTGCTTCTTGAATGCCCGGACCTCGGCCAGCGAGACGTCGTCCACGATGTCGGCGACCGAAAAGTGCGAGCCCTGCTCGCCGAACCGGCCGGCGGCCTCCCGCCAGCCGTCCGGCCGCACCCCGAGTTGCTTGCCAAGCAGGGCAATCAGGATCTGGGCCTTGTAGGTGCCGAACCCCGGCAACTCGGCAAGGCGGGCCAGCAGGTCCTTGCCCGTCGCGGCATCTGCCCAGACCCGGGCGGCATCGCCGTCGTAGCGGCCGGCGATGATCCTGGCGAGTTCCTGCACGCGGCCGGCCATCGCCCGGGGAAAGCGGTGCAGCGCCGGACGTTCGCTGAACACCGCGGCCAGCGCCTCCGGGTCGTAGCCGGCCAGCTCATCGGCGGTCGGCTCGTGCCCGAGCCGCTGCACGAGGACCTGCGGCGAGCCGAACGCCTTCTCCAGCGGGACCTGCTGGTCGAGCAGCATGGCGATCAGCAGCGCCAGCGGGCTGCGGGACAGCAGCTCGTTGGCGTCCGCGCCGATGGGCAGCGACAGCGTCATGGCGTCCTCCAGTCTCGTGCCCATCATTGTGCATCCCGCCCGCGGAACTTCGGCCGCTCGCCTAGCGTTACCGTAGCGACCCGCGGATGTGGTCTAGTTAGCTGATGGGCACGGAGCGGGAACGCTGCGTCCCGCCGAGGAGAGGAAGTCCGGTATGTCGCCTCACCTGAAGTACGGCATCGCCGGTGTGATCGTCGGGCTCATCCTGTTCGCGATACTGCCCTGGTGGGTGCCGCTGCTCGTCATCGTGGCGGCCATCGCCATCCCGGCGGTGCTCTACGCGATGCTCGACCCGTCCCAGCGCCGCCGCCTGCGCCGGACCCGCGGCCGTAAGCAGATCGGCAGCTGACCCGCGGGCCGACAGCGGCCCCGCGCGGCACCATCCCGGGTCGGTCCCGCGGCAGTGTCCCTGCCGGCCGCTGACCCGCGAGCCGGCAGTCGCCCCGCGCGGCGGCGGCCCCGGGCGGCAGCATCCGGGATTGGCCCCGCGCGGCGGTGTCCCTGTCGGCCGCTGACCCGCGGGCCGGCAGCGGCGCCGCGCGACGGCGCCCTGGCCGGCCCCCGCGGCAGTGCCCCTGGCCGGCCCCGTGCGGCAGCCCTGGCAAGGCCCGCACGGTTAGCTGAGCAGCCCCGGGTAGAGCAATGACAACTCGCGGGGGTAGGCGGCGATCAGCCGCAGCTCGTCGTCGGTGAGCGGCTTACCTGTGGCCGACGCGCAGAGCTGGACCAGCCTGAACACGAGATCCTCGTCGTCACCGGCCTCGATGCCGAGCCCGTCAAGCACGTGCCGGAACCCGGCCATCCCGCCGTACTCCCCGGTCAGCACGACCCGGCCGGCCACGGCGTGCCAGTCAGCCGGGAACGGCCCGAGCGTGTCGTCGTCGTACAGCTCGTAATTGTGCCGGTCCTTCAGCGCGCCGTCGGCGTGGATGCCGGACTCGTGCGCGAACGCGTTAAGCCCGGTGCCCGGCTGGTTCTGCGGCAGCGGCTGGCCGAACGCGTAGCTCGCCCAGAGCGCGAACCTGCGGGCCCAGGACAGGTCCACTGGATCACCGATCTCGGCCCGGCCGGACACCCCGAAGGCGTGCAGGCAGGCGAGGATGCAGGACAGCAGGTCAGCGTTCCCCGAGCGCTCGCCGATGCCATTGATGCAGGTGTTGATCCATGCGTCCTGCCCGGCGTCGAGATCCCCGAGCGCGCCGGACACCGAGTTCGCCACCGCCATGCCCAGGTCGTTGTGGCAATGCGTCTCGACCGGGATGGATACCGCGCCGGCCAGCCCGGCGAACCGCTCCCTGATCCGCTCCGGGCTGTCTCCGCCGATCGTGTCGCAGTACCGGACCCGGTCGGCGCCGGCCTCCCTGGCGGCGAGCGCGAACTCCTTCAGGAACGCGTCGCCGGTGCGCGAGCCATCCTCGGCATTGACGCCGATGGTCTCGGCGCCGGCCTGCTTCGCCGCCCTGACGGCGGCGGTCATCTCGGTGATGATCGCCGCGCGGTCCAGCCTGCCGCGGAACTTGTGCTCGATCATCTGGTCGGAAGTGGAGATCGACAGGTTGTAGTGGCGCAATCCCAGCGGGGCGGCGCTCTGCACGTCGGCCGGAATCGCGCGGCACCAGCCCGACAGCCGGAGGTCGCCGAACGCCCCGGCCGCCGCAAGCGCCACGTTGGCCCGGATGTAGGGCACCTCATGGAAGAGGAACGGGAAGCCGAGCTCCGACTGGGCCACGCCAAGCCTGGCCAGGTAGAAGTTGATCATCGTCTTGCCGAACTTGGACAGCCCGGTCCTGGCGGTCTGCACGCCATCGCGGTTGGTGACATCGAGGAAGTGAATCGCAGGCATTCGCTGGCCTCCTGGCTCGCCGGAGCGCGGCCGACGCGGGTGTCCTGGTCGCGAGCGCCGATGACGCCCGGCCGGACGCGGCCGTCGCGGCGCTGCGTGCCGCCAGGCCTTCCTGACCGCCCGGCGTTTCCGTCGCCCGGCGTTTCCCGTCGCCCCGGTCGCTGTACCCGCATCTCACTACGCTGTCTTCAATAGTCGATCACTAGTGCACGGTTATAATCAATATTGATTTAAATCAACTATGATGGGCTCTTGCTCACCGGCCGGGCAACCCGATCAATGTGACGGCGAGCGGGCTGGATACCGCTGAACTCCACATTCAACGGCAGGGGATACGGGTGTGTGGGGTAGCTGAGGGTGCGGGGAATTCGGGTGTGGGGTAGCTGAGGGTGCGCAGGACTGGAGGGCGGGACCGGCGTGACGGACTGGAGGGCGGGACCGGCGTGACGGACTGGAGGGCGGGACCGGCGTGACGGACTGGATCGGGGCCGCCGAGGCGGCGGAGCGGCTCGGCATCAAGCAGGCCAGCCTCTACTCCTACGTGAGCCGGGGCGTTCTCACCCGGCGGACCGGCCCGGATGGCCGGGCGAGCCTGTTCGACCCGGGCGAGGTGCAGATTCTCGCCCGGCGGGGCAGGCCGCGCCGGGCGCCAGGTGCGGCCGAGCTCGTCATCGAGACGTCGCTGACCGAGATCGCCGGGGGACGGCTCTGGTACCGGGGGCATGACGCGACCGTGCTCGCGGCCAGCCGGACCTTCGAGGAAGTCGCCGGGCTGCTGTGGACCGGCTCGCTCGGCGCCGCCGACCCGGCGTCCTGGCGTGCCACTGACGATGCCATCGCCGCGGGCACCGCCGCGCAGGCTGCCCTGCCGGCCGGTACGCTGCCGCTGGAGCGGCTGCAGGTCATCGTGCCGGCGCTCGCGGCAACCGACCCGCTCCGCCTGCAGCTCGACCCGCCAGCCGTGGTGGCCGCGGCCCGCGGCCTGATCGCCGGCCTGGTCGACTGCCTGCCCTTCGCTGACCAGGGCCCCCGCGCCGGAGCCACCGCTGGCGGTCCGTCGGTCGCGGCGCGGCTGGCGGGCAGGCTCTGCCCGCAATCGCAGACACCGGGGCTAACGGATATCATCCGGGCGGCGCTGGTGCTGCTGGCCGACCATGAGCTCGCCGCCTCCACACTTGCCGCGCGGGTCGCTGCCTCGGTGCGGGCCGACCCGTACGCGGTGGTCGCCACCGGCCTTGGCGCGGTCGGCGGCGCCCTGCACGGCGGGGCATCGCTCGGCGCAGAGCTGATGCTGGCCTCGGCAGGCCGGCCAGCCGATGCGCCTCGCGTGGTCGGCGAACTGCTCAGGCGCGGCGAGCGGATCCCCGGATTCGGTCACTTCGTCTACCAGACTGGCGACCCGAGAGCCGTAAAACTGCTTTCAATGGTCACGGACCTCGCGCCAGATTCGCCTCGGCTTGCCGTCGCCGACGCGGTGCTCGCGGAGGCGCGCCGCCGGGCGCTGCCCGAGCCGAACATAGATTTCGCCCTGGCTGCCATGGCCGACGTAGCCGGCCTGATCCGGGGCGCCGGGGAGGCGGTGTTCGCGGTCGCGCGCAGCGCCGGCTGGCTGGCGCATGCCCTGGAGGAATACGCGCGCAAGACGCCAATCCGGCCGCGCGCCATCTACACCGGGCCACCCAGGCAGCCATCCTGACCTGGCCAGTCGCTTCGCCGGTGGCGGCCGGGGCGGGCCGCGCCAGCAGTGCTCCGGCGGAGGTATGGTGCCTGCATCGGATGATCGCGGGAGGGCAGGCAGCGATGATCGAGATTACGGCCATCGATACCCGGTCCCTCGGCGACCGCGGCTACCTCGCCACCGATGGCTCGGCGGCGCTGGTGATCGACCCGCAGCGGGATTTCGACCGGGTGCTCGCGCTGGCTGCCGAGCGCGGCGTGCCGATCACCCACGTGTTCGAGACCCACATCCACAACGACTATGTCACCGGCGGCTACGCGCTCGCCCGCGCCACCGGAGCCGCCTATCACGTGAACGCCGCCGACCGGGTGACGTTCGACCGGACCCCGGTCGCCGATGGCGATGTCATCGAGGTCGGCCAGATGCGGCTGCGGGTCCTTGCCACGCCCGGCCACACGTTCACCCACCTGTCGTATGCGCTGGCGGACGGCGACACGGTGATCGCGGTCTTCACCGGCGGCTCGCTGCTGTTCGGCTCGACCGGGCGGACCGACCTGCTCGGCGGCGAGCACCAGGCCGAGCTGGCCAGGGCGCAGCACCGGTCTGCCCGCCGGCTGGCCGGTGAGCTGTCCGATGCCGTGTCGGTATACCCGACCCACGGGTTCGGCAGTTTCTGCGCCGCGACGCAGACGGCTGGCACATCGTCCACGATCGGCGACGAGAAGCGGGTCAATCCCGCGCTGACGCTGGCTGAGGCCGAGTTCGTAGCGACGATGCTGGCCGGGCTCGATGCCTACCCGGCGTACTACGCGCACATGGGCCCGGCGAACGCGGCCGGCCCAGGCGCGGCCGACCTGTCGCCGCCGCGCCGGACGGATGCCGCCGAGCTGCGCCGCCGCATCGACGCGGGGGAGTGGGTGGTGGACCTGCGGTCGCGGCGGGTGTTCGCTGCCGGGCACCTGCGCGGCGCGCTGAACTTCGAGCTCTGCGACAGCTTCGCGACGTACCTGGGCTGGCTCATCCCGTGGGGCACTCCGCTGACGCTGATCGGCTCGACCGCCGCGGACGTGGCGGCCGCACAACGGGAACTGGTCCGGATCGGGATCGACAAGCTGGCCGGGTCCGCGGCCGGCCCGGCGGAAGCGTGGTCCGGGGGCAAGCCCCTGTCGTCGTTCAGCGTGACGGGCTTCGCCGGGCTGGACCGCGCGCGGGGCTTGCACGACGTGGTGGTGCTTGACGTTCGCCTGGGCGGCGAGTGGGCGCAGTCCCGGGTTGACGGGGCGGTGCACATCCCGCTGCACGAGCTGCCTGCCCGGATCGGCGAGCTGCCCGCGGGGCAGGTATGGGTGTACTGCCAGAGCGGCTACCGGGCGTCGGTCGCCGCATCCCTGCTCGACGCGGCCGGCCGGCCGGTCGTGCTCGTCGACGACGGGTTCGAGCGGGCCGGGCCCGGTCGCCCAGCGGAGCCGGATTCGGTGCTGCCAGGCCCGGCGCCCGGCCCGGTGACGCCGCACTTATCGCCGCGGTACCCGGCCCCCAGGCGGCCGCCGCCGTGGCAGCCGCGGGAATCAGATCGCGCGGTCCGGCATTCTCCCTAGCACCAGCGCCACACCGGGAGACACGCCATGGCCGTTCGCCGCCTGAACCACGCCGTCCTGTACGTCAGGGACCTGGCCGGCACCGTTGACTTCTACCGGGCCACGCTCGGCTTCGAGGTCCGCACCGAGATTCCGGGCCGGGCCGCGTTCCTCCGGGCGCCCGGCTCGGCCAACGATCATGACCTGGGCCTGTTCGAGGTCGCTGACGCGAGCCTCCCGGACGGCCCGTCGCTGGGGCTCTATCACCTGGCCTGGGAGGTCGGCACGCTGGCCGAGCTCGCCGATGTCCGGGCTCGGCTGGCTGACCGGGGCGCGCTGGTCGGCGCGAGCGACCACCGGGTGTCGAAGTCGCTGTACGCCAAGGACCCGAACGGGATCGAGTTCGAGGTGATGTGGCGGGTGCCTGCCGAGGACTGGGCGCAGGAACTGCGCGGCGGCCAGCTGATCGCGCCGCTTGACCTGGACGGCGAGCTCGCGCGCTGGGGCGACCGGGTGACCGGCGCCGCAGCGGGCTCGGTCACCTGACCGGCCGCTGTTCCCCGTCACCTGAGCGGCCACAGTTTCCCTGACCGATTTGCCCCGTAATGTAGCAATCAGGTGATTGAATTCGGCCTGGTGTTTCGTTCCTGAACGACGTGGATGGGACCTTACTGCGGTAACAACAGCAGCAGAATCCCATCCACGTCGGTGGCCCCAGCCAGCCGGCGACCGGAGTGCGTGCCGGGGCCCGGCGTCGGCTCGGCTGGCTGCTCCATGGCTGACCTCCTCCGAAGAGCTAAACGCGATATATCGTAACAATCAGCGGCGTGCTGCGCCAGCGCCGGCCAGTTCCTGGTAGAGCTCGGCGGTCTGCGCGGCGATGCCCGCCCAGTCGAACTCGGCCACCGCCCGCTCGCGGCCACGGCGGCCCATGTCAGCCGCCAGTGCCTGGTCACGGACCAGCGCGTTGACCGCATCGGCCAGCGCCGCGGGGTCGCCCGGCGGCACCAGCAGCCCGGTCTGGCCGTCGATCACCACCTCCGGAATGCCGCCAACCCGGGACGCGACCACGGCGGTGCCGCACGCCATCGCCTCCAGGTTCACGATGCCGAGCGGCTCGTACAGCGACGGGCAGACGAACGCGGTGGCATGCGAGAGCAACTGGATCACCTCGGGCCTGGCCAGCATGCCGGATAGCCAGATCACCCCGGACCGGGTGTCGCGCAGGTCCTGCACCAGCGCGGTGACCTCGGCGGCCAGCTCGGCCGTGTCCGGCTGCCCGGCGCAGAGCACCAGCTGGATGCCGGGGTCGAGCCGCGCGGCGGCCCGCAGCAGCACGGGCAGCCCTTTCTGCCGGGTCACCCGGCCCACGAAGACCACCAGCGGCCGCTCCGGATCCACCCCGAAGCGCTCCAGCACGCCGGTGCCCGGGTCGGGGGCGTACTCCCTGGTGTCGATCCCGTTGCGGATCACCCGCACGCGGTCTGCCGGCACGGCCGGATAGCATCCGAGCAGGTCATCCCGCATTCCCGCGGAAACAGCGATGACCGCGGCCGCTGACTCCAGCGCGGTGCGCTCGCACCAGGACGACAGGGCGTAGCCGCCGCCAAGCTGCTCGGCCTTCCACGGCCGCAGCGGCTCGAGTGAGTGCACGGTGACGACATGCGGCGCGCCGGAGAGCAGCGATGCCAGGTGGCCGCCCAGGTTGGCGTACCAGGTGTGCGAGTGCACCACGTCGGCGGCGGCCGCGGCGGACGCCATCGACACGTCGGCGGAGATCGTCTGCAGGGCCTGGTTGGCCCCCGCCAGCCGGTCCCACGGCTGATGCGCGACCGCGCCGGGCCGGTCCGCGCCCTGGCAGTGCACGGTCAGGCTGACCAGGGTGCTCAGCTCGCGCGCCAGGTACTCGACGTGCACCCCGGCCCCGCCGTACACCTCCGGCGGATACTCCCTCGTCAGCAGCGCCACGGCGAGCTTGCCGCGAGGACCGCCGGCGGTCACTCCGGCACCAGCTGGCCCTTGCCGACGACGGTGATGCCGCCTTCGGAGACTACGAACCCGCGCGCCTTGTCGTGCTCCTTGTCGACGCCGACCGTCGCGCCCTCTGGCACGACGACGTTCTTGTCCAGGATCGCGTCCCTGACCACGGCGTGCCTGCCGATCCGGGTGTTGTTCAGGATGACGGCCCGCTCCACGGTGGCCCAGCTGTCCACCCTGACTCCTGGGCAGAGCACGGACTTGCGCACCAGGCCGCCGGAAACCACGACGCCGTTGCTGACCAGGCTGGACAGCGCCCGGCCAACCCGGTCGCCCTTGTCGTGCACGAACTTGGCCGGCGGCAAGGACGGCACGCTGGTCAGGATCGGCCACTTTTCGTTGTACAGGTTGAACACCGGATGGACGGCGCACAGGTCCATGTGCGCGTCGAAGTAGGAGTCCAGCGTCCCGACGTCACGCCAGTAGCCGGCGTCTCGCTCGGTCGCGCCGGGCACCTCGTTCTCCAGGAAGTCGTAGGCGTGCGCGCATCGCTGGCCGACCAGCAAGGGGATGATGTCGCCGCCCATGTCATGCATGCTGTCGTCGTTCGCTGCGTCCTTCCGCAGCGCCTCGACCAGCGCGTCACTAGTGAAGACATAGTTGCCCATCGAGGCGAACGCCTCGTCCGGGTGGCCGGGCCGGCCCGGCGGGTCGGCCGGCTTCTCCAGGAACGCCTGCATCGTGCGCCCGTCCTTGCCGACCTCGATGACGCCGAACGCGGTGGCATCCGCGCGCGGCACCGGGATGGCTGCCACGGTGGCCGCCGCGCCCGACTCGACATGCTGCCTGATCATCTGGCCAGGATCCATCCGGTAGACGTGGTCAGCGCCGAAGACGGCGACGATGTCCGGCCGGTCGTCGTAGATCAGGTTGAGCGACTGGTAGATAGCATCGGCGGAGCCGGTATACCAGTGCGGGCCGCGCCGCTGCTGGGCCGGCACCGGCGTCACGTAGTTGCCGAGCAGGCTGCTCATCCGCCAGGTCGTGGTGATGTGCCGGTCGAGGCTGTGGCTCTTGTACTGGGTCAGCACGCAGATACGCAGGCACCGCGCGTTCACCAGATTGGACAGCGCGAAGTCCACCAGCCGGTAGAGGCCGCCGAACGGCACGGCCGGCTTGGCCCGATCAGCGGTCAGCGGGGCCAGCCGCTTGCCGGCTCCGCCCGCCAGCACGATGCCCAGGACCCGTGGCTCGGCCATGTCGCACCTCCAGGAGCATCGGTTCCGGGATCTACCCGCCGCCGCCGTCCGATTCGGCGATTCAGCGGGTTTCGTCGGCCTTGCGCTCCCAGTGTTGCCCTATTGCCGCCGCGGACGTAAGGGCACGGGCCGATGCAGCCGGGAATCTTGCCGCAGCGGCTCCGCACGCGCGGGCAGTCAGCTTTTATTTGTAACGCGAATCTTCGACTGTGGGTGTCCGAGGCCTGCCCAGTCATCCATGACGCGGGCCCGCAGGCCGTGCCGGGCGGCCAGGGCCACCAGCGTCTCGGTCCGGTAGTAGAAGTCCTCGCGGAGCACCTGATGCTCCTCGCCGGTCGTCCGGTCGAAGGTGAAGTCGAAGAAGCCGTCGGCCGCCATCACCCGGCCGACGCTGGCCAGGCATTCGTCGATCACCTCGACCGGCGAATGCGAGAACACGCTGTGCGCGTGCACCACGTCGAACTGCCCGGCGGGCAGGAACGCGAACCGCATGTCCTCGACCAGCGTCAGGTGCGGCAGCTTCCGCTGCAGGCCGAATTCGGCGATCGTGTCCTGCGCCGCGAGCAGGATGTCGGGCGAGATATCGATGCCGTAGTAGTTCCCGGCGTCCAGGTAATTGATGAACAGCCGGCCCGCCCGCAGGTTCCCGCAGCCGATCTCGAGCATCTGCATGCCCGGCTTGAGGCCATGCCCGAGCAGGTAGTCGAACTGCAGCTGGCCGACCTTCAGCCAGGACTCGCGGGTCTTGCTGCCAACCGCGCCGGCCTGACTGCGCGACGCGTCTGACCGCATCACCGCCCGGTAGTAGCTGAGGTGATCGTGCGTGCGCAGGCCGAGCCAGGCGTTGCGACCGCGACGGCGCGCGTACGCCGCTATGCGACCAGGGTGCCGGATGGCATAGCTGGCCTTGTACGACAGCTTCGAGCGGTTCTGCGCGGTCATCGCAGCCAGGCTAGGTGTGGTCGGCGCTGTGTTACCAGTCGCATACCGAATGTATGCCGTGGCCTGACCTGGCCATGGCCATCGCCCCGGCTGGCGCTAGTCCGCGGTCCCGCCAGTGCTGGCGGCGGCCCTTGCGGCTGCGCTGCGCATGCGGGCCGCAACCGCCCGGGTGGCGAGCAGGCGCGCCGCCTCCATGCCGACGCCCATCACGACGGACCAGCCAAGCGCTTCCTTAAGGGCTACGTCGGGATCTTTCGGATCGGTCGGCGGCTCGTTACCGGTAACCCGCTTCCAGGCGACAGTGATCACCCTCCTGGCAAGGTTCGCCGCGACGAATGCGGCGGCCATGCTGACCACCTTGCCGCCGCCGATGCCCTTGGCTGCCATCCGAAGTTCCTTCCTGCTGATCGTCCGAGGATCATCCCATGGGACCGCCGGCGGCGCGCGCAGCCGGACGTGATCTCTCGATCGCGGCAGCCAGCTCGGCCGGGTGCCTGGTGCCGACCAGCCAGTATGGCGGAGCCACCGGCCGTCCGCTGACCTCGATATAGACGGCGAGCTTGAGGTAGGGCCTGATGAGCATGAACGCTGCCGGATCCGCGTGCGGGCCGCGCATCGCGCGGGCTTGCGCCTCGTCCAGTGGCGTTACCTCACCTGCCGCATGCAGCGGCAGCACGGCCTTTCCTGCGCGCAGCGTCCCGTCCGCCACCTCGACCGAGCTGCCGCCCCAGATCAGCAGCGCCGCTGCGCAGCCGCCGACGGTTACGGCATAGACCGCGATCGCGACTCCGGTGCTGAAACCGGCCCACAGGGTGCTGCCGAGAATGGCCGCGCAGAGCAGCCCGAGTACCCAATATGAGGCCGGAACGCGGAGCCGTTCGCGGTAGTTGCGCATGCGGCCACGGTAGTTGGTTACATGGAGGGCATGACTGGCCGATGGGCGCGGCGGGGCAGCGCAGATCATGGTGTGCCGGATCTCGCGGCGCCAGCCGGGGCCGGTGGCACCGATGATGGTGCCACTGACGGTGCTGCTGACGGTGCTGCTGACGGTGCCGCCGTCCGGCCTGCGGCGGCTGACCCAGCCTCGTCGTCGACCGGTGACGGCACCGCCGCGGCGGCCATGGCTGACGCGGCTATGGCTGACGCGGCTATGGCTGGCACTGCCACGGCTGCCATGGCTGATGCTGCCATGGCTGGCACTGCTACGGCTGGCACTGCCATGGCTGGCACTGCTACGGCTGGCACTGCCACGGCTGGCACTGCCACCGCGGCCATGTCCGGCGCCGCCGCGCCGCAGGCGGCTGACGGCGCGGAGCCAGCGGCCCATCGGGATCATGCCGGGGCTGCCGCCGCGGAGCGGCCCGCCAGTACGGCAGGCAGGCTGCGCGCGGCCGTGCTCAACCTCAGGCAGCGCGCGCAGGCCGCCGCGGCTCCGCAGGCCGTCCGGCCCCCGGACGCCCGGCCCCCGGACGCCCGGCCCCCCGACGCCCAGCGGCCGGCCGGCGGGCCCCGGGACGACGGCCCGGCCGGAAACGGGCCGGGCACCACGACCGTGCCCCGGTTCCTCCAGCAGGCGGCCGCCTGGTCCTGGCGGATGCTCCTGGTCGGCCTGCTGATCTATGTCGCGTTCCGGGTCGCAAGCGCGCTGCGCCTGGTGGTACTGCCGTGCATGGCCGCGCTGCTGCTCACCGCCCTGCTGCACCCGCTCACCGCGCGGCTGCGGAAGCTGGGCATGCCCTCGCTTGCCGCGACCTGGTGCACGGTCCTGGCCGCGATCGCGGTGCTGGCCGGCGTGGGCACGCTGGCGGCCAACCGGGTGACTGCGGACTACCCGATGCTGTCCGCCGAGGTCAGGCACACGGCGCACCAGGTGCAGCTCTCGCTGGCCGGCCCGCCGTTCCACCTCAGCAGCGTCCGGCTGCAGCAGTACTCCAACGAGCTTGTGCAGTTCCTGACGCAGCACAAATCGCTCGTCGCTGGCACGGTGGTGACCGGCGGCAAGATCTTCCTTGAGCTGCTTACCGGGCTCGTGCTCACCCTTTTCATCATGTTCTTCCTGCTCAAGGATGGCGAGCGGATCTGGTCCTGGCTGGTGAGCGCGCTGCGGCCGACCGCGAGGAGGCGGGCAGACAAGGCCGGCCTGGCCGCCTGGGCCGCGCTGGGGAACTACGTCCGCGGCACGACGGCCGTCGCGGCAATCCACGCGATCGCGATCGGGCTTGCCCTCTGGATCCTGGGCGTGCCGCTGCTCGTGCCGCTGATCATCGTGGTCTTCCTGGCCGCGTTCGTGCCGCTGGTCGGGATCCTGGTGGCCGGGGCACTGGCGATCCTGGTGACCCTCGGCACCAAGGGCTGGCTGGCGGCGGTGATCCTGCTCGCCGTGTTCGTGCTGGAAAACCAGATCGAGGGCCACCTGCTCCAGCCGCTGGTGGTGGGCCGGATCGTCCGGCTGCACCCGCTCGCGATCATCCTGGTGCTTGCCGTCGGCGGCATCGTGGCCGGCATCGCAGGCGCGATCGTAGCGGTGCCGGCCGCGGCCGCGGTCTCTTATGCCTGGCCCTACCTGCGGAGCGAGGAGGCAACGCCGCCCGGTGAGCCGTGACCGCCAGCCGGACAGGCCACCGGTACGCCGGCTGGCCCCGGCCCGGGGTAGGGTCGCGTCCGTGGACGCCGCCCGCAGGACACACCCGATGCCGCTCGGGAGCGCCGCACCAGACGCGGTGCACGTCCTGATCAGGCGGCTGGATCCGGGCATTCCGCTGCCTGCGCTGGCCCATCCTGGGGATGCGGGCGCCGACCTGGTCGCCGCCGCCGACGTCGAACTCGGGCCGGGCGAGCGGGCCGTGGTGCCTACCGGCGTTGCCATCGCCCTGCCGGACGGATACGCAGCGTTCGTGCATCCGAGGTCCGGCCTGGCCGCCCGGCACGGCGTAACGATAGTGAACGCGCCCGGCACCGTGGATGCGGGGTACCGTGGCGAGATCAGGGTGACGCTGCTCAACACCGACGCCGCCAAGCCCGTCCGCTTCCAGCGCGGCGACCGGATCGCACAGCTGGTGATTCAGCGAGTCGAGCACGCGGTGTTTCATGAAGTCAGCTCCCTTCCCGGGTCTGCCAGGGGGGAGGGCGGCTTCGGATCCACCGGCGGACACGCCGCGACGGCCGGCCTGGCCGACCGCAAGACGGCCGACCGCAAGACGGCCGACCGCAAGATGGCCGACGGCATGACGGCCGACGGCAAGACGGCCGACCGCAAGACGGCCGACCGCAAGATGGCCGACGGCAAGATGGCCGACAGCAAGGCCGACGGCAAGACGGCCGACGGCAAGACGGCCGACAGCAAGGCCGACGGCATGACGGCCGACGGCAAGACGGCCGACAGCAAGGCCGACGGCATGACGGCCGACGGCATGACGGCCGACGGCATGACGGCCGACGGCAAGACGGCCGGCCTGGCCGGCGGCAACGAGAATAAAGCGACAAGGTAAGGAGCGTGCCGGGTGTTCCGACGGCGCCGCCGTGAGGATGCGGCACAGCCCGGATTCGAAGATGACGCTGCCCAGGATGACCTGGAGGCCGGCGGCGGCCCGGACTTCTCCGGCGGCCTGGCTGGCGACGAGGATGTGGCAGCGGACGCGGACCTGGCGGACGACGGCGGCCGCGCCGACTGGCCGGATGATGCTGCCGGTGACGATGACGCGGACGGGCCGCAGTCGGGTCCGTGGGACGGGGCCGGGCGCTTTCCGGCCGGGGAGCGGATGGACTTCGGCAGCCTGCAGATCCCGGTCCGGGAGGGGCTCGAAGTCCAGATCAACATGGCCGAGGATCAGGGCGTCTGGATCGCGGTGCTGCGTGGCGAGAACGGCCTGCAGCTGCAGGCCTTCGCCGCACCCAAGACCAGCGGGCTGTGGGACGAGGTACGGCAGGAGATCGCCGAGGAAGTCGCCAAGTCTGGCGGCGACAGCGAAGATGCCGACGGCCCGTTCGGCCCCGAGCTGCACGCCCGCGTACATACCGGGGAGCCGGGGCACGCCCGCACCCAGAAGCAGCCGGTCAGGTTCCTCGGCGTGGACGGGCCCCGCTGGTTCCTGCGCGGCGTGATCAGCGGCCCGGCCGCGCGCCATACCGAGCTGGCCAGGCCTTTCGAGGAGGTCTTCGCGGACGTGGTCGTGGTGCGCGGCGAGCACCCAGCCCCGCCGAGGGACCTGCTGGAGATCAGGCTGCCGGAAGAGGCGCGGGCGGCGCTGGAGGAGCAGATGGCGGACGGCGGTGACGAGCCGCCGAACCCGTTCGAGCGCGGCCCGGAGATCACCGAGACCAGGTAGCGGCCTTCGCCAGGCTGCCGCGCCCGCGCGCAGTGGCCCACCGGGCCGCGCGCCTGCGGGCAGCGGGCGCGGGGGCGGGCCAGGCGGGCAGCGGGCTCTGCGCGGGGCGCGCCAGGCGGGCGGCGGGCTCTGCGCGGGGCGCGCCAGGCGGGCGGCGGGCTCTGCGCGGGGCGCGCCAGGCGGGCGGCGGGCTCTGCGCGGGGCGCGCCAGGCCGGCGGCGGACCGTCGGCTCAGTGCTCGCCGTGGAGCAGCTGACTGAGCTGGTGCTCGATGTCCTCGTTAGTCACGAACAGCAGCTCGTCGCCGCCTTCGAGCGGGTCGTCGCTATTCGGCACGATGACCCTGCCGTCCCGCAGGATGGCCACGAGCGCCGTGTCGGCCGGCCAGTCGATGTCGCCGATCCGCCGGCCGGCCAGCGGCGCGTCCGCGGGCATGGTCATCTCGACGAGGCTCGCCTCACTCTGCCGGAACGTCATCAGCCGGACCAGGTCGCCGACGCTGACCGCCTCCTCGACCAGCGCCGAGAGCAGCCTCGGGGTGGAAACCGCGACGTCGACCCCCCATGACTCGTTGAACAGCCACTCGTTGCTCGGGTGATTGATCCTGGCCACCACCCGCGGGACCCCGTACTCGGTCTTGGCAAGCAGCGAGACGACGAGATTGGCCTTGTCGTCGCCGGTGGCGGCGATCACCACGTTGAACCGCTCAAGGGATGCGTCATCCAGCGAGCTGATCTCGCAGGCGTCCGCAAGCAGCCACTCCGCCCGCGGAACGCTGTAGACCTTGATGGACCGCGGGTTCTTATCGATAAGCAGGACCTCGTGCCCGTTCTCGAGCAGTTCCTTGGCGATGGAGCGGCCGACCGCGCCCGCCCCGGCGATGGCTACCCGCACGTCAGTGACCGCCCTTACCCGGCGCGGTCGGCCGACAGAAGACCGCCGTGATCCGCTCGATGTCGCCCGCACGTGCGATGACGTTCAGCACATCACCCTGCTGCAGGACGGTGCCCGGCTCGGGCAGCATGGCCTCGCCGAGCCGGGCGATGAACGCGATGCGAGTGCCGGCCGACTCTTCCAGCGTCTCCACCTTCTCGCCCAGCCAGCCGTCCGAGCAGGCCACCTCGGCCAGCACAATGCTGCCGGTGGGATCTCGCCACAGCGGCTCCGAGCCCTCCGGCAGCAGCCTGCGCAGCATCTGGTCCGCGGTCCAGCGCACGGTGGCCACGGTGGGGATACCGAGCCGCTGATACACCTCGGCCCGGCGCGGGTCATAGATCCGGGCCACGACGCGGTCCACGTTGAAGGACTCACGGGCCACCCGCGCCGAGATCACGTTCGAGTTGTCGCCGTTGCTGACTGCCGCGAAGGCGTCGGCTCGCTCGATGCCCGCCTCGATCAGCACGTCCCGGTCGAAGCCGATGCCGGTGATCTTGCTGCCCTTGAAGCCTGACCGCAGCCTGCGGAACGCCTCCGCATTCTGGTCGATGACCGCAACCGAGTGCCCCTTGTCCTCGAGGATGTGCGCGATGGTCGAGCCAACGCGTCCGCACCCCATGATCACGATGTGCACGGTCTTCCCTTCAGCAAGAACTACGCCTGATCAAGGTATGCCCACCCGCACCGTGCTGCCAGTCCGGCAGACCCCGATGAACTCCCCGGTGACCGGTCACGGGAGCATAGTGCAATGAGCGTGCCCGCCGGGCAGCCGCCCAAGGCGGGTGACCTGCTTGACCTGGATGTCGGCGAGGTCGTGCACGGCGGCTGGTGCATCGGCAGGTCAGCCCAGGCCGGCGGCCGGGTGATCTTCGTGCGGCACGCGCTGCCCGGCGAGCGGGTGCGTGCCATAATCACCCAGATCACCTCGAAGTTCGCCAGGGCCGACGCGACGGCGATCCTGACTCCCGCGGCCGACCGGGTCGAGCCGCGCTGCCCGCATGCCCGGCCGGGCGGCTGCGGCGGCTGTGACTGGCAGCATGCCAGCCTGCCCGCCCAGCGCGCGCTCAAGGCCGCAGTCGTCCGCCAGCAGCTGCGCCGTATCGCCGGCATCGACCGCGACGTGCTGGTCGAGCCGCTGGACGGGGACACCGATGGCCTCGGCTGGCGGACCAGGGTCAAGTTCGCCATCCGGCCCGATGGCACCGCAGGGCTGCACAAGCACCGCTCTCATCAGATCGTCGCGATCGATGCCTGCCCGATCGCGCACCAGCAGGTCGCCGCGGCCGGCGTGACCCGGCGGCGCTGGCGCGGCGCCCGGTCGGTGGAAGTGGCCGTTGCGCCCGAGTCGGGTGACCGCGCGCTGATTGTCTCCGGTGGTTCCATCCGTTCTAAATCCTGGCCCGATTCCGCCGCGGACTCGGTGCTCGTGCCGGTGCATGCTGGCGGGCTTACCGCGTTGCGCGGCAGCGGATTCCTTTACCAGCAGGCCGCCGGGCGGGCCTGGCGGGTAGCGGCGGGTACGTTCTGGCAGGTCCACCCCGGCGCGGCCAGCGCACTCGCCGCGGCAGTGCTCGCCGCGCTGGCGCCGCGGCCCGGGGACGTGGCGCTGGACCTGTACTGCGGCGCCGGACTGTTCGCGGGCGTGCTGGCCGAGGCAGTCGGGCCGGATGGCACCGTCATCGGGATAGAGGCGGACACGTCAGCGGTGCGCGACGCCCGGCACAACCTGCGGTCCACGCCGTGGGCCCGGGTGCACAAGGGCGATGCGGCGACGATGCTCGCCAGGTACGGCGTGTCCGGCGCTTCGCTGGCGGTGCTCGACCCGCCGCGGACCGGTGCCGCGCGCCAGGTTGTGGAGCTGCTGGCGGCAGCGGGGACTGACGCAACCTTGAACCGGATCGCGTACGTGTCCTGCGACCCGCCGACGCTCGCGCGTGACCTGGCAATCTTCGGCGAGCACGGCTGGGACCTGGCGGCGCTGCGCGCGTTCGATGCCTTCCCGATGACCCATCATGTGGAGTGCCTGGCCACGCTGACGCGCTGGTAAGCTGGCCGGCGCCCGCTTAGCGGCACCAGCGCGGCACGGCTGGCGGTTGCTCGCCGGCCAGGCCCGGTTACCCCCGGCCTGGCCCGGTTACTCCGCGGCCTGGCCCGGCTGCTCGCCGGCCTGGCCCGGTTACTCCCCGGCCTGGCCCGGCTGCTCGCCGGCCTGGCCCGGTTACTCCCCGGCCTGGCCCGGCTGCTCGCCGGCCTGGCCCGGTTACTCCCCGGCCTGGCCGGTCTCCTTGGCCTGGAGCACCGCCTCGACTTCGATATTGAGCTGGATCTTCTCGCTCACCATCACGCCGCCACCCGGGATCGCCATGTTGGCCCGGATGCCGAAGTCGGTGCGGTTGATCTCGCCAGTGGCCGAGAAGCCGGCCCGGGTGCCGCCGAACGGATCCGGGCCGAAGCCGTTGACCTCGAGTGCGAGCTCGACCGGGCGGGTGATGCCGCGGATGGTCAGCTCACCATCCACGATGAGGTTGCCGCCGTCCTGGCGGATGCCGGTCGAGCGGTACGTCATCGTCGGGTGGTTAGCCGCGTCCAGGAAGTTCTCGCCGCGGACGTCGCTGTCGCGTTGCTCGTTGCTGGTGTCGAGCGAGGTCGTGTCGATGGTCGCGGTGGCCGTTGACTGCATCGGGTCCTCGGCCATGTGGATCTGCCCCTCGAACTTGGTGAAGTTCCCGCGAACCTTGCTGACCATTAGGTGCCGGGCGACGAAGCCGATATGAGAATGCACGGGGTCGATGTCCCACGTGCCAGCAATGTAACCGGGTATCTCGACAGCGTGTGCCGTCATAGTGTCTCCTTGGTTCTCAGAGGTATGACGGTTACTGGACCATACAAGGTACTAATCCAGAACCAGGATCAATCCTCTTGAGGGCGGCCAGCGCCGCGCAAGACGGCACATAAAGCTGCCCGAGGCACCCGGAGGTAACCAATGGATCCTGCCACCGCAGCCGCGTCTGCTGGCGTAGCCGATTCCGCCAGGCCGGTCGCCCCTGCCGATCCAGCCGGGTCCGGCTCAGCCAATCCGGCCGGGTCGGGTGCTGCCGGCCTGGCCGGGTCCGGCTCCGCCAATCAGGCCGGGCCGGGCTCCGCCAATCCGGCAAGGTCGGGCTCCGCCAATCCGGCCGGGCCGGGCTCCGCCAATCCGGCCGGGTCCGGCTCCGCTAATCCGGCCGGGTCAGGCTCGCCATTCGAGTCCGGTGCTGTCGGTCTGGCCGGGTCGGGTGCTGCTGGTGTGGCCGGGTCGGGTGCTGCTGGTGTGGCCGGGTCGGGTGCTGCTGGTGTGGCCGGGTCTGGTGCTGCTGGTGTGGCCGGGTCTGGCTCGCGGCCAGAGTCCGTCAGGCCGACCGGGTCCAAGCTTGCCGCAGGGCCCAGCGGGCCAGGCGGGCCAGGTGCGTCCATGGTCAAGTGCCGGGTACGGGAGATTCTGGGCCGGGTCGGCGACAAGTGGTCGCTGTTCGTCATCTTCCGCCTTGGCGACGGCCCGCAGCGGTTCACCGCGCTGAAGCGCTCCGTCGAGGGGGTCAGCCAGCGAATGCTGACGGTGACCCTCCGGGGGCTCGAACGCGACGGCATTGTCAGCCGGACTATGTACCCGGTTATGCCGCCGCGGGTCGACTATGCGCTCACCCCGCTCGGCCACACCCTGCTTGACGCCGTCGGTGCGCTCATGGCTTGGGCAGATGAGCATCTCGCTGAGGTAGATGCCGCCCGCGCCGCGTACGACGCAAGCTCCGCTCGCGCCGCCCACCACGCAACCCCCGCGCGCGATGCCCACGGCACAAGCGCCCACCCCTTTGCCACTTCAACCTCGTCAGCCCCACCAGCAGCAGGGGCGGGGTCGCAGTGATTAGCGGTTAACATCTGTCCGGCAGAAACCGGATAAATGTTAACCGCTGTCAATGAACTGGCCTAAAGAGCAGCCGGGCGAGGCGGCGGGACCTCACGCGGGGCAGCGCCGAGGCAACCACCTGCCACTCCAACCTCGTCAGCCCCACCAGCAGTAGCAGCACGGGGCGGCGGGCGCGCGAGGGCGGACGCGCACAGGCGGCGGGCGCGCGGGGCGGGCAAACAGGCACGGAGGGGCGGGCACGCGATGGGCGGGCACGCGGGCAGGCGATCGGCGGCACGCGGGCAGGCGGCGAGCACTGCGGTAGGCCGCGCGGCGGGCACGCACAGGTGGCTTTTACTACGCCGCTGGGATTGCCGAGATTTTATCCACAACCGTGACAATGGTTATCCACAGTCTTGACTGGCGCCTGTCCCACGGCTGGTCGGCTGAGCGACGCTGATGCTCATGACCGGCCAGCTACCGGACGAGTGCCGCCAGATTCTGCGACCGCAGGCTGGCGTCATAACCCGTGCCCAGGCGCTTGGCGCCGGACTGAGCAGGCACGCCCTGAATGCAAGGCTGGACAGCGGCCGCTGGCAGCGACTGCATTCAGGGGTGTACGCAGCCTTCAGCGGAAAGCCGGACCGCGAGGTCATGCAGTGGGCGGCGGTCCTCGGCGCCGGCCCCCGGGCTGTGCTGAGCTACCAGAGCGCAGCGGGCCTGTACGGGCTGCTCGGCGAAAGCGCGCGCGACGACCGGCTCATCCACGTCACGGTGCCGAGGGGCCAGCGGGTGGCCGCCATGAAGCGCGTCCGGCTGCACTACTCGCAGCGGGTGGACGCGTCCAGGCACCCTGTGCTGCTGCCGCCCGCGACGAGGGTGGAGGACACCGTGCTCGATCTCGCGTGCGGGGCAGCAACGGCGGCGGACGGGATCGGCTGGATCCTGCGCGCGTGCGCCAGTCGCCGGACGACGCCAGACAGGCTCGGGCAGGCGATGGCCGCCCGTCCGCGGCTGCGGTGGCGGAAGGAGCTCTCCGGCGCGCTCGGAGATGCCCGGTCCGGCGCCTCGTCGGCGCTCGAATATGGCTACCTCCATCGCGTCGAGCGGGCCCATGGCCTGCCGGCCGGCCTGCGCCAGTGGCGGGTCGTGCTGGCCGGCGCGGTCAGCTATCAGGATGTCCGCTACCAGCGGTACCGGCTGATCGTCGAGCTGGATGGCCGGGCCGCGCACCCGGAGCAGGAGCGCTGGCGGGACATCCGCCGTGACAATGCGAGCGCCGCCGAGGGATGCGTCACGCTGCGCTACTCGTGGCTCGACGTGACCCAGCGGTCCTGCGCGGTCGCTGCCGAGGTCGGCAGCGTCCTGCGCAGCCGGGGCTGGACTGGGTGGCCCCGGCGGTGCGGGCCAGGGTGCGCGATCCTGCCGTAGTGGCGCGGGCGCCCAGGCCAGCTGGCCATGACGCGGGCGCCCGGGCCGCGGGCGCCCAGGCCGGCCGGTGGTGTCGGGTCGTCCAGGCCGGCCGGTGGTGTCGGGTCGTCCAGGCCGGCCGGTAGTGTCGGGTCGTCCAGGCCGGCCGGTGGTGTCGGGTCGTCCAGGCCGGCCGGTGGTGTCGGGTCGTCCAGGCCGGCCGGTCGTGTCGGGTCGTCCAGGCCGGCCGGTCGTGTCGGGTCGTCCAGGCCGGCCGGTCGTGTCGGGGGCGCTCAGGCCGGCCTGTCGTGTCGGGGGCGGCCAAGCCGGCTGGCCGTGCCGGGGGTCGTCCAGGCCGGCCGGCTGGGGTTGCTGCCCCGAATACGGCAAGATGGGCGGTATGCAACTGCGGATCTTCACCGAGCCCCAGCAGGGCGCCAGCTACGACACGCTGCTCGCGGTCGCCCGCGCCGCTGAGGAGCTCGGTTTCGACGCCTTCTTCCGCTCCGATCATTACCTGAAGATGGGCCCGGTCAGCGGCCTGCCCGGGCCTACGGACGCCTGGCTGACGCTGGCCGGGCTGGCCCGCGAGACGTCCAGGATCCGGCTCGGCACGATGATGACCCCGGCCACCTTCCGCTTTCCTGGCCCGATGGCGATCAGCGTCGCCCAGGTAGACCAGATGAGCGGCGGCCGGGTGGAGTTCGGGTTCGGGGCCGGCTGGTACGCGGCCGAGCACGAGGCCTATGCCATCCCGTTCCCGGATACGGGGGAGCGGTTCGACCTGTTCGAGGAGCAGCTGGCGATCATCACCGGACTCTGGGCGACGCCGGAAGGGGACAAGTTCTCGTTCAGCGGTGCGCACTATGTGGTGACCGACTCGCCTGGGCTGCCCAAGCCAGTACAGCGGCCGCGGCCCCCGGTGCTCATCGGCGGCACGGGGGCGCGCCGGACGCCGCGGCTGGCGGCCCGGTACGCGGATGAGTACAACGTGCCGTTCACCGGGGTAGCTGAGACGGCCGCGGCGTTCGGCCGGGTGCGGGAGGCATGCTCCGCGGCGGGCCGCGCGGCCGAGTCGATGACGTACTCGGTGGCGCATGTGGTGTGCTGCGGCCGATCGCAGGCTGAGCTGGCGCGGCGCGCGGCCTCGATCGGCAGGGACGTTGCCGACCTGCGGAAAGACGGCATAGCCGGCACCCCGGCCGAGGTCACAGAGACGATTGCCAGGTACGCGGAGATCGGCGCGCAGCGAACTTACCTGCAGGTACTCGACCTGCACGATCTTGATCATCTTGACCTGATCGCGGCCGAGGTAGTCCCGCAGCTCGGCTGACCCGGCTGGTGCTGCAAGGCTTGCCGGAGTTCCTGCTGACCCGGCCGCGGTGCCGCAAGGCTTGCCGGAGTTCCTGCTGACCCGGCCGCGGTGCCGCAAGGCTTGCCGGAGTTCCTGCTGACCCGGCGGCGATGCCAAAAGGCTTGCCGGAGTTCCTGCTGACCCGGCCGCGGTGCCGCCAGGCTTGCCGGAGTTCCTGCTGACGCTCCGCCAGGCGTGCTGGCCGGCCCGGTCAGGCGGCGCTGACCCGGACCGGCAGCCCGGCCAGGCCCTTGATCGTGTTGTTGAGATACGGCCGGACCGGCCCGGCAAGCTCCAGGCCGCGCACCTGCCGGGCCAGGGCGGTGAGCAGCAGTTCGCCCTCCAGCCGGGCGAGCGCCGCGCCGACGCAAGCGTGGATTCCCGAGCCGAAGCCGACGTGCCCGGCCGTGCGCCGCCTGATGTCGAACCGGTCCGGCTCCGGCCAGGCCCGCGGATCGCGGTTCGCCGCGCCAAGGAACAGCAGGACCTTCGCACCGGCCGGGATGGACGTGCCGGCGATATCGACCGGGCGCGTCGTGGTGCGGAAGAACGTCTGCACCGGCGAAGCGTGCCGCAGCGTCTCCTCGACGGCCGGGCGGGCCAGCGCCGGATTGTCCCGCAGCGCCTGCCACTGATCCGGGTTCACCGCCATGGCATGCAGCGCCCAGGCCAGCGTGTGCACCGTGGTGTCCACGCCCGCGGAGAGCAGAGACCGCACCAGCAGCCCGGCTTCGTCCTCGGTGATCTCATTGCGCCCGGCGGCTGCGTAAATCTCGCTGCCGAGCCCGCCGGGGGCCAGGGCAGCGCGCCTGCAGTTCGCGGCGATCCACGCGCGCACCGGCTCCGCGGCGGTCATCGACTCGGCGAGCAGCCGGTTTGCCGGGCCGAACGCGTTGAACACCATGCTCCCGTAGGTCAGCAGATTCTCCCTGCCATCCGGGCCGAGGCCAACCGCGTCGGGGAAGACCCGCAGCGGGTAGGCCTGCGCGAAGTCGGGCACGCCGTCGAAGGTGCCGCGCGCGGCCAGGTCAGCCACCAGTTCGGCGGCCCGCTGCCCGAGCTCGTCCCGCAGCCGCTCGATGACCCGCGGCGACAGCACGCGGGCGGTGACCCGCCGGACCGCGGTGTGCTCCGGCGGATCCGCCTCGAGCAGCAGGCTCGGCGGCCGCCAGGGCTTCTCCCTGGTGAAGTCGCTCAGCCCGACGCCTGCCTTGGAGCAGAACGTCTGGTGATCACGCAGCGCCGCCTGCACCTCGGCCAAGCGCGCCATCGACCAGATCCCGTACCGCTCCAGGCGGACCACGGGACCTGCGTCCCGCAGCTTCTGGTGGAACGGCTCAGGGGCGCGGAGGAACTCCTCGTCGAACGGGTCGATGTCCAGCTCTGGCGGCGTCGAACGGGTCGATGTCCAGCTCTGGCGGCGCCGTCACCGGCCGCACCTCCCGCGATCAGCGGCGGTCCTGGTCATGACCCGACGATAGGGGCACAGGCAGGCCACGCGCGAGAGGCACCAGCCGGGCGCCGTGGGGCTAGCTGGCGCCGGTCCAGGGGTCGAAGTCCACTTCCAGCGCCTCCTGGGCGGGCCGCTGCCCGGCGGGCACGTTGCGCAGGTTCAGCCGGATCCTGGTCCAGGTCGATGACCGGCCCCGCATCGAGTCAACCAGCACGTCGGACGGCTCCAGGTACGGCCAGACGTCGCCGTGCCGCTGTTTCCACCGGTCCAGGCCCCGCATCGCCTCGGCCTGGCTCGCCGCCCTGGCGATCTCGATCAGCGGCATCGCCGGCTTGCGCCGCCCGGCCGGGGCGCCGGCGCGCCGTTTCGACGGCTGCACCCGCGGCGGCTCGCCGGCCTGCTTGTCGAAATGCGGCGGCCAGGGCGCATCGGGCAGCCCGGCGGCGGCCTGGTCCGCGGCCAGGCCGAGCAGCGGCTGCAGGGATCCGGCCTGGTCGTCGATGCCCGCCGTGAGATCGCCGACGGCGGCGAACCGCGTCGGCATCGTGTCGATGGTGAACGCGTCCGGCCGGCAGTCAGCTACCTCCTCCCAGGTCAGCGGTGCCGACACCCGTGCGTCCTGGGTCGGCCTGACCGAGTAGGCCGAGGCGACGGTGCGGTCCTTGGCGTTCTGGTTGTAGTCGACGAAGACGCCGTGCCGCTCTTCCTTCCACCACCGGGAGGTGGCCAGGCCGGGCGCGCGCCGCTCGATCTCCCTGGCCAGCGCCACCGCCGCGCTGCGGACCTCGGTGAAGGTCCAGCGCGGCTCGATCCTGGCGTACACGTGCATGCCGCGCGAGCCGGAGGTCTTCGGCCAGCCGGCCAGGCCGAAGTCGTCCAGCACCGCCCTGGCCACTAGGGCGACCGCGACGATCTGCGGCCACTCGATGCCGGGCACCGGATCGAGATCGACCCGCAGTTCGTCGGGGTGATCCAGGTCATCGGCGCGGACCGGATGCGGGTTGAGGTCGATGCAGCCCAGGTTCGCCACCCAGGCGAGCTGCGCCGCGTCCCGGACGACGACTTCTTCGGCGGTGCGCCCGGACGGGAAGCTCAGCTCGACGGTCTCGATCCAGTCCGGCCGCGCGGACGGCGCGCGTTTCTGGAAGAACGCCGGCTCTCCGGCGCCGTGCACGAAGCGCTTGAGGATCATCGGCCGTCCGGCCACCCCGCGCAACGCGCCCTCGGCGACGGTCAGGTAGTACCTGATCACGTCCAGCTTGGTGTGCCCGGTCCGCGGGAAGTAGACCTTGTCCGGGTTGCTGACCGGCACCGTGCGGCCGGCCACCTCCAAGATCTCCTTGCGACCGGGCATGCCGACCACGATAACCGGAGCTAGCCAGGGGTGTCCCGGACCTGGAGCCGCACCCTGACTGCCGCCCGCGGCGATGGCCAGGAAAGATTGAGTACGGATCAGCCTGCGTAAATCCCGGTTTGAATTGCTTTTCCATGCCTGGCCCGCTGCCGTCAACGCGTGCGTCGCGGCCGGTCGCCGTGACCCCGCGGAGATCCTGCGGGCGTCCTAACCGGAGCCGGCCGGGGACGCACGGGTCGCTGCACGGCCAGCCAGCTCCGCAGCGGCACCGCCAGGTGCAGGGCAGCATCACGCCAGTAGCCTGCCTGCACGACCGCGGCCGGGTCGTTTTCCAGCTCGACGGTTTCCAGCCGCCCGCCGTCGTCGTAGTGCATGCGGGCCAGCGCACGGCTGTCGAACAGCCAGTAGTCGGTGCCAGGCAGCGCGGCGGCAGCCCGGGAAATCCGGATGTCCTCGCCCGCCGCGGCATTCAGCGGATACCCCCAGCCGGTCTCGAACCGCAGGTAGTCGGTCAGCGGTTCGGCGACGACGTGCACGCGCTGCATCACCTTCCCGGCGGTCACCGCGGCCCGGACAATCGCCAGCCAGGCTTCCTTGGCTGGGTAGCTGGCCGGCTCCTGGCCGGCCAGGAACGACCGGAACGCGTCGGCCTCGCCCGGCTCGTCATACCGCTGCCGCGTCTCAAGCCGGAAGCAGGTGTGCTCGAACCGGCCGAACAGGCCGGCCCAGTCCACACTGCCCGCGGGAACGACACGACCCATGCCGTCACGGTAACCCGCCCGGGTAACACTGGGCAGCCCAGAAATTCCCGGTTAGTCCGATGCCCGTGCAGAATTCGGCTGCCTCCGGTGCGTGGCGCGGAGCACGGGAATGCGGGCGACTCCCGTCCCGTGGGCGCCTCATCGCAGGGCCTGAACTGGGCCGATCCCGGCGTCTGATTGCCATCCGCCACCGCCCGGACACCAGCGCACAGACGGGACTCTCGACACGTCGCGGTGACCCTGCCCGAGTTCGTCCCCTAGCCGCCGGGAGGCCGGGTATCGTGCCGTCCTGTGCTGGATGGTGACGCGATCTTCGTGCCGGACGAAATCCCGCGGCGCGGCGTGCTCGCGCTCTGGGGCACGGGCTCGGGAACCGGCAAGGTCGAGCTCGTCTTCGCCCGCGGCGCCAGCGCGCTCCGCAAGCGTCTGGTGACGGCCAGGTTCCTGTCCGTGGCCGAGGCGGTGCCGGAACTGCTCTCGATAGACCCCAACGCAACCGGCCCTGCCGGGCAGGTCGTGCGGCCCGCCCTCGGGGTGTGGGCAGCGGCGGCGACGGCTGGGGCCGGCCTGGTAGCCCGCGGCAGGCTGCTGCCAACGGTCGGCCCGGGAGGCACGGACGCCTGGCGGATCGGGCCGCTGGATGCGGCGGACCTCGCCTGGCTGCGCGAGCTAGCAGCCCATTTTCCGGCGGCCGCGCACGCCCTGGCGATCCCTGGCTCGCGGCCGATGCGGATCCGCTCTGCCGAGTCGCTGATCCGGGCGTTCTGGGACGCGATCGCTGACACCCTGGTGCGCACGGCGGCGGCGCCCCGGGTCGTCGCCTGGCCGGCGTTCGCCGCGCTGGCGCCGACCCCGGTCGGTGACCTGGCCGAGTGGCTCGCCGACACTACCGAAGGCCTTGCCGCAGGCGCGCATCTCGGCCTGCGGATCGAGGCGGCGCCGCCGGCGGCGGAGCACATCGATGCCTGGGATGACGCGGAGCACATCGATGCCTGGGATGACGAGACCGGCCCTGGCTGGTCCGACCTGGACGGGGCAGACCTGGATAAGGCAGACCTGGACGAGGCAGACCTGGACGAGGCGGACCTGGACGAGGCAGACCTGGACGAGGCAGACGACGAGACCGGCCGGACGGACCTTGCCGCCGGCAGCCAGGGCGAGGCCGGCGACGTCGACGCGACAGCCGCCCCGCCCGCGTTCCGGCTGGTGCTGCAGCTGCGCAGCACCGCCGACCCGAGCCTGATCGTCGACGCCAGCTCGCTGTGGGACCAGCCGGAGGTCGTGCTCACCAGGTTCGGC
>Ga0070698_100000027_pt1 | contig 98052 bp, 93 predicted proteins | sample KBSK1502metaG_FD_65477 | JGI IMG/M metagenome (GOLD analysis project Ga0070698, IMG submission 65477) | Corn, switchgrass and miscanthus rhizosphere microbial communities from Kellogg Biological Station, Michigan, USA - KBS K1-50-2 metaG | ecosystem: Host-associated > Plants > Roots >... | reverse complement strand
GGCCACAGCCATCAGGAGAAAGCCGCCGAATGCCAATAGAAAAACGCTGTCCACGGTCAGCAGGGCGGCGGCCAGCACCATCAGAAACGAGATCACCGAAAGGAAATAGTGATCACGATCGCGTTGTGTGGAGAACAGCCGGACCACCATGACGAACAAAACAAGGTGGACGGTTGCGTTAAGAAAGTTACCCGAGATCAAAAGATAATCGACGAGATAAAAGGCCACATAAATAACGGTGAGGACCGCGGTCCAGCGCTCCGGGATTACCAGAACGCGGCGCTTGGTCAGTGTGTAGCCTCGAACCAAAAGCGCGTTGCTGACCACCACCACCGTGGGAATATCTAATCCGCCGGTCGATGCAAGGGTTGCGAAGCCAGTGAATACCAACAGGTAAAGCGCAAGTTCAAAGTAGCGATTGATGGCTACCGGAAGAGGAACCGTCGCGGAACCTTGTTCGAGGCTTGTTAGCACGGGTGTACTCGTATTGTTCGTGATTTCGGTGAGGAAGGGAAGAGCACGTTGGGTACTGTCGTACTGAGGTGGACGGATCGCTAGTGCGAATCGCAACGCAAGCCGTCGACTTCTTAACGAATGTTAGAATCGGATAGGTCAGGCATCGGTCCCGCGCGACGCGTTCCCGCCAACCCCGCCAGGTCCGGAAGGAAGCAACGGTAACGGGCTCTTGCGTGTGCAGTGGGTCTCCGGTGCCTGACTCTTTATAGCGGGCAAAGTTGGACATTGCCCGATGGCTGCGTCACAATAACCGTTTTACATTTCAACCGGAGATCATAAAGAGTGAGCCAATCTGTGCGCGCAAGAGCAAAGATCAGCGCTCTGGGCACTTACGTCCCGCCTCGCCTGTTAACCAACGAAGATTTAGAGAAAATGGTCGACACCAACCATGATTGGATCATGGACCGCACCGGAATCCGTGAGCGGCACATTGCTGACAAGGGAGTAGCCACCAGTGATCTCTCGGTTCAGGCGGCCAAGAAAGCACTTTCAGAACGCGGACTGAAGCCTGCCGACCTCGAAGCCATCCTGGTAGCGACCGTAACTCCAGACATGTTGTTTCCCTCCACCGCCTGCCTGGTGCAGCATAAATTGGGAGCAAAAGGAGCTTGGGGATTTGATCTTTCGGCAGCGTGTTCGGCTTTCGTCTACGCCTTGCAGGTAGGAGCTCAATTTATTGCCACCGGCGCTCACAAAAGAGTCATGGTAATTGGGGCCGACGTGATGTCCTCCATCATCGACTACACCGATCGCGCCACTTGCGTGATTTTTGGCGACGGCGCCGGCGCGGTGATCCTCGAACCCGCCGAAGATGATTCAGTGGGCATGATCGACTTCATACACGAGGTGGACGGCTCCGGAGGATGTTCCCTCTACATGCCGGGTGGAGGCAGCCTGCATCCAGCCACTCACGAAACGGTGGACAAGAAGATGCATTACGTTCACCAGGACGGTCAGGCGGTATTCAAGTTCGCCGTGCGCAAGCAGGCAGAAATATGCGAGAAGATTCTTCAGCGAAACGGACTAAAGGGGAGTGATATTGACGCCTTCATTCCCCATCAGGCCAACCGGAGAATCATTACCGCCACAGCGGACCGTCTTGGATTGAAGCCCGAAAGCGTAATCATCAACATCGACTGTTACGGCAACACCACTGCAGGCACCGTGCCATTGGCGATGGATACGGCGCGTCAAGAGGGCAGATTGAAGAAGGGCGATCTGGTGCTGCTGGCCTCGGTGGGAGCGGGATTCACGGTGGGCGCTACGTTATTGCGTTGGGCGTATTGAATTTCCTGAGCCTGCTAGCTGTTTTTCTGTTGTTCGAAGGGTTTTTGTAAATATTTCCGCGCCTCTTCCTGCGCGCCCTGGGTGTTGTCATTGGTCTGCAGAGCCTGACGGTATTCATTGGTTGCGCGTTCGCGTTGTCCAGTGACGTCGAAGATCTTGCCCAGCTGAATATGACTCCAGACCTCGGTCCAGCGAGGTTCGCCGTCGCCATTCAAAGACTCGCGATAGGCATTGGCCGCGGCCTGATAATTGCGCTGGAGAAAAAAGACCTCGGCGACACGATAGTGAGCCAGGGAACTGTTCTTGTTGACTTCGAGAGCTTTGTTGAACTCCAGCAGCGCTCCGGCAAGGTCGCCTTGTTGCACTAACCCCTGCCCGCGGAGAATTGACGCGCGCAACTTGACGTCGCTGGAATTCTTCAACACACGGTCGTCAGGATCGACCGAAATACGTCGAGGCTTGCCAAAAGTCTCAATCGTGAACGGCGAATTAGTGCCCACTACTTCCACGCGTTTGTCTTCGCTTTTGCCGTTAGTATCAATTTTCAATTGCACAGGCATGCGGAAAAGGTCCAAATCTTGCGAAATCTCCCCCACCACACGAAAACCTTTGTTGTTCCCAAGGCGAAACACCGTGTACTTGGTTTTAAATTCAGGCGCGCCGGTGGAATCGAGCCACTGGGAGAAGAACCAGGTCAGCTTATCACCGTAGTTTTGCTCAGCAATCGCGCGAAAATCGTCCAGAGTCGCAGATTTGCCTGCGAACTTCGCGGCAAAAGTACGCATGGTCTGATCATATTTCTGATCGCCCGTCACCCAGCGCAGCATATGGAGGATCATGGCGCCCTTATCAGTGACCAGCGATTGAAACTCAGGCGAGAAGATATCGAGCTTGCCGGCGCTGGAAAGAGGAACCGTATCGTAGGCCAGCGCCCCTACGGACATATCTTTTACAGCTTCTTCAAGACCTGCCGTCCCGGCTGCATTCTCCACATAACGAGCTTCGGAGTAGCGTGCAAAACCATCGCTCAGCCACCAGTCGTCTCTCGATGCGGGACTGACCGAAACGCCCCACCATTGGTGGGCGATGGTGTTCGCCAGCAAACGATAATTGACTTTGTCGGAAATCCCTCGACTGGCGATGGCAGCGATCTCAGGCGCCCAGGCTGATGGCACCGTGTCATCGGGTATCTCAATGACTTTTAGTGTGGTAGAGGGGGCGGGTCCATACAGGGTCACGTAGTAAATAAATTCTTTGACCGCGGTTTCTGTGTAAGTCGCTCCCATTTTCTGGTGAGACGGCTTGAAGAAGACGTGAAGATCCAGTCCAGCCTCGGTACTTTTGAACTCCTGGAACATTCCGGCCACGATAGTTCCGGGGAAACTGGGCTTATCCCAGGTAAAGGTGTAGGTCTTGGTAGGCACTGCTGCTGCCGCTACTTTCTTCGCCAGCGGAGTATTGCCCTGACTTTCCTTGCCGCTCCCAACCACCAGCATATGGCTGGGAACAGTGATATTCATGGTGGCGGTGAAGCGATTGATCCCGTAGGCGTTCACCGGAAACCAGCGTCCCGCATACAGCAGGTAGCTGGTTTCGTCGCCAATGGACGCGAGCTTCAAGCCTTCTACCGGACTATCGTCCGCGCTCTCGAGAACACCCGCGTAGTCGAAAGTCAGTGTGGTGGAATAATCCTTTGGCATCGTCGTCGGCAGTTGCACTCGAATCGTCGAGTCTTGGGTACTGCGCTCTGCAGTCAGGGGCTTGCCCGCCGTGTCGAGCACCTTGCTCACCCGCAACCCATTATGGAGCTCGAAGGTTGCGACGTTGAGATCTTCCAGCGCGGTGAACTTCACCTTGGCGCGGGCCGCGATCTTGTGAACATGAGGGAGGAGTTCGGCATCAATCTGATAGTCGTCCACTCGCAGGCGCATCTTTTCCGCCGCCCACGTAGGGATCCTGCTGACCAGAAGCAAGCAGACCAAACAGATTTCGAGAACCCGACAGTTACGCCGGGGATAAGAGATCATCAAAAACAGTCTCCTGGAGAGTGCCTAATTTCTTTGATGAGGATTGTTACTCAAAAGATGCTGTGGGGACAAGAGTTACAGGGGTTTTTGCTGCCTTTATTCACCGCTAGCCGGCCGGTGCTTCTACCCGACCCGCGAGCCTCCCGTGAAGGAGTTCGAGAACCATCTCAGCAGCACGGTCAGTGGGATGGCTCGCCCCGGTAGGCGATCCCCGCAGTCGAATTTTTACGCCGGCCAGACCCTCTATCATTTTGTCGCGCGCCGGACCGTAAGGAAGGATTTCGTTCATTCTGGTTACAACTTTCTCCACCGTAAAGTCGTGCTGCACCAGTTCTGCGACGACCTGTTCTCCGGCAATCAAGTTCACCATGGCGAAGTGAGACACCTTGATGCGTGGTCGTCCCAGCAGGTAGGTAAGAGCAGAAACCCGGTAGACCATTACGAACGGCGTACCCGTGATTGCGGCCTCGACCGTGGCGGTACCACTGGCAATGATTCCAGCCCGCGAATGGAAAAGCGCCGGCAAAGCTTCAGGCACGAGCTTGATGGTCGGGCTGTTGGCGACCAGCGATTCGAGAAAACTGCGATCCAGCGTGGGTGCGACCGGAAGCAGAAACTCGAATCCCGAGCCCAGCTTGGCGGCCGATTCCTGTATCACGGGAATATTCATGCGTACTTCTTTCATGCGACTGCCGGGCATGAGAGTGATCCATGGCTTAGCTGAGTCCAGCTTATGTTGCGCGGCATAGTCGTCGCGCTTGACCGTGGGCAGGCTTTGATCGCTGAGGGGATGGCCGACAAAGGTCGCATCCACCCCATGGTCGCGATAAAACTGTTCTTCAAATGGGAAAATGACTAGGGCTTTGGTGATGTATTTCCGGAGCAGCCGAACGCGTCCCTGGCGCCATGCCCAAAATTGCGGGCACACGTAATACACGACCGGAATTCCCCGTTTGTGCATCTGCCTGGCGACTCGCCAGTTGAAAGCGGGAGAATCAATGACGATAGCGAGATCCGGATGACGCTTGTCCGCTTCAGCAATCAGCCGACGAAAGCGTCCGTAAATCTTGGGCAAGTGACTGAGAATCTCGGAGATACCCACTACAGCAAGGTCTTTGGCGTCTACAACCGCGTCGCAACCGGCGGCCCGCATGCGGTCTCCACCCACGCCAAAAAACTCCAGCGACGAATCGCAATTCCGTAGAGCCTTGATGAGCTGCGCACCATACAGTTCACCAGACGCTTCTCCGGCGGAGATTAGAATTCGCACGCCAACATTGTAAAGTAGCGCCGGCGGCCCGCCGGCATCGATCCGGCAACCGCAAAATGTTCATCGCTACTCTCGAGGGTGCCCCGCTCAAGCTCTGCTTGGGCGGTGGTTTAGGTCTTTGTAATCACAGACGCGATCCTGGTTTCTGTCTCCATGCCCGGGTGACCGAAACGCTTCCTACCATAGTGGCGATGCGGGTGCGATCTGAAATTTTCTGGAGGCTGGTGCGTCCGCCCGATGACAAACCCCGCCCAAGCAGAGCTTGAGCGGGGCACGCTCGAGAGTAGTTGTTTCTCTGATTTCCAGGTGCCCGGGACGCCGGGTCTCCTAATCGTCGGCGCTGGCGGTGACTTCCGGGCCGCTGCCCACCGGGATCTCCTGGTCTTTGTATTGCAATTGGTAAAGTTTGTAGTAGATTCCGCGCTGTGCGAGCAGTTGCTGGTGCGTTCCTTCCTCGCGCACCAATCCCTTGTGCATGACGATGATCTTGTCAGCCCGCTGTACCGTCGAAAGCCGATGAGCGATCACCACCGACGTGCGGCCTTCCACCATTCGGCTAAGGGCATCCCGGACCTTAAATTCAGTCTCTGTATCCACACTAGAAGTCGCTTCGTCGAGAATCAGAATCTTCGGATTGTGCGCCAGCGCCCGAGCGAATGAAATGAGCTGCTTCTGGCCGGTAGATAGCGTTGAACCACGTTCGCGCACTTCTTCTTTGAAGCCCTGCGGCAAAGTGCGAATAAACTCGGCAAGATTCACGTCAATGGCCGCTTGTTGTACATCTTCGTCAGTGATGAATTGTGTGCCCAGTCGGATGTTTCCTTCGACTGTACCGGTAAATAGGAAGGGGTCCTGGAGCACCACGCCGTAGCGGCGGCGGAGATCCGCGAGATCCATGTCTTTGACATCCACGCCATCGATCTTTATCGCGCCTTTCTGCACATCGTAGAAACGCATTAGCAGAGAAATGATCGTGGTCTTGCCAGCCCCAGTGTGCCCGACAATGGCGACAGTCTCGCCCGGTTCAATGACAAAGCTGACGTCCCGCAGCACCCAGTCTGGTTCCAGCAATGGCTGCGTGGTGTGGGTAGCTCTATCTTCCGCCGCCCGTGCCCCCTTCCCATTCTTGCCATCACCGGTGTCGATAGGAATGTTCCGATACGCAAACCAGACATGATCAAATTCAATGCGGCCAGGACCTTCTGGCTTCTTCGTGACTGCGGGAGAAGTGATCTCCACCGGCGTATCCAGCAGCTTAAAAATACGCTCGCTGGAAGCCATGGCCGATTGCAGGATGTTGTATTTCTCGCTGAAGTCCTGAATGGGCCGGAAGAATCGTTGCGCGTACTGGATGAATGCCGCCAGAATTCCGATGGTAGTGGCGCCGCGAATTACGTCGTTGCCACCAAACCAGATGACACACGCAATGGCGATCGAGGAAAGGATTTCGACCACGGGGTAGTAGACGGCATGGGCCATAATGGCGTCTTTGAAGGCGTCCATGTGCCTGGCGTTGACGTCGGAAAACTTTGCGAATGCCCGTTGCTCACGATTAAAGAGCTGCAAGACCACCATTCCGCTGACATGCTCTTGCAGATACGCATTGATGCGGGCTATCGCAACACGAATGCGGCGGTAGGAATCACGAACTTTGTCACGAAAGATTTTGGTCGCGATTGCAATCAGGGGCAGAACGGCGAAGGTGATGAGTGCGAGCTTCGGATTCATGTGCAGCATGATGGCCACAATGCCGGCTAGCACAAAAACATCTTCGAAAATCGAGACCACGCCAGACGTGAACATTTCGTTCAGAGCGTCCACGTCGCTGGTGACGCGCGTGACCAGCCGTCCGACCGGATTCCTGTCGTAGAACCCAATGTGCATACGTTGCAGATGACGGAAGATTTCCTTGCGTAAGTCGAACATCACCATCTGCCCGGCCCACTGCATGTAATAAGTTTGGAGATATTCCAGCAGAAAGCTGAAGACCAGTAGCCCAACATACAAGGCCGCGATTTGTGCAATTCCTGCAAAGGGATTGCTGCTCAGAAAACGGTCAAAGCGTGTGTGCAGTCCCGGTACCGGCGCCAGGTAGCGGTCGATGACAATCTTGGTTAGGTAAGGCCCTAGGACGTCGGCCCCCACCTTGAGAAAGATGGATCCCAGGGCGATTGCCACCTGCCATTTGTAAGGGGCGAGATAGCGAAGCAGTCGCTTCATCAGGCGGCTGTCATAAGCTTTCCCTAATACTTCTTCTTCGTGGGCTGAGGCCATCGGTTACCTAAAGATTACCCTAAATAGATGGGTGCGGCAGTGCGAAGGATGGAAAAGGTTTTAGGCAGTCTGCCGCAGGATCAAGGCCGAATTCTTGGACCCGAACCCTACGCAATTACAGATGGCATGCTCGATCTGAGCGCGGCGACCGACGTCAGGCACGTAATCCAGATCGCACTCAGGATCAGGGACATCGAGATTGATGGTGGGAGGAATTTTGCCGTGTTCCATGGCCACCAATGTGGCAGCGAGGCTGGCGGCGCCGCAGGCGCCTTGCGTGTGTCCAATCTGTGACTTCAATCCAGACATCGGAATCTTGCCCGCATGCGCACCCAGCGCGAGTTTGAGCGCGCGCGTTTCCACACGATCGTTCATTTCCGTGGACGTCCCGTGCAGATTGACATAATGAATGTCTTCCGCGCTGAGCCTTGCTTCTTCGAGGGCTTCGGTAATGGCGCGCGCGGGTTCTTCTGGTGAATCGCTCATGCGTACGCGGTGGAAGGCCTCACAGGTGGATGCGTATCCGGCAATTTCCGCGTAGATGCGAGCACCGCGGACACGAGCGTGGTGGTAATCTTCCACGATGAACATCCAGGAACCTTCGGCCAAAACGAAGCCATCACGATCCGCTGAAAAAGGCCGCGAGGCGCGCTCCGGAGCGTGATTCCACGAAGCAGTCAGCGCGCGCAGTAACGAATAGCCCTTAATGATTCCCGGAGTAATGGGCGCATCGACGCCGCCGACCAGAAACATGGGCTGCACTCCAGCCTGGATGTGCTGATAGGCATAGCCAATCGCGTCGGTAGACGACGTGCACCCTGTCGTGATGACGTGGCTGTAGCCGCGAAATCCGAAGCGCATGCTGACTTCGCTGGGAATCGTTCCCATAGTGCCGCTGGGGATGCAGAATAGACTGACTTGTTTGACGTGGCCGCTATGCCAGAGACGGTACTGCTCTTCAGAAAATTCCTGCGCTCCGCCGCCAGTGCCGAGGATCACGCCAATCTCGCGCTTCTCTTCCATCGACATCGCCGCAGGATCGAGGCCGGCATCGTGGATTGCCTCCGCAGAAGCCGCTACTGCCAGAGGCACGACGCGGGACACATGTTTCCGCTCGCGCGGGTCCACCCAGGCGAGCTCATCAAAGTCTGGAATTTCGCCAGCGATGTGCACCGGCAGATCGGCAGGATCAAAGCGTGAAATTCGTTTTACCCCAGATGTTCCCGCCAGGATACCCTGACAAAAGGCTGCCTTACCCATGCCATTGGGGCTGATGACGCCTAGTCCGGTGATCACGACGCGAGGAAGCATATTCGTTTTAGATGCGGGCGTAGGTCCGACGATAACGGCAACGTGGGATAATCAGCGTCATGCCTATGGGCCTTTATATTTCTGTGCCATTCTGTCGTACCAAGTGCAGCTACTGCAACTTCGCGTCAGATGTCTTCTCCCGTGCCGTTTTCCATCGCTACGTGGAACGAGTTTGTTCGGACATGGAAGGTGCCAATAGTATCGCAGATCAGATGGCCGGACGCTTCGATCGAACGCTGGATTCCATATACTTGGGCGGCGGAACTCCCACGATAATCGATATAACGGAATTGGAACGGCTATTTGTCACCATTTCGCAAAATTTCGAGTTATTGCCGAATGCAGAAGTCACAGTGGAATGCGCTCCCGGCACGCTGACACCAGCGGTCGTCGAAGCGCTCTGGCGTAGTGGCGTCAATCGCGTAAGCCTGGGAGTGCAGTCTTTCGTTGACCAGGAATCCGCCGCGGTGGGGCGTTTGCATTCGAGGACCATCGTACTGGATGACATTGCACGCCTGCGCGCGGCTGGGATTTCCAATATCAACATTGACCTGATCGCCGGATTACCCCATCAAACCCGAGAGAGCTGGGAAGTTTCGGTTGGTGCAGCGATCGCTTCAGGCGTGCCTCATGCCAGCGTTTACATGCTCGAGGTTGACGAAGATTCCCGGCTCGGCCGCGAGTTGATGGCAGGCGGTACACGATACCACGCGCATTTCGTACCTCAGGACGAAGTCACCGCGGATTTCTACGACATGGCATGCGAGCGACTGCATTCGGCCGGAGTGCGGCAATACGAGATTTCCAACTTCGCGCGCGAAGGCCACGAATCCCGGCATAATCTGAAATATTGGACGCGCCAACCGTATCTCGGTTTTGGAGTGGATGCAGATTCCATGCTCCTCTCGCGCGAGGGAAAGAACGAAGCCGTACGATTTTCCACCCCAGACTCGCTGGAAGAATACGTCGCGGAAGGACCTCTCAAGCCCAATGCCGTAGCATCTCATGCGGCGCTCGAAGAAACGTTCTTTCTTGGACTGAGGCTCAATCGCGGTGTGGACTTGAAAGAAGTAGCTGCGAAATTTGGGCCATCCGCAGTCGCCGGCTTCACTGAAACCATCTCCGAATTTGTAGAAGGCGGATTGATGGAGCGCGAAGATTCGTGGATTCGGCTGACGCCGCGTGGAAGATTGCTCTCCAATGAAGTCTTCGAAAGATTTGTTTCCGAAGCAGTGACCGGTGGTCAGTGATCACTAGTCACTGGGCAGTTCTGAGTTATCATTACACTGGTCGCTGGCCACTAGCCACTGACCACTGGCCACTGCGTTGGGTCTTTACTCACATTACGACGGCGCGCACAATCACCCCGTAAATCGCGCGCTGCACATGATTGCCATCCCGGTTGGCTTCTTGTCAATTGTGGTGGTCTGGTTCCACTGGATCATTGGACTGCTGCTAATCCTGACCGCTTTCGCCCTGGCTTGGCTGGGTCATTTGATTGAAGGCAACAAGCCGGCATTCCTCACCAATCCCGCACATGTCTTTGTGGCCCCAGTTTGGATGGCTCGCAAGGTTTTCGGCCTGAGCCACAAGAAATCGCGAACGCCCGGCGCACCAACGGTCTAGTTCTTCCGCACTCTTTCCTTCGAACTCAACAATAGTGTGTCATGGCGTTGAGGCGTTCTAATGTCGGAGGACCAGATCATCGCGCTCCTGGGAGAGATCCGGGATCTGCAGAAACAACATATCGAGAACTACAAACTGGCGCTGGCAAATCAACAGCAGGCGTTGGATACGCAAAAGCAAGCGATACGCCGGGCGAGAACGATGTTAGTAGTGGTGGCCGGCCTGGTGCTGGCGATTTACCTTCTGCCTGCCGTTTGGTGGGGACTGGGATGGGGCCTTCGATGCGCGCTGCGCCGATAATTGTCGCCAAGACTAAAACCAACCGGTCGGTCTGACGTTTTCTTCATCTTCCATCGCTATGTTCTAATAAAAAGTTCGGCGTCATGTGATTGCGCCGGCCGTCACCTAGCTAGGGCAAATTTCCATCGAAGCGCGTCGGAGGAAGCTTGGATTTCCAACTCAACGAGGAACAACTTCAACTTAAAAAGAGCGTGCGCGAATTCGCGGAACGCGAGATCGCTCCCAACGTGATGCAGTGGGATGAAGCCAGCGAGTTCCCCATGACGACCGTTAAGGAATTAGGCAAGCTAGGATTGCTGGGAACTGTATTCCCAACCGAGTACGGCGGCGCCGGAATGGGCTATGTCGAATACGTCACGGCTATCGAAGAACTCTCAAAAGTGGATGGCTCTGTGGGCATTATTGTGGCCGCACATACCTCATTGTGTTCAAACCATATTTTTCTCGCAGGATCGGAAGAACAGAAAAAGAAGTACATCAGCAAGCTGGCAACAGGTGAATACATCGGTGCCTGGGGTCTGACCGAACCCTCTTCCGGATCGGACGCCGGCAGCGCCCGCATGACAGCCGTGCGTCGAGGCGGCAACTGGGTACTGAACGGAGCTAAGACGTTCTGCACCAATGGGCACTATGCCGACGTAGTAGTAGTCATCGCAGTAACCGACCGCGCGGCGCACACTCATGGGCTTTCCGCCTTTGTAGTGGAAAAGGGCACCAAAGGCTTCCGGCCAGGCAAAAAAGAAAACAAGCTTGGATTGCGGGCCAGCGACACCGCGGAATTAATCTTCGAAGATTGCGTAATCCCAGCGGGAAATCTTGTGGGCAAGGAAGGCGATGGCTTCATTGACGCCATGCAAGTCCTGGACGGAGGCCGAATTTCCATTGCCGCGCTGTCATTAGGCATGGCCGAAGGTGCCTATGAGGCGGCGCTGAAGTATTCCAAACAACGCAAACAGTTTGGCAAGGCCATCAGCGAATTCCAGGCAATTCAATGGAAACTAGCCGATATGGCCACCGAAATTGAGGCCGCGAAGCTGCTGACTCTATGTGCGGCGTCCATGAAAGACGCAGGAATGAAAACCACGTTGGAGTCATCCATGGCCAAGCTTTATGCCAGTGAAGTTGCCGTAAGGTGTGCTAACGAGGGTGTTCAAATCCATGGCGGCTACGGGTTTATCAAAGATTATCCAGCAGAGAAATTTTATCGAGATGTAAAACTATGCACCATTGGCGAGGGTACAAGCGAGATCCAGCGACTAGTCATTGCCCGCCAACTGCTGAAAGACTAACCTTCCTACCACTGCGAGCAGGCCCCGTGCCCGCAGAAGCTAATCCCTCGTATACGCTGCGGCCAACTCTGCACCTACTACTCTCATCCAAGCCCCCACTCAAATTGGACTCTCGAAGTGTGGATGGAGCATTCACATGACAAAGCCTTGCGGTCAGGGTTTACAGGGGATCTGGAATAGATGGGAGATTTCAATTGCGCTCATCGGCTTGGCCCTTGCGCTTACGATGCAAACCGGCTGCCAAGGCCTAAGCGGCGCTTCTGCTGCTACTGAGCCTGTGCCGAACCGGCAACTGAGTGACTCCGTCAATCACATTATTTTCATGGCGCAAGAGAACCGCGGGTTCGATCACTATTTCGGAAAACTACCGGAGTATTGGCAGGCTAATGGATATCCGAGCCAAACGTTCGATGGGCTTCCCAGCAACGCGTCCAATCCCAGTTTCGACGGCCTGAGCACGGTGAATGCTTTTCATTTACGAACGGTTTGCGTGCAAAATCTAAGTCCAGGCTGGAATGAAAGCCATGTCGATTGGAATGTGAATAACCCGGTCGGGCCTTGGGCCGGAGATGGCTTTGTACATACCGCTGCACATTTTTCTCAGACTGCCGGCCCCCCGGACGCACCCATCTTTGATCAGCAGGGCTTGCGCGCCATGGGCTATTACGATGGCAATGATTTGAACTATTACTACTATATGGCGACGAAATTCGCGACGTCGGACCGCTGGTTTGCCCCGGTAATGAGCCGGACGCAGCTCAACCGCCTATATTTACTGGCGGCCACCTCGGCAGGACACGTTAATCCTCCCCAGACGCCGCTGCCTAATAAAACAATATTTGAGTTGTTGGAATCAGCCGGTATCTCATGGAAGATTTACGAAACCGATCCGGGCACGGCGTTCATAGGAAATTTCCAGCCTTTCGCCTCACAACACACCGCCAACATCCACCCCCTCTCCGACTATTACAATGATCTGGCCAATGGAACTTTGCCAGCCGTGGCCATGATTGAGCCAGGTTACAAATCAGGTTTGGATGAGCACCCCGGCAATGGCAAAAGTATTCAGGCCGGCGCCCAGCATGTGCATGACATTATCAAAGGCTTGATGCAAAGTTCGTCGTGGAAGGATTCGGTGTTCATTCTCACGTACGACGAATTTGGTAGTTTCTACGATCACGTCTCTCCCCAACCTGCAACCCATCCCGGCGACACCGCCCCTATTGATATAGGACCGAACGACGTTTGCAGCAAAGTTACCGGCCCCAATTGTGATTTTAACTTCACTGGGTTCCGGGTACCTTTGTTGGTGGTCTCAGCGTTCACTAGAAAAAATTTTGTTTCCCACCACACAGCGGATTTCACTGCAATTCTTAAGCTGATTGAGACTCGCTTCCAACTGGGCAGCCTGACCAAGCGGGACGCCGCCCAGATGGATATGACAGAGTTTTTCGATTTTACAAATCCTCCCTGGATGACGCCTCCCGCAGATGTTCCCGATCAGAATCAGAATGGCTTGTGCGACTTCCACGCTGTGCCCTAGGCAGGCGGATGACTTTAGAACTTCCATCCTGTCCTGCCGCTGCTTTACACTGAGCAGTTTGAATCCAGAAATCCAAACGTGGATGGAGCAACTGCGTGCTGGTGATGCGCGTGCCTTGGCCCGTGCTATCAGCGTTGTGGAGAACCACAGCAGGGGCTGGTCTGAGCTGTTGAAGGCCATCTTTCCATACAGCGGCCGAGCGCGAATTCTCGGCCTGACGGGGCCGCCAGGGGCGGGGAAGAGCACTCTGGTAGATCAATTGGCCCGGTACTATCGCAAAGATGGCCTGAGCATCGGCATCATCGCCGTTGACCCAACCAGTCCTTACACTGGCGGCGCCATCCTTGGCGACCGGATACGTATGCAGGAGCATTCGTCCGACGCCGGCATATATATTCGCAGCATGGCGACGCGTGGCTCGCTAGGCGGCTTGGCGCGGACTACTGCCGATGTCTCTACCATCCTGGGCGCTTCCGGTCGAGATTTGATCATGATCGAAACCGTAGGCGTTGGGCAGGATGAAGTGGACATCGTGCGACTCGCAAATATTACGGTTGTAATTCTGGTCCCCGGCATGGGCGATGATGTGCAGAGCATCAAAGCCGGCATCATGGAAATTGCCGACATTTTTGTTATCAACAAGAGCGACCGCGAAGGCGCTGAGCGAGTGGAACGTGAGATTCGCGCCTTGCAGTCCCTGGCCGTGCGCGGCGACAACTGGACACCACCCATTGTGAAGACAGTGGCCACGGACGGCACCGGCATCCCGGAACTCGCCGCGGCCATTCGGGACTACCAGACCCATCTGCAACGGGAAAACTTGCTGCTCAAGCGGAACATCCAGAACTGGCAGGCTCGTCTGGTCGAAATGCTTCGTGACGCGATGCTGGAAAAAGCGCGGGATCAACTAGAGGACGGTGAAATGGCACAATATGCAGCCGAAGTCGCCGAGCACAAACGCGATCCCTATACTCTGGTAGAAGAAATTGTCCAAGGACGGCGGCATTGATGTTTTCCATCGACCATCTCGGGATCGCCGTGAGATCGCTGGCCGCGGCAAAAGGCATCTATGAAAAATTGGGTTTGACTATTTCAGCCGAAGAAGTTGTCGAATCCGAACAAGTCCGATTGGTGATGGTACCGGTCGGAGAAACGCGCCTGGAGCTGCTGGAGCCCCTTTCGGAGAATTCCCCAATTGCGAGATTTATTGCCAAACGCGGCGAGGGCCTGCATCACGTTTCGTTGCGGGTGCCGGATCTCGCAGCTGCTGTCGAGCGCTTGAAGAAAGACGGAGTGCGGCTGATTTCAGAAGAGATGAAGATCGGTGCCGGCGGACGTCGTTTTATATTTGTACATCCTTCGAGCGCGGGTGGAGTTTTGCTGGAGTTGGTGGAAGACGGCGACCGCCCAACCAGACCTTCTGCCGATTGAAAGCGTCGTCGGAGTTTCATGCTTATTCTCGCGGCGGACACTTCGGGCAAGCAGGGCAGCATCGCACTGGCGCACGGTTTGAATAACGGAACGTGCGACGTTATCGAAGTCGTGCCCCTGGCCGGGGGAACATTCTCAGCGCAACTGGTGCCACAGATCGCAGCGCTTCTCTCGAAACATGGTTTCAAAAAGCAGGACATCGACGCCTTCGCGGTTGCCTCCGGCCCGGGTTCGTTCACAGGTTTGCGAGTGGGATTGGCTGCGATCAAAGGCTTGGCGGAAATCCTTGCGAAGCCGATCGCAACTGTGTCACTGCTGGAGGTAGTGGCCATAGCCGGCGGAACGAAGGGAAGAGTACTTGCTGTCCTTGAGGCGGGCCGAGGCGAAGTCTACGCGGGCCAGTACGAAGTCTCGGATGAACGCGCAACCATGATCGATGAGAGACTCATCAAGCTGGACTCGTTGGCCGCGACGGATGGCGGTCCGGCGTTAGTGACGCCTGAGAAGAGCATCGCCGAAACCCTAGCTGCAAAAGGAGTCCGGGCGGTGGAAGTCCTAGCTCAGCAGAGTGACGCAGTTGCCCATCAAGGTTGGAAAAAGATTTTAGCCGGCGAAACTGTTTCACCGGAAGCGCTGGAAGCCAACTACATCCGGCGGTCCGATGCAGAGATTTTCTCGAAAGGCCGTTCTTAGCTTTTAATCTAGAACTAGAAACTAGAAACTCTTTGCTAGTCCGTGCCGCCACCTCCGCTGACATTCCCGCCATGATTACCCTGGAGAAACATGCAGTAACAGCAGCACACTGGTCGCAGCAGCAATACGAACAAGTCTTCGCAACCAATGAACCACGCCGAGAGGCGCTGGTTATCGAAAGAGACGGTATACAGGGCTTTCTGGTGGCAAGGCCGCTGGACAAAGAATGGGAAATTGAAAACATGGCAGTCTCGGGTCCGGCTCGACGGCACGGTCTCGGCACACGTCTGCTGGGCGAGTTTCTCGATCGGGCGCGGGGTACGGGCGCGGAAATGGTGTTTTTAGAGGTGCGGGAGTCCAACCACGCGGCCCGAGCGCTATACGAAAAATGGGCTTTCGTCCAATCCGGCCGTCGCAAAGGGTACTACCGCGGTCCAGACGAGGACGCCCTCACATATTGTCTTTACTTCGCGTGATTTGCCTCGTTTCTTGTGCAACTTTTGTTATTAACGTATGGAATTTGGGATTGAACCAGCATAGGTCGTATGTTAGTTTTAGACCTGAAATCAGGGCAGGAGGTCTGCTGGATGCTAACTCCGAGGGACCAGCTCCTGGCCAGCCACGAGGAATTTCAAAAGCTGGCGCAGGAACATACCCAATACGCACAACGTCTTGATTCACTCACCCAAAAGCGATATCTCACCGAAGATGAAAAGTTGGAAGAAGTCCGGCTGAAGAAGCTGAAACTGCGCCTGAAAGATCAAATGGAATCGATCGAGCGCCAGTATCGGCAGCATCAGGTCGCTTAATTCCTATCCAGACGTGGCGCGGCGAAGCCGCCAAAGGGTTCATTCGCTTAAATTAACGGCGCTCATAAGCGCCTTTTTTATTGGCATTTAACATGAAAAGCCCATGCACCCTGTAGCCCTGCACTATAATTCTTGTATCTCCCCATGGTGCCTGACGGCTACTATTACGCGCTAACCCTTGTGTTCGCAGCGGTGCTCCTAGGCTGGCTCGTGGGTGCATTCTGGGCGTTGCCCGCACTAATTCTGGCAGCTTTTTTTCTGTGGTTCTTCCGTGATCCGGAGCGGGAGATTCCTGACACGCCGGGGGCAGTGGTGTCGCCTGCCGATGGAAAAGTTACAGGAATCTGGCCGGTGACGGAAAATGGTGTCCGGCAAACACGCATCAGTATTTTTCTTAACGTTTTCGATGTTCATGTGAACCGTTCTCCGACCGCTGGGATAATCCGGGAAGTCCGCTATCAAACGGGAAAGTTCGGGAACGCCATGAATTTGACTTCCGCGGAACAGAATGAACAAAACATCGTCAAAGTCGACGGCGAAGGACAACGAGTAACGTTCAAGCAAATCGCGGGGCTTCTGGCGCGTCGGATTGTGTTCACGAAAAAAGCAGGCGATCGGGTAGAACGCGGAGAGCGAGTCGGACTGATCAAGTTCGGCTCGCGAGTGGATGTTTTTCTTGACTCCTCCGCCAGTTTGCAAGTGAAGATCGGAGACCGGGTAAAAGGTGGAAGCAGTGTGCTGGCGCTTATGCCGCCTGCTCCCGAACTTGCGGTGGTTGGGGCTGAACAGATTCGACAAGGAGTGTTCTGATGGATCCGGAATTTTCCGAGATTCCAAGGCGACGACAGGAAGATCGTCCTCCGCGAAAACTTCGTAAGGGGATGTACATCCTCCCATCCCTGTTCACCACCGCGAATATTGCGGCGGGCTATTATGCCATTCTGCAGGTCACGCACGGCAATTTCACCGACTTCTGGCACTTCGATAACGCCGCCAAAGCGATCGGCTTTGCCGTGTTGTTTGATGGCCTCGACGGCCGCATTGCCCGGATGACCAAAACCAGCAGCGATTTTGGCAGGGAACTGGATTCACTCGCCGATGTCATTACCTTCGGAGTAGCCCCGGCCATGTTGGCCTGGAGTTGGGGTTTCCGCCAGTTGCCCGCCGTATTAGCACCCCAGTTGTTGAGCAAGCTGGGACAATTGGGCGCGATCGCCAGTTTTCTCTTCCTCATGGCCGGTACTAGTCGCCTGGCCCGCTTTAACATTACGGCCAACCCACAACCCTCAAACCCGGGGCGTCCGGGAAAAAAGTATTTCGTGGGCATGCCGATTCCCGCCGGCGCCGGAGTGATTGCCGCAGTAGTGCATTTTTCTGGTGGAGACCCAATCGCATCCTGGTGGACTGCCGTTACCTGGATGTTGATGGTGGTCGCAGTCGCATACCTGATGGTAAGCACCTGGCGCTTCTATAGCTTCAAAGACATCGATTTCCGTTCGCGACAACCATTCCAACTTATTATTCTTTTCGGCCTGTTGTTTGCCGCTATCTGGTATTTCTCTCAGTGGGTGCTGTTCGCGATTGCGCTGCTCTACATGTTCTCGGGTGTAGTCTGGCGTTTGCAATGGATTTTCCGGCGTAAGGGCGGCCCGCCATCGCCTCCGGCGTACAAGGAGGCTTCGCAGACTTCATGAGTTCCCACGCAAAATCCACGGCACTCGCGCATAACGAACCCATGCGGGGTGGCAACTTTTATCGTCTTGCGATTGTAGGTGCGGGCACGCTCAAGGGAAAAGAAGTTGCGGAGGTGCTCAGTGACCGCAATTTCCCGTCGCTGGATATCAAACTTTTGGACGACGATGAATCTCTGGGACAACTTGAGACCCTGAAGGATGAGATTACTTTCATCCAGAGCGTCCGAACGGAACAGTTCGACAAGATTGATTTCACGTTTTTCGCGTCGGATCCGGACTGCACCCGCAGAAATTGGAAGACAGCCCGCAAGGCAGGCAGCGCGATCGTGGATCTTTCCTACGCGCTGGAGGATGAACCCGACGCAGTGGTCCGGTCTCCTTGGATCGAACGCCAGTTGGGCCAGGCGCTAACCGTCGAATTGCAGCCCGGACCATCGGTGGTAGCGCATCCCGCTGCCGTGGTGCTGGCGCTTATTCTGTTGCGAGCGCACCGGGCCGGCAAGGTCAAGCGCGCGGTGGCAACCGTGTACGAGCCTGCGTCCGAGCATGGACAAAAGGGGATGGACGAACTGCACGAGCAGACGGTGAATCTGCTCTCGTTCCAGCAACTGCCTAAGAATGTGTTCGACATTCAGGTGGCTTTCAATATGGTAAGCCGCTACGGACAGCAGGCGGCTCCTGCCTTGGCCACCATAGAACATCGAGTGCTGAAGCACTACCAGCGAATCGCAGGCAAGGATGCGCCGCTCCCGTCGCTGCTGCTGGTGCAGGCCCCCGTATTTCATGGGCACGCTTTCGCGGTTCATATTGAAATGGAACAAGCTATGGAATTGGCCACGTTATCGCAGGCGCTGGTCGGTGAACATGTGCACATCCCGCTTCCGGTCCAGGAGGTGCCCACGAATGTGAACGCTGCGGGCCAGGGAGATGTGCTGTTGTCCATTGTTCCTGACCCAAATAGCGCAAACCGTTTCTGGCTCTGGGCGGCCTCGGATAATCTGCGGATCGCGGCGTCGACGGCGGTCGAGTGTGCGGAGACCATGGCCGCAAGCCGGCCCAAAGGGAAAATCCAGTGAAGAACTGGCTAGGGGGCTGGGCAGTGGCGGTTTGCATTTGCTTCACAGGCTGCGGCTATCACACCGCCGGACACGGCGTTCAGCTTCCCGATAACGTCAGGACGATTGCCATTCCCGCATTTGTCAACGATACCCAGACTTACAAAATCGAGCAAATGCTCACCGCAGCGGTGGTCCGAGAAATGGTGGCACGCACTCACTATCAAGTCCTAAATGTGCCGAATCAGGCTGCCGATGCGACATTGAGCGGCACCGTCGTTTCCAGCTATGCTTCTCCTCTTACTTACGACTCACAAACGGGGCGCGCGGCTAGTGTGCTAGTGGTCGTCGGCATGAGAGTTTCGTTGACCGACAAACAGGGTAAGGTTCTCTATCAGAATCCGTCATACGTGTTTCGTGAGCAATACCAGGTATCGCGTGAACTCTCCAGCTTTTTTGAGGAAGATTCTCCCGCCATGCAACGGTTGTCGCGCGAGTTCGCCCGCACTCTGGTGAGCAACATTCTGGAGGGATTTTGATGCGCGCCTTCGCGCAGGCTGACCGCTTCGTATCGGAGGTGGAAGCTCACAAGCTGCGGCCTGCATATGTATTCGTTGGAGACGAAGTTTTTTTTCGCAAGCGTTGCCGCGAAGCAATTCTCGAACATCTGGTGCCGCCCGATTTGCGCGATTTCAGCCTATTCGACTTTGATCTGTCGGAAACCGACCTGACGGAGATCCTTGATCGCGCGCGCACCCCATCACTGGTGGCGCCTTTTCAGGTGTTTTTTGTTCGCGGGGTGAAGAACTTATTCGGGCGTGGATCGAACCAGGACAAACTCGACGCTATCGAGGCTTACTGCAAGGATCCGAACCCGGCTGCCGTCCTGATTTTTGTGGCCGACCATATCAGTATCCCCGCCGACCCTCGTCGCATGGATCTAACTGATAAGGAGCGTTACGAACGCATTCGGGAATCAATGGGCGACTATTGTGCCATCGTCGAACTGGCGCGCGTGGAAGAAAGCGAAGCCGTACGTTGGATCGGCGAATATTGCTCCCTGCAGTCAGTGAAGATTGATCCTGATGCAGCGCGTGAGCTGGTGGACGCTCTCGGTGGCGACATGACGATGATCTCCAACGAACTGGAGAAACTGATTCTTTATGTCGGCGAGAAAAAACGCATTACCCTGGGCGACGTCGAAACCATGGTGCTGGCCGCTAAACAAAGATCACTCTATGAACTGACCGATGCCATCTCCTCCAAAGATCGCATACGTGCGCTAGAGATGCTGGACGCGATCCTCTCCACCGGCGATGGTGACGAAGCGGCTATCGGCCATCTTTACATGCTGGCGAAAACGTTCCGTCAGATGTTGGTGATTTTGGAACGCAACGTCCGCGATCAGCGCATGCTATGGGCCGCGCTGTGGCAGGGCTTCCGCGTGCCTCCCTTTGCCGCCGAAGACATCATCCGGCAGGCCCGCCGTTACAAGTCCAAACGCGAACTGACGCGGGCCATCCGTCTGATCGCAAAAGCCGACCTAGCATTACGTTCCAATCCCCCAAGCAAGCACATGATGCTGGAGAAATTGGTGCTCGACCTGACCACGGAACCGAAGCCAGAGGTGCCCGGGTGGTCCCAGGAAGAGTTGCCGGTGTAAGTCGGCGACTGGCCCGTCGAGTTTTTTCAAGGCATCATGCTCAACCTAGCTTCGTATCTTGCCCGCATTGGATACACCGGACCCACAACCCCCACAGCAGAGGTTTTACGCGCGATTCACCGCCGACACCTGCTGACCGTTCCTTTCGAAAACTTGGACATCGCACGGGCCACGAAGATTGTCTGTGAAGAAGACGCGTTCCTGCGCAAGATCGTTGACCGCAATCGTGGCGGCTTCTGTTACGAAATGAACGGCGCTTTCGCCGCATTATTGCGTGGGCTGCGATTTGAAGTCTCTCTGCTTTCCGCCCGTGTCCCGCGCGAAGATGGAACGGAAACGCCCGAATTCGATCATATGACGCTGCGTGTGGACCTTGACAAGCCCTGGCTGGCGGATGTGGGTTTCGGAGATTGCTTCCTGGAACCTTTACGATTGCAACCGGGCCCCGAGCAATTACGGGATGGACAGAAGTTCCGTATCAGAGAGGAAGGGGATTCGTATCACCTAGAAAGAGCTCAACCGGACGGAAGCTGGAAAGGCGAGTACACTTTTTCTCTCGTCGCTCGACGCTTGGACGAGTTCGCACCCATGTGCCACTTTCATCAGACTTCGCCGGAATCACCGTTCACGCGCAAAAGAATCTGCAGCAAAGCCACATCCGGCGGACGGATCACGCTGGCCGATCGGAAGTTGATCATCACGCGGCGAAGTCATCGGGAAGAGAGAATGCTGAAATCAGAAGAAGAGTGGCGAGCCGCTTTACAGAAGTATTTCCAGATTGTTCTCTGACGAAACCAAAAGGATACGACAGACCGGAATTCAGACCTGACATCCGAGACCTGAGACCTGACACCCGCCTACTTCAGCGCATTCACCCTTACCCGTAGCCGGGACTTGTACCGCGAAGCAGTGTTCTCGTGAATAACACCCTTCTGAATCGCCTTATCGAGCGCCGAAACAGTCTCGCGAAATACTTGCTCGGCTGACTTCTTATCGCCTTTGGCCAGCGATTCGCGTAGTTCGCGCAGAGCGCCGCGCAGGCGCGACCGATTGTTGCGGTTGCGGACGGTGCGTTTCTCAGTCTGACGGGCGCGTTTCAGCGCCGAAAAATGGTTTGCCATCTGGCTTCGTTACCTTCGTTTCTGTGGGCTTTCTCTAGAAAGAGAAGTTCGGATGGAATACCGACTAAACTATTTTACGGTAGTAAGTTGCGACTGGTCAAACCCATATGCCGGATGCGCTTGAGCGCCTCAAAATCCTGATCAACTCTTCCACCCCGATCGTCGTGATGGAGACGGTCGAGGAAACGCGCGCTGTGGGCCTGGTGCGCGCCGCCTGCGCCGAACTGAACATGGCGGTCTTTGAGTGGAGTATCGCCGACGGGCTGGTCCGCTCCGGGAGCAACGTACCTACTATTCCAGGAGCCGATCTGCAGATGCGAATCAATGCGGCTCGACATGCTGCGAATCCTGACGCCCCAGAGTCCGGCAAATCCGCCGTCTATAACACGCAGGATCCAGTGCAGGCTTTGGCCAACTTGGAAAGCATGACGCTGGAAGCCGTCTTCATTCTTAAGGATTTTCATCGTCACATGGACGGCCCGGTCATTGTCCGGCGTCTCCGTGATGTGGGGCAGAAGTTTTCAGTCAATCGGCGGACGTTGATTCTCACCACACCGTCGATTGCGATGCCTCCGGAGTTGACCGGCCTGATCGAATATCTCGATTTACCTTTACCCGGACGGGAGCGATTACTGCAGATTATCGACGAGACATTCAACAGGCTGGCAAAGACAAAGACTTACGCAGTGAAACGCACGCTGGATGCGTCCGGAGTGGACGCGGTAGCCAACAACCTGCGTGGTCTGACCGAGGAAGAAGCGGAGAGAGCGGTTTCTCAAGCCCTCGTTCGCCGTTATGCGCTCTGTCCGGAGACAATCACAGATGTGCTCGAAGCCAAGAAAGAATTGCTGCGTCACTCCGGCATGCTGGAGTTCATCGATACTTCCGACAACATGTCCAGTGTGGGTGGTCTGGACAATCTGAAACGCTGGCTGGCGCAACGCCGCGGCGCTTGGGAAGAATCAGCCCGGGAATTCGGATTGGAGCCGCCGCGCGGAATGATTGTTCTCGGCATCCAGGGCTGCGGCAAGAGCCTGTGTGCCAGAGCTGTGGCTGGAGAGTGGAAGATTCCCCTGGTGAAATTCGACAGTGCTGCCATCTTCGACAAGTACATCGGAGAAACCGAGAAACACATTCAGAAAGTTTTTAAAGTGGCCGAAGGACTGGCGCCGTGTGTGCTGTGGATTGATGAGCTGGAAAAAGTCTTTGCTGGAAGCCAGCCGGATTCGGCGTCGGTGGACGCCGGCGTGTCCTCGCGAATTCTGGCCGCATTTCTATCCTGGATGCAGGATCGAAAGGCACCGGTATTCGTCGCTGCCACTTGCAACAACGTGACTGTGTTGCCGCCGGAGCTGATCCGCAAAGGACGTTTCGACGAGTTGTTTTTCGTAGACTTGCCAAATCAGACCGAGCGCAAGCAGATCTTTGGGATTCAGTTGGTACGGCGGAAACGAAATCCGGCGGAGTTTGATTTAGAGCGAGTCGCGGCAGCCGCGGAAGGATATTCCGGCGCGGAAATTGATGCCGCAGTGCAGACCGCTATGTATGCAGCCTTCTCCAGTAAGCAGCAGGTTTCGACGCAAGGACTTCTCGATGCCTTGAAAGCCACGGTGCCACTCTCCACCACCCGAGCGGAAGAAATTCAGGCACTCAGACGGTGGGCCCGAACTCGTGCCGTGCCCGCCGCAACTGCAGAGGGCAGAGGACAAGGAGCCTAGTGATCGGATCCACCAGCTTCGGTACTGCGATAAGTGTTTTCTTGGACTTTCTGAGTCTCACGATCTCGACTGTTACTGGGGCATCGGGCGGCCATTGACTCCCATCTAAGGGCGGGGGTACCCTAAACCCAATGGTTGTTGCTTGCACCTCGGGAGCGAGCACCTCGACTGGTTTTATCTCCAGACAGCAGAATAGTTTGTGCGTAAACGGGCTTGGCGGCCCCGGAAGGGGTGGGGCTATGCCTGGACACCCAAAATCCTCTGGCACAAAGACATCCAGGCGGGAGGGAAGCGCCCTATAACTGAATGAAGAAGAAGATCGATATCACCCCTAACATCGAAACCTTATTCGGCACACGGGACGAGAATTTACACGTGCTGGAAGACGGTCTGAACATCGGCATCGACCTCCGCTCCGATTCCATTGAACTGGAGGGAGCAGCGCGCGATGTGGCTCGGGCCGAGCAAGTTTTTTCCGATTACGATCACCTGCAAGGCTCCGGCTTTACGTTTAACAATGGCGATTTGAACAGCATGCTACGCGTTTTGATGGCCGATCCCAAGGCCACACTGCGTGGTTTGGCGGAAGCGGGACGGCAACGCTCGCTCGGCCGTCGGACGGTGCAACCGAAGAGCGTCAACCAGCGACGCTATCTCGAAGCCATTGAGAAGCACGACATGGTGTTCGGCATCGGCCCTGCCGGCACGGGTAAAACGTACCTTGCGGTCGCTATGGCGATTTCCGCACTGCTGTCGAAACGGGTGAACCGGATTATCCTGGCGCGTCCGGCCGTGGAAGCTGGCGAGCGCTTGGGTTTCCTACCCGGAACCCTACAGGACAAGATTGATCCGTATCTGCGGCCCTTGTACGACGCGCTCTATGACATGCTCGAACCTGAGAAGGTAGATCGTTATCTGGAAAAGAATGTGATCGAGATAGCGCCGATCGCCTTCATGCGGGGCCGCACCCTGAACGATTCTTTTGTAATTCTAGACGAGGCGCAGAACACGACCTCAGAGCAGATGAAAATGTTCGTCACTCGTTTGGGGTTCAACTCCAAAGCCGTCATTACTGGCGACGTCACGCAGATTGATCTGCCAAATGCGCGGCGCAGTGGTCTCCTCGAAGCGGCCGACGTTTTGAAACACGTGGACGGTCTAACGTTCGTATACTTCGACGAAGGCGATGTGGTGCGGCATCACCTGGTGCAGCGCATCATCCGCGCCTACGACGAGTTCAAAACTCGGGTGGCGGAAGAGCAAGCTGTGCTGCTCGAATCCCGCAGCGGCGCCAATGGAAAGCCCGCAGTGAGCGATTCCTTGCCTCAGGAAAAGACTGCAACCTATCCTGCGCAAGCGGAAAGTAAGGAATAGAATCCTCGAGACCAGGAGAGCCAGGAGCGGCTCTCCTATTTATTTGGAACAAGAGGGTCGAAGCATTTCCCAGGAACAAACCTTGGTCATTGTTCGAAAAAGAGTCGCAGGGCTAAGCGAAATCGCTTTGGCGCGATTTGTCACTCGTGCCGGCCGCGCAGCCCGTTTGCGTGGAGCGGTGAACGTGCTGCTTACCAGCAATTCGGAATTGCGGGCATTGAACAGCCGTTTTCGCGGAAAAGACAGGCCGACCGATGTGCTGTCTTTCCCACCCCTCTTCGGTGTGGGGAATGCATTGGCCGGTGATGTGGCAATTTCAGCAGAGATGGCGGCCCACAATGCGCGCCTGCTCGGACACTCGCCGGCGGAAGAGATCAAAATTCTGGCGTTGCACGGAATGTTGCATCTCGCCGGGTATGATCACGAACGCGATCATGGCGAGATGGCGCATACAGAAGAGCGCCTGAGGAAGGCTCTGCATCTGCCAGTGGGCTTGATTGACAGAAGCCGCCAGCTCGAAGTGGCCGGCGCCGGGCGCAAGGCGCGTTCACCCGTAACCACGATGCAACGAAAGAGTGCACGTAAGCGCGTCGCCCCGCCGCTTTCTTCAAGCCATAAATTCTCAATAGCAAGGGCCGCCGGCAAAGGCCGTGTGACGCAGGTACGATGAACTTCGCCATTGCCATCGCGATTGTGCTGCTTCTTGGCGCGCTGACCCTCGTTTCCTATGTCGACCGTCTCTATACCGAAATCGGCAGATTCCTGTCCCGCGAGTTTCAGGACAACCTCAACGCCTTTGAACAGAAGGTCGAACCCAAACTTGGCGTGAGCCGAAATCGTGCCGCGCTTTCCATGGCGATTCTGACGCAATTGATCACCGCTTCAATCGCTTTGCTGTTGGGCTACGCGGTGTTCCGCGATCAGGATTGGAGCGGGCACGAGATTCTGGAAATCATCTTGAGCCTCATCCTGATCGTCATTGTGTTCAATCGCTTTCTGCCATTTGTATTCTTCTCGCGCACTAAGGGTCAGTGGCTGGCCCGCTGTACGCTGTTGCTGCGAATTCTTATTTACGTTGTCTTGCCCGTAACTCTGGTGTTGGGTTTCTTGCAGTCGGTCGCAGCTTTGACCCGGGAACATTCAGAGGAGCAGCCCGAGACTCACACTGAAGCAGTGGACGCGCTGATTGAGGCAGGCCGGGAAGAAGGCATTCTCCACGAAAGCAATCGCGATTTAATCCAGTCAGTGGTCGAGTTCGGGGAGAAAACCGTTCGGGAAGCGATGAAGCCGCGGCCGGAAATTGTCGCCGTCCCGACGAACACCACGGTAGAGCAATTCATTGAACTGTTGCGTGCCAAGCCATTCTCCCGTGTCCCGGTTTTCGATGGAACCATTCACAACATCGTTGGCATCGTCCACGCTCAGGACGTCTTACAGGTGCCGGACAGCGAAGCTCACACCCGTACCGTAGACTCTCTGATGCGCAAGGACATGTATTTTGTTCCCGAAAGCAAGCTGGGTAGTGATTTGCTGCGCGAGATGCAGAACAATAACATCCGCATGGCCATCGTCGTAGACGAGTATGGCGGGGTTGCAGGACTGGTTACCATCGAAGACCTGGTGGAAGAAATCGTCGGAGAGATTCGCGACGAGCACGAAAAAGCCGAAGTCATCCGGGAAAGCGATCATTCCTATATCGTGCCCGGCAACATGGACGTGGACCGGCTCGGTGAATTGCTAGGCGTCCGTCCCGAAGATAAAGAGTCGGCCACGGTAGCAGGACTGGTAAGCGAACTGGCCGGCCGCATTCCGCGGAAGGGCGAAGTAATCGAAGACGACGGGTTGCGCTTCGAAGTGCTGGAGGCCACTCAGCGGCGCGTCGAGCGCGTGCGCATCTCGGTAGCGCAACCGCGACAGATGAAGCTGATATAGTCCTGCCAGATGTCTTTTCGCTCCGGATTCGTTTGCATCCTTGGCCGTCCCAATGCTGGCAAATCCACTTTGTTGAATAAACTCGTCGGCCAGAAGTTAGCGATTATCAGTCCCAAACCGCAGACCACGCGTAACCGCATTCTCGGGATCGTCCACATTCCCAGAAACAAGGGAAGACCGGCAGCACAAGTTATCCTCGTTGACACCCCAGGAGTGCATAAGCCGGACAGTTCGTTGGGTCGCAAAATGATGGGAGACGTGCGCGAAGCCATGCAAGGCTGCAACCTCGTCCTATGGATGGTGGATGCAACACGGAAGCATTCAGCTGACGATCAGATCGTGCTGGATATTCTGCGGAAGGCACAAACGCCGGTCTTTCTGCTGCTGAACAAAATTGATTTGCTACGCGAAAAAGGAAAGCTCCTCTCCGTCATTGAGGCATATCGCAGCCTGTACCCTTTCAAAGAAGTCATTCCAATGTCTGCGCTAAAAGGTGAAGGCCTCAATCTTCTTCTGGATAAACTGATCGAAACCTTGCCGGAAGGACCACATTATTTTCCGGATGACCAGGTGACGGATCAACCCATCCGCTTCATGGTGGCTGAAGCTATCCGCGAGCAGGTTTTGATGGCGACCAACGAAGAGGTCCCACATGCCACCACCGTCTTGATCGAACAATTTGAGGAGGGGGCGAAACTGGCGCGGATTGCGGCTGCGATCTACTGTGAACGGGAAGGGCAAAAGAGGATTCTGGTGGGTAAGGGCGGTCAGATGCTCAAGAAAATCGGTACAGCGGCCCGACTCCAGATCGAAAAAATGGTCGGCACTCGGGTGTTTTTGGAGCTTTTCGTCAAGGTGAGGCCGGACTGGCGAGAGTCACACAATTTCGTGCAAGAATTGGATTGGCGGCGTGAGTTGGCCCGTCTAGCGGGACCAGAAAAGCCTTGACTACCAGCCTAAAACTGTACTTCGGTCACCGGGGACAGAAGCTGCTGTCGCTAGCCCGCGTGATCTTGTAGAATCCACAGTAGCTACTAGGGTAGTCGGATTATCGGACCCATGTCCACCGATCTAACCACTTGTAATTTCGAAGCCGGGAAGTTGATCTTGAAGCTGCGGGTAACACTCGCAGCCGATAAGAATGCCATCGATCCCGTAGTTCGCGGTGTAATGGATCTCGTAAAGCAGACCCAATGTGCCACCGGCAAGGAAGATGCAATCGAGATGGCGTTGACCGAAGCCTTAGCCAATGCCGTGGTACACGGTGCCAAGGCGGATCCCACGAAGATTGTCGAGTGCGATGTTGCCTGTGATGAGAAACAGCAAATATTAATCGTGGTGCGGGATCCCGGCCAGGGATTTGACCCCGCGGCGATCCCCTGTCCGGTGCAAGGGCAGAACATTTACAGTGAGCACGGCCGCGGAATTTTCCTCATCAATCAGCTCATGGACGAAGTGAAGTTCCTCAAGAACGGCACCGAAATCCATATGATCAAACGTTAACCCAGAAACTAGAAACCATTCACTCCTTGGCAGCAATCCCCAAAGTCTTCATCTTCCGGTACAGATGGCTGCGCTCCAGGCCCAGGACCTCCGCAGTGCGGCTGACGTTGCCGTGGTTCTCATCGAGCTTTTTCAGGATGTAGTCTCGTTCGTAGGCGGCGCGGGCCTGATGCAAGGTAGAGAATTCGCTGCCTGGGGCGCCACGACTGCCATCCCTATGGACCAAGGGCGGCAAGTGTTTGCGGTCGAAACGCATAGTAGTCGGATTCATGATGACAATGCGCTCGATCACGTTGCGCAGTTCACGAACGTTGCCCGGCCATGAGTAACGCATCAGCGTGTCAATCGCATCGTCACTGATTTCGCGTGGCCGCCGGCCGTATGCCGCGGAGAATTCCTTGAGGAAGTGACGAGCCAGCAGAGGCACGTCCTCCTGACGTTCTCGCAGGGGAGGAACGGAAAAGGGAATTACGTTCAGACGATAGAAAAGATCTTCGCGAAAGTTTCCCTTGGAGATTTCTTCTTCGAGATCTTTATTTGTAGAAGCAATTACTCGGGCGTCGACAATGATCGGTTCATCGCTCCCAACCGGTGTGACGCGTTGCTCCTCCAATGTGCGCAAAACCTTGGATTGAGTCTTCAGGCTCATGTCCCCGATTTCATCGAGGAAAAGAGTGCCACCGTGCGCTTTCTGGAATTTGCCTTCCTTCTCTACGGTGGCCGCAGGAAAAGATCCTTTGCGAAGGCCGAACAGTTCAGTCTCAATCAGGTCTTCAGGGATCGCCGCACAGTTTACTTCCACGAACATCTCATCTTTCCGCAGGCTTTGTGCGTGGATGGCGTGGGCTACCAGTTCCTTTCCAGTGCCGGATTCGCCGTACACAAGAACCCGGCCATTGGTAGGCGCCATGAGTTGAATCTGCTGCCGCAGCGCCTTCATCGGGATACTCTCGCCTACGATGATGCTTCGCGGTGTGAGCTGCTTCTTGAGGTCGCGGTTTTCCAGGCGAAGACGCTTAGAGTCCATCGCGTTCTTCAGCAGGATAAGGGTTTTGTCGACGGAGAGGGGCTTCTCCAGAAAGTCATATGCCCCCAGCTTAGTGGCGCGGACCGCGGTCTCAATCGTCCCGTGCCCGGAAATCATGATGACTTCGGGAGCATTCTCAGTCTCCCGAATTTTCTCCAGGGTCTCCAGCCCGTCCATTCCGGGCAGCCAGACATCCAGTAGCACAACATCGAAGCGACGCTTGCGCAGGACCTCCAGACAGGCCTCGCCGCTCTCCGCCACCGAGATCTTATATCCTTCATCTTCCAGCACACCCCGAAGTGACTGCCGGATACTGGATTCGTCATCCACGATGAGGATGCTATGCATGCTGGATGACGGTAGGCGTGACAAAGTTTTCGGAAGCCACCGGCAACTCAACCACAAATTTCGTTCCCACCGGCCGGTTTTCCTCTACCCGAATGGAGCCGCGATGGTCTTCGATGATGCGGTTCACGATGGCCAGGCCCAGTCCCGTCCCTCGTTTTTTAGTGGAAAAGTAAGGCAGAAAAAGCCGTTCTTTCAATTCCTGCGTGACCCCGTGGCCGGTATCGGAAACTGCGACTTCGACAGCGTCGCGGCTGGCTACCAGCGAGGTGGATATCTGAATCTCGCGCAACAGCGAATCTTGCATGGCTTCGGCGGCATTATCCACCAGATTAGCCAATGCCCGCTTCATGGTTTCCGGATCGGCCAGTACGTTCGGCAGATTGGGGGCGAGGAAAGTCTGTACGCCAATGTTGTCCAGGCGGCCATTGAACATGGCCAATGTACTCTCCACGATTGAATTGATGTTAGCCGGCTGAGGCTTGGCGGTCGGAAAGCGAGCCAGAGTTGAAAACTCGTCCACCAAAGTACGCACGGTCTCCACCGATGCCGCAATGGTTGCGGCACAATCATCAAGCACGTGCATCGATCCCGGATCCAGGCGTGTGCCACGCTCCAGATGGCGCCGGATCCGTTCTGCCGAGAGCGCAATCGGGGTGAGGGGATTCTTTATTTCATGCGCCACACGCCTTGCCACTTCCCGCCAGGCGGCCTGCTTCTGCGCCTTGAGCAGATCGGACAAATCTTCAAATACCAGCACATACCCCAAACTCTGACCCTCGTGCTGAAGAGTTGCCACCGTGACCGCAACGTTGAGTTTCGTTGGCTGCAGAACCATTTCCAACTGCGTAGTGGTTGTACTCATGCGCTCGGCACGCCGCAATAGCGGCTCGAGATCCTCGAGGATCTCTCCAGGGAACACGTCGCGAAGTTCAGCGCCGATCAATCCTTCAAGCACGCTGGATTCCGATCCCACAGGATGAAACATACGCAGCAACGCGTAGTTCACGTGGGTGACCTGGCGTTCCGCATCCAGCGACAGCACACCAGTGGGAATGCTTTCGAGGATAGTCTCGATGTGCCTGCGGCGCTGCTCCAAGGCAGCGTTGGCAGCGCCCAGATCGCGGCTGGAAGCCTCAATCTGACGCCGGCTGATTTCCAGATCCTCGGCCATACGGTTGAAAGACCGCACCAGGTCTCCGATTTCGTCTGCTGCCCGAATTTCTACCCGGTAATCGAGCCGGCCGCGAGAAATCTCCTGAGTCGCTTCAGCCAGCGCGACCACTGGACGCGTAACCAGTTTGGAGAGAAACAGTGCGAGCCAGGTGGTTGCAAAAAGCACGAGAACAGTGAGCAACAGCAGCAGCCCCATGTAAGTCCGGCGCAGCAATTTGCGCTCCCGGCTAAGTTCGAAATATCGCTTCTGGCTGGCTTCCAACTGCTTTACCGTCTGAGAAAACTTCTCCGGCAACGGCATCGCGACCAGAATCATGCCGTGCTCCCCGACCGGAGCTGTGCCCAAAATGTAGTCAGTCTGTTCCCAACTTAAGTGTAATGGAGGATCAGAGCTTATCCGCTCCCACGGAATCTTGGGTTTCAGCAGTGGCCAGGGAGCCGGGACGCCAAAGCTGGCTTCAGCATTTCCGTCTTGAATGGCGAGCGCGAATCCGCCTTGCAGAGTAAGCTCATGCTGGCGAAATTGGTTCATCACCACAGAAAAACTGTGTCCGGAAAAGGCATGCTGAGTCTCTGGTGAAGAAGCAATCGAATTAGCTTCAGAGCGGGCGTTCTGGGCTGCGTACTTGGAGAGCAGCGAGGCCATGGCCGAGGTGTCTTCGCGCACTTCCTCCACCGGTCGTGAGAACCACTTCTCGATGGACCGGTTCATGAGTCCATATGCAAACCAAAACATCACAATGACGGGGAGCAACGAAATCATCAGACCGGCCACTACGAGCCGGGTACGGAACTTCGACCCCAGAACGCCCAACCTTCGCTCCGCAAAAAGCTTCAGAAGATTGCGAGCCAGCACGAACGTCAGGGCGACAAAAAGAAGAAAGATAACTGCCGAAAGTGCGGCAAAGGACAGAAGTTGCTGATTGGTGTCGGGATTCAAGAATGGCAGATCAAAGGAGGACTGTGAAAGGAGCAGCCCAAACAACAACAAAATCCCGATCGTCAGCAGGATAATGGCTTTCTTGCGGCGCGATGTTTTTCCGTCCGGCCGGTTTGGGTTGGCAGTGGACACGCTGATCATGGTCCCCAGTAACTCAATCGTTCACGTATAAGATCCGGGCTAACCGCTCATTATAAGCCGGACGTACATTATCCCGAGAGGTAGCGCGTTAAGAATCGCTATTACGGCTGAGATGGTTTAAACCCTATATCGATGTTTGTGGCAGAAACGATTGCAGTGGGCATTGCTCACAGCGCGGTTTTGACTTCAGGCAATAGCTCTTGCCAACGCCCACAATCAGCCCATGCATCTCATTGTAAATCTGCGCCAGGGCAGAACGTTTGGCTGTACTCATTGGTGATGGGCGATGAGAAGCACCGACAACCGTACTTTCAAGTTTCAGTTTGTTGATATTCATCCGCGAATTAGCCTCGGTGCGAGATGCGTCCGCCTCGGCGCCAGTAGAAAGAGAAGTTTGGAAAAGTTGGCGAATTTCCTCATAAGCCGCCGATGCAGGCAGAATCCCGTGCCGATCCAGAATGCGCCGGGTGTAGGCATCGACCACGAATACCGGATGTTGGCCGGCGTACAGCAATATGGAGTCTGCCGTCTCGGGACCGACACCATTAAGTCCTAACAGCTCCTCACGAAGCTTTTCTGTGGGTTGAGCGAACATTCGATTGAGCGAACCGCCGTAGTATGTGTCAAGAAATGCAACCAAAGTTTTTAGCCGGCGGGCTTTTTGTCGAAAATATCCAGAGGAACGGATCAACGATTCCAGTTGTGACCGCGATAAGCTTCGTACCCCTTTCAGATTCAATACTCCCGCCGCACGCATGCGGCGCAAAGCAATCTCTACGTTTGTCCAGGCGGTGTTTTGCGTTAGATACGCTCCGACGATAACTTCAAAGCGGGTGCGAGCCGGCCACCATTGCTGTCGTCCCCAGGCTCGAAACAGCGCTTGATAATACGATCTGACCTGTTCGTGTTGTGAGGGACTGCGCATCGCATTCATCATAAGCTTAACGCGTACACGCCTGCTGTGGCACTTTCGGATTTCCACATCCCGGTTCTCAAATGCAGCAATTGCGCCGTTTGCACCCACGTGGAAGAGCGGCCCTTTCAGGGCCGCGTTACGAAGGAGTGAAGATGGCCTTCAGCCCCCGTGGTCGCCCTTGTCCGGCCCTCGAGTGTCCGAAAAGAAGCGCCAGCATGCACGCAGCGCCTTACCAAAGGCCATGTCCGGCAGCATGCCGAGATCGCAAAATACGCTCCTGACGCGCCCTGCGTGAGTTGAAGGAGTTTCCGGGACTCTTATTCGGACAGGTCAGGTACCAAAGTTACTGGTGTCGTAACGCATCTGCGTTGACAATTTGTGTCAACGCGATACGCTGCAAGCTCTCCCCTAATAGCAGCGCACGTCGCGGCAATAGCAACAACGTAACAACATCTCTCTGCCGCTAAGAAGGAGTTGAGGTATGTCTCAACGGCTGGGTGATCTTCTTGTCAAAGAGAAGGTCATATCCCCAGAGCAGTTGGATCAGGCGATCAAGGCACAGAAGCAGAGCAACTGTCGCCTGGGCTCGGCATTGGTCAAGCTCGGCTTTTTGACGGACGAGGATGTCACTAACTTCCTTTCCCGGCAGTATGGCGTTCCTGCTATCAATCTTTCATATTTTGAAATTGATCCTTCCGTTGTAAAGCTGATCCCGTTTGAGACTGCCAAGCGCTACCAGATTTTGCCACTGAGCCGGGTGGGTGCATCGCTGACTATCGCCATGGTCGATCCGACCAACGTCTTCGCCATGGACGATATCAAGTTCATGACCGGTTTCAATATCGAACCGGTGGTGGCATCGGAAAGCTCGATCCAGGAAGGTATTGAGAAAGCGTACGGCAGCAGCAATCAAGAAGACCTTGAGCAGGTCATGCAATCCATGACCGAGCTGGGTGAGCCTGATGTTGAACTGCAGTCCGAAGAAACCGAGATGGAGCTCGCCGATCTCGAGCGAGCGGCAGACGAAGCTCCCATCGTCAAACTTGTGAACCTGGTGCTGACGGATGCGGTAAAGCGCGGAGCTAGCGACATCCATCTCGAACCCTACGAAAAGGAGTTCCGGGTCCGCTTCCGTATTGACGGCGTTCTACAAAGCATCATGTCGCCTCCTCTCAAGTTGAAGGACGCTATCACATCGCGCGTGAAGATCATGGCCAAGCTGGACATTAGCGAAAAGCGTTTGCCACAAGATGGCCGCATCATGCTCAAGATGAATCTTAACGGCCGCAAGAAGCAGCTCGATTTCCGCGTCAGCACTCTGCCTACTTTGTGGGGCGAAAAAATCGTGCTCCGGCTGTTGGATAAAGAGAACCTTCGCCTGGACATGACCAAGCTTGGTTTCGAACCAGAGTCGTTAGTCAAGTTCGAGAAAGCCATTCTGAAACCTTACGGCATGGTGCTGGTGACCGGTCCCACGGGCTCCGGAAAAACCAACACTCTTTACTCATCGATCTCACGCTTGAACCAGCCGGATACCAACATCATGACCGCTGAAGATCCCGTCGAATTTCAGTTGGGCGGTATCAACCAGGTGCAGATGAAGGAACAGATCGGATTGAACTTCGCCGCTGCACTGCGCGCTTTTTTGCGACAGGATCCAAACATTATTCTGGTCGGCGAAATTCGAGATTTTGAAACGGCAGAAATTGCCATAAAGGCGGCTCTCACCGGACACCTGGTGCTCTCCACGCTGCATACCAACGGAGCACCGGAGACGATTACCCGGCTGATGAATATGGGTATTGAACCTTTCCTGGTTGCGACATCGGTTCACCTGATCTGCGCCCAACGCCTGGTGCGTCGTATCTGCAAAGAATGCACCGAAGTGGTTGAGGTGCCGTATCCGGCCTTGATCGAAGAAGGCTACACGCCGGAGGAAGCTAAGACCGTAAAAATTCAGAAAGGCAAAGGCTGTGGCGTGTGTAACAACACCGGCTACAAGGGCCGAACCGGCTTGTATGAAGTGATGGAAGTCGATGACGAGATCAGGGAACTGGTCCTGGTTGGCGCTTCGGCCGTGGAGCTGAAGAAAAAGGCGATTGAGCGCGGCATGATTACTTTACGTCGCAGCGGTCTGATCAAAGTGGCCTTGGGCCAAACGACGCTGGAAGAAGTCGCGCGCGAGACCATTCACTAATCGGGAAAGGGAAGAAACGATTATGGCGCTTTCGTTAAGCGATCTATTGAAACGAATGTTGGAGATGTCAGGTAGCGACTTGCACATCACTACCAATTCTCCGCCCCAGATCCGCGTGCACGGACACCTGGTGCCGCTCGATCTCCCGCAATTGACCCCGGCCGAGACCAAGCAGCTGGCTTACAGTGTGATGACCGACGCGCAGAAGCATCGTTTCGAAGAGACCCTGGAACTCGACTTCTCATTTGGCCTCAAAGGACTGGCCCGATTCCGCGCTAATATCTTCAATCAACGGGGCGCGACTGCCGCGGTCTTCCGTCTCATTCCTTTCGAAATCAAGTCCTTCAATCAGCTAGGACTCCCCACGGTGGTCAGCAAGTTATGCGAAAAGCCGCGCGGTTTGGTGTTGGTTACAGGTCCTACGGGATCAGGCAAGTCCACCACTCTGGCCGCCATGATTGACAAGATCAATACCGAGCGGCACGACCACATTCTCACCATCGAGGACCCGATCGAGTTCGTGCACATGAACAAGAATTGTGTGGTGAATCAGCGCGAACTTCACGCCGACACCAAAAGCTTCGCGGGTGCGCTGCGCGCCGCGCTTCGTGAAGATCCCGACGTCGTTCTGATCGGTGAAATGCGTGACCTCGAGACTATCGAATCGGCGCTGCGCATCGCTGAAACCGGTCACTTGACCTTCGGGACGCTACACACCAATTCTGCGTCCTCCACCATCAACCGAGTTATCGATGTCTTCCCGGCTCACCAGCAGCCCCAGATTCGGGCGCAATTATCGCTGGTGCTGGAAGGCATCATGTGCCAAAGCTTATTGCCCAAGATCGATGGCAAGGGCCGCTCTATGTGCATGGAAATCCTGGTACCCAATGCGGCTGTGCGTAACCTGATTCGCGAGGACAAAATTCACCAGATCTATTCGTCCATGCAATCCGGTCAGGACAAGTTCGGTATGCAGACTTTCAATCAGGCCTTGGCCACCGCGTATTTCAAAAAGGAAATCACGCTGGAAGTGGCCACGGCACGCTCCAGCAATCAGGACGAATTGCAGGAAATGATCAGCCGTGGAGTGGGCTTGAACAAAAATCAGGCCGCGCCCATGGCAAAGGGTGCCGCACCCGGCAAGCATTGAGCGGCAAGCAGGAATCGCTCCCTTCAAGACACGGAGCGGGGAAAGTGATTAGTTATCCGAGCGCATATTTTAGCGCGCGGTCAGGAACGTAGATAGCGAGGAGAGGCTCACCATGCCAGTTTTTACATTTTCAGGCAAGACCGCAGCCGGAGAGAAAATCAGCGGCGAGCGTACCGCCGCCAACAAACAAGTGCTGACCACCCAATTGCGCCGTGAGCGCATCACGCCTGGGGCCATCCGGGAAAAGGGCAAAGAATTTGCCATGCCGACTTTCGGCTCGGGCAAAGTCAAGACCAAAGAGATCGCGATTTTCTTTCGCCAATTCTCGGTCATGATCGATGCCGGTCTCCCATTGGTGCAGTGCTTGGAGATCCTCGCCGCCAACCAGGAGAACCCAGCTTTCCAAAAAACCCTCAATGGGGTCCGGACCACGGTGGAAGGCGGCGCCACGCTGGCCAACGCCATGAAACAGTTTCCCAAGGTCTTTGACGACCTGACGGTGAACATGATGGAAGCCGGCGAAACCGGCGGGATTCTGGACATCATCTTGCAACGCTTGGCCACCTACGTGGAAAAGGCGGTCAAACTGCGCGCCGCCGTTAAGTCGGCGTTGATCTATCCGGTATCGGTAGTGTCGCTGGCGTTTCTGATTGTGGGCGCGCTGCTCAAGTGGGTGGTTCCGATTTTCTCCAACCTCTTCACCGGCTTGGGCGTCGCTCTGCCGCTGCCCACGCGAATCGTAATGGGATTGAGCGCGTTCGTGGGACACTTCTGGTGGTTCTTCATCGCCGGTATAGCCGGTTTCGTTTTCGGTCTTAAACAGATCCGAAAGAATCCGCGTGGACGCTACTACTTCGACTTGTGCATGTTGAAGATGCCGATAATCGGAGTGCTGCTGCGCAAGATTGCCGTGGCCCGCTTCACCCGGACACTCGGTACGCTTATCACTTCCGGCGTGCCCATCCTGGAAGGTCTGAGTATCACCGCCAAGACCTCAGGCAATGCCGTGCTGGAAGAAGCGCTGATGAAGGTGCGCAAAGCCATCGAAGAGGGCCGCACTATCGTGGATCCTCTCCGGGAATCCGGCGTGTTCCCTAACATGGTGGTGCAGATGATCGGTGTCGGCGAAGCCACTGGCGCCATGGATGCCATGTTGCAAAAAATCGCCGATTTCTACGAAGACGAGGTCGACTCGGCCACCAAGGACATGTTGGCCATGCTGGAGCCGGTCATCATCGGCCTATTGGGCGTAATGATTGGCGGCATCGTGATTTCGCTCTACATGCCGCTGTTCTCGATGATCGCCAAGCTGGCAGGCTAGCTTACGAATATTGCTGACGGATGGCCGAGCCGGTGCGTATCGCGGGCTCGGCCACCGCCGGTTAAACAAGCTCTTCTCGCGTGAACGCGTTCCATTCTCTCGGCAAGATGCGTTCCCCGGCAAGAGCATTCCCTGTACCGGGAATCGGGAGCAGAGATGCATTCCATGTTCAATGAGCGGCTGTGGCTGGCGTGGCTGGTCAAGGCACGCATCATAATCCTTACATTTCTATTGGGGATTGAGCTGGCTATTGCCCGGCTCACCCTCTCCCCGTTGCCGGTAAGGCTTTTCATCACCAGCATCCTTCTGTGGTACGCGTTCGCGCTCTTTTACGTCGTGCTGCTTTCTTTCTGGGAGGAACACCGGATCCAGTCGCTGCTACAGGTCCTGACCGACCTGGCCCTGGTCACTCTGGTGGTTTACATCACCGGCGGTGTGGACAGCTCGCTGAACTTTCTCTACCCCTTGATCATCATCGTTTCCAGCATTCTGTTGCCCCGATCCTGGTCTTACCTTACGGCGGCGCTGGCTTTCATTCTCTATGGAACTGTTCTGGAACTGACTTATTTCGGAATAGTGCCCTCTTACTCAACCACTCATCCTGAACTTGGAGCGTTGCAAGCCATTATTTTCGTCAACCTGTTTGCTTATCTGGCCGTGGCCTATCTCGCTGGCCTGCTGGCAGCCAAGCTGCGCCAGGTAGACGTGAAGCTAAAACACACGCGCGGAGCTCTGCAAAACCTTCAGGCGGTGCACGAAAATATCATCCAATCCATTAGCGGTGGTCTGATCACGACTGGACTCGACGGTCACATTACCCTGGTGAACACCGCGGGACAGAAGTTGCTCGAGCACTCTGAAGATGACCTGCTCGGCCAGCCTGTACACCGGCTGTTCCTTGATCCGCTGCCTCAGGTTGGTTCCGAACGCATTCACGCGGAGGTGCGTTTCGTCACCGCTAACTCTTTCCGCAAGACCTTCCGTGTAATGGTATCTACACTGACAGTCCCTGAGCGCGAAACCCTGGGCTATGTGTACACGTTTGACGATCTCACTGAAATTCGGCGTCTGGAGCGTGATTTACGCATGCAGGACCGTTTGGCCGCGGTCGGGAGACTGGCAGCCGCTATTGCGCACGAAATCCGCAATCCCTTGACTTCGATTGCCGGCTCCGTGAGCATGCTCTCTGCTATCACCGATCTCAGCAAAGAACACCGTCAACTGCTGAGCATTGTCACTCGCGAGTCGGAGCGGCTGAACGGCATCATTACCGATTTTCTGGCCTACTCTCGCGGCAAGCAATATCAGTTCTCAAGAGTCGATCTTGTGCCTCTGCTCGAGGACACGCTTACGCTCCTCGAGCATCGCCTGCTAGCGGAAAAGACAGGCATTCGCATCGAACGACATTATGCGGTGAGAGAAGCATGGACGCTGGCCGACGGCGACAAGATCAAACAGGTTTTCTGGAATTTCAGTGAGAACGCTATCCGTGCCATGCGCGATGGCGGAACCCTTAATGTCTCGGTTGAAGCGGCAGGAGATGACTGGCAGATCAATTTTGCCGATACCGGCTCGGGTATGAATCCGCAAACTATCGAGAAAATCTTCGAGCCCTTACAATCCGAGTTTGAAGGTGGTACCGGCCTCGGTCTGGCCATTGTTTATCAGATTGTGCAGGCTCATGAAGGCAAAGTGTGGGCCCGATCGAAACCAGGACAGGGCAGTGTCTTCGTTCTCCGGCTGCGATGCATGACTGCCGGCAGCGCCTCGAAAACGGCCGGCAGCGGCGCAATATCACTGGGGCATAGCGGATCATCGAGAAGCACTGCGGCAGCAGTTGCCATGGGGGAAAGAGCCCATGGGTAACATCCTGGTTTGCGACGACGAGCGTTCTATCTGCGAAATGCTGGATATCGCTCTGCGCCGCGATGGCCACAAAATCGAAACCGTCAATTCAGGCGAAGCTGCCAAAAGGAAACTCGACGGCGCACTCTTCGACGTGATCATCACCGACATAAAAATGCCGAACATGAATGGCATCGAAGTCTTACGCTACGCCCACCAGGTTTCTCCCGACTCCGCCGTAATCCTCATCACCGCCGTGGACGACTATGAAGCCGCCGTCGAAGCCGTGAAAGCTGGCGGAGCCACCGATTACATTCGCAAGTCTCCTGGCCTGGTGGGTGAAATCAAGCTCGCCATCAATCGCGCGCTGGAGAAGATGAACCTCAGCCGGCAAAATTTTGCTTTTAAGCGCGATGCCAACACCCGGAATTCGCTGGATAACATCGTCGGCGTCAGTCCCGCGATGGAGAAGCTGAAACACACCATCCGCACTGTAGCCTCCACCCAAAGTACGATTTTGATTTACGGCGAAAGCGGTACTGGCAAAGAGTTAGTCGCCCGCGCGGTTCACGTCTGCTCACCGCGCGCTGCCGAACCCTTCGTCTCCATTAACTGTGGAGCTTTCCCCGAAACCCTGCTGGAGAGCGAACTGTTTGGATACGTGAAGGGAGCATTCACCGGAGCCAATCAGAATAAACGTGGATTGTTTGAAGTAGCCAGCGAAGGTACCATCTTCCTCGATGAAATCAGCGAGATGACGCTGACCATGCAGGTGAAACTGCTCCGCGTGTTGCAGGAACGTTGTGTTCGTCCCGTGGGCGGCACCGATGAGATTGCCATTGACGTGCGTGTAATTGCCGCGACCAACCGCGATCTCGACCGGCAGGTAGCGGAAAATACCTTCCGCGAGGATCTCTATTACCGGCTCAGCGTCATTCCGGTTTCAGTGCCATCGCTACGCGAACGTCGCGAGGATATCCCGCTGCTCGTAAATCACTTCCTCAAGAAATATGCGCCGGCAGCAGGGAAGAGCATTCTGCGGGTAAATACTGGTTCGCTCGACGCGCTTTGCGGCTACGATTGGCCGGGCAATGTGCGTCAACTGGAAAATACCATCGAACGGGCGGTGGCGCTTGAGACCAAAGAAGAACTGCACGTCGAACTCCCCGCGGAACGTCCTAAAGCCCGCGCCGCCGCCGCCGGGGCGGGTATCCCAGGCAGCGGAGCCTCCACCTCTACCGGCGGTGTCCTGCCCGATGGAGTCGACATGGAGAAGTACGTCGCAGATATCGAACGATCCCTGATACAGGCTGCGCTGGCCCAATCCCATGGTGTGCAAACCCGCGCCGCCGACTTGCTGAAAATCTCGTACCGCTCATTCCGCCATTTAGTGAAGAAATACGAACTTTAGTCGTTGGTCATTCGTCGTTCGTCGTTGGCTTTTCCACAAATCCTGCAAGAGGTGGCCAAGGACCAACGACGAACGACCAACGACTAAGGGCCGCTTTTCTTCAACTGCTGTTTCCATCCCAGAATGCGCGCTTTATTTGCCTCAGCCTCCGCCTCAGGAATCATTCCTTTTTTCTGATAGAGAACCGACAAACTGGTATGCGCCAAGACATCATCGGGATCCAGTTCCGCGATTCGGTTTGCCACGGCAATCGCTTCGTCCAGACGATTCAAATCCTGTAGAGTGCGGGCCATGCCATGCATCGCTTCAGTAAAAACAGGGTCGGCATCCAGCGACTTCTGGTATTCGTCAAGAGCACGTTCCTGCTCGCCCTCAGACACCAGATCCAGGGCAGCGTAGTAATGATCTTCGGCTTTCTGGTGGGCGTTATCGTTAGCCATCCAACCGGAGTCCTCGCAGAAAAATTCTAGCATGCAATGGAGAACTGCCCGGCGAAGCGCGACAGCGGACTATACTAGGCAAGCGGCATGAGCTACATTCTGCGATTCCTGTGGAACGCAACTCGAGGGCACCGCCTCACCCCGTGGCGTAGCCCCTACCTGTTGTGGCGGATCGAAACTTATTGCGGCGTGAAGATGCAGCAGATTGGTTTCCTGGAATTTTGGGAATTCATGTGGCGGGAACGCCACAATCTTTGGCACTTTCTTAAATGGACAGCGGAAATGGACCGCTACGTCCACCCCCGGCCCAAGACTCCGTGAAGTCGGCCTCTGCGTTATTGGCCGTTAGACGCTGCGACTGCGCCTTCCAGCACGATACTCACGTCGCTGCCTTTGCCTACACCAACAATTTGCGCGGCTGACCCACGATTCGCGGCAATCTCCAGATATCCCATGCTTCCCAGAATCCCGAAGACTTCGCCCGGTGTGCCCGAAGCGTAGGCTGGTTTAATTTCTGTGATCTCCCGCTTGCCAACAACGATCTTGAAGGCTGGCGGCTGCGACTGGAAAAGAAGAGGAGCATCAGCGGGTGTGATGTTGGTGATTAGGTTTCCGAAGCGGTCCACCTTCAGCACCACGCCGCGCAGCGAATCTCCATCTGCTGGCTTGGGTTTGGGAGCATTGAAGCGCACAAAATCTTCCACTTCCTCGCCAAACTTCGCGGCTTCCACTCCCTTGGCTAAATAAGCGGCCACCGGAGCGAAAATGTCGCGCCCGTGAAAAGTGTTGCTGACCGGCTGAAGAGAATAATGCTCTCCCGTGACGTGGCGAACGTTGAAGCGTTCTTCCCGCGCATAGACGAGCGACAGCACCCCATTGTCAGGTGCGACGAAATGATACCGGTCGGCCGTGACCACGATTGGACGCCTTGCTGTACCTACTCCTGGATCCACCACCACCAAATGCACGGTGCGGGCAGGAAAGTAAGAGTAAGCCTGCGCAACCGTCAACGCACCGTCCAGGACATCAAAAGCCTGCACCGAATGACAGATGTCGACGATCTCGGCTTCCGGAACGATGTTCAGGATCACGCCCTTGATCGTTCCTACAAAGTGATCGCTGAGCCCAAAATCAGTGGTCAGAGTAATGATCGGCCGCTGCGCCAAGTGGTTGCCTCGCTTTTAGAATGCTGGATTTGCCGGGAACTTTTGAAAGTAACCCGCTGGGAGTTTCTTCGTCAAGGCACGGAGGTAATAGTTTCCTAGCGTTTATTACTCGTAGCGTAGCGCTTCCACCGGATCCATGCGAGAAGCTTTTAAGGCTGGGAAAAATCCAGAAATCATCCCGACCAGCGAGAGAATGGCAAACGAAATCGCCATTACCGTCACGGACGCATGCAGGAAAATGTCGCCTTCGTGGTTATCCGTCTTATACAAGTCGCTATAGAGAGGCATGGGCGGAATGACCCACGTAAGGAGGACCGCCACCGCCATTCCAATCAGTCCGCCGGCGAAAGTCAGCACCAGAGCTTCGAGCAGAAACTGTACCAGGACGTGCCGTGGACGCGCTCCCAGAGCCTTCCGCAGTCCAATCTCGCGCGTGCGCTCTGTCACCGAAACCAGCATGATGTTCATCACGCCAACACCACCGACGCCCAATGTCACCGCGCCAATCAGTCCAAGCACCGCCTGCAATCCCAGCGAGAAAGCGTTAATCATGGCGCGATCTTCAATCGTGTCCCACTCCGGCGTTGCCTTTTCGTCCTTGGGATCGAAGTGATGGCGGCGGGCCACAACTTCCCGAACCGCAGCCAGCGCCTTCTTGTTCAACTCCGGAGCTGTGGGTTGGAAAATGATCATGTCCGGGTCGCGAATATTTTTCAGATCACGAAAAACCTGGAAAGGAATAAAACCGTTGCTGTTGTCGGGCCCCATGTACATCGAATCCTGAATCTTATTGCGCAACACGCCGATGACTTCGAAATCCAGGCCGCCGATGCTTACGTTTTGTCCAATCGAAGGCGCGCCTTGAAATACTTTCTTGTTGGCATCGTGCCCCAGGATCACTACCCTGCGATGCTCCACAAAATCGCTCTCATTGAAGTAGCGGCCATCGTCGATGTCGAGCCTGCGCATTTGACCATAGGGCATTTCCACGCCTCGCACCTGCACCGAGACCACCCGTGTGCCCACTTTGAATCCGAAGTCACGATCTAACTCAGCGCTAACGGCGCGCACGATCGGAACTTCGTCACGGATGGCCTCCACGTCCTCGTATTCATAGGTGACGGGCTTTCCCGCGCGCTGTCCGCCCGCCTGAAGACTGGTTTGTCCAGGCCAAAGCACGATCACGTTGTTGCCCATATTCATGAAGGCATGGAGCACGCTGCCGCCCAGCCCCTGACCATAGGCGAGCAGAATCACAACAGACGCCAGCCCCCAAACAATGCCCAGCATAGTGAGGACCGATCGCAGTTGGTTACGCCTCAACGCCTGCCAGCTTTGCGAAATGAGTTCTTTTAAGAACATAAATACAGTGGTCAGTGGCTAGTGGTCAGTGGCCGGTAAAACCAGGAACTAAGACCGACAACTGCGAACTAAGAATTACGAAGCCTCAGCTAAGAACTGCGAACCAGAAACTCTGTCCAGTTGCGGCGCCGCTCTTAGTGGCCACTTCCTCTCACTGAATTTCAATATTCCCCGATCCTGTTTCCACTTCCACTGGCACTCCGCCGCCGCGAACTTTGCCTCTGATCTGTTTTCGTCCCATCGTGCCTTGAACTGTGACCGGACGATCCACAGAAATCGATCCTGAACTGGTATGGGCATCCAGATCGAAGGCCGCATCTGAGGGAAAACGAAGTTGAACGCCACCCGAGCCCGTACGCACAACCCATGCGCCCGTCGGATCGCCCTCGGCGCGGATCGTTCCGCTGCCCGCCTTGGCTTCCAACGAGCCGCGCACGCCGTGAAGTTCCATGCCGCCCGAGCCGGTATCGGCGCGCACTGCCCCGGGTGATGTTTGTTCCAGCGTAATGCGTCCGCTGCCGGTATTCGCTTCAAACCCACCCGCGATGCCAGTGGCATGAATCGACCCGCTGCCGGTTCTGGCGCGTACGTTGCCTTTCACGCGATCGATCTGAACATCGCCGGAGCCGGTGTCGGCGCGCACCGTGTCGCCAATATCAGTGATCCTCAGACCGCCGGATCCAGTTCCTACCTCAATCGACTTGCGAATACCTTCCACGGTCTGATTGCCGGAACCGGTTTGTGAGTGCAATTGAGTCTCTCCCGGAACAACCAGTTCGTAGCTGATGGATACATTTCGGCGTAGCTCCGAGTCGTCGATGTGGCCGATCCGAATGATGTTCCCGCTTTGTTGAATCGGAGGATTGGCCTGTATTTGTTTCACCTTCTCCTCACCGTTGCCTCCGAGCCAGTCTCGCGTCTTAATGTGTCCGGTCACTTGCACCTGGTTGGAGCCTCCAGTTCGTATCTGAATGCTGCCGGAACCGGTACTCACGTCCAGATTTACCGGGCCGGTCACGTGTAAGGTCCGCTGAAAGGAACCTTCGGCATAGGCCATCGCATTCGTCGACTGCCCACACACCAGAACCAAGACGACGAATCCCGCCAAGCTCCAGGGACGGAATAGCCGTTTAAGGTTCAGCGAAACATGTCCTCGCGTTCGCATCGTTCCTCCTACTTGTTAGTTGATCTGAACGTCGCCAGAGCCGGTATGCACGGTTAGCATCGGGCCGCCGCCGCGGACCTTGCCGCTGATCGAACGTTGCGCACGCTGTACATTGCCCTGAATCGTCATGGTGACTGGATGGTCCACGGTGACTGTGCCTGAACCAGTAGACGCGCCCAGATCGAATGCCGCCTGCTCCGGCAAATGAAGCCGCACGTCGCCTGATCCCGTCCTGATGTCCCACAGGCCAGTCGGATTGCCATCAATCGTGATATCGCCGCTACCCGCCTCTGCCCGCACCGTGCCGTGAACATCGCGAAGCTCGATGTTTCCGGACCCAGTGTGCACTCGCACATCCCCGTTGCCTTTTGCGTTCAGGCGGATGTCACCGCTTCCGGCTTCGGCATTGAAGCCGCCAGTCACATCCCGTGCCTCTACATTTCCCGCGCCGGTGTGCACCTGCAGGTCGCCTGTCAAATCACTCAATCGCATATCGCCCGATCCACTCTCCAACTCCAGATTGCTTCGCAGCCCTTCAACCGTCTGATCCCCAGAGCCGCTATGCGTGCGCAATCGGGTATCTGCCGGAACCGTGATGTCATAATCAATGGAGATGTTGTGGACATTGACGTAGTCAATCCGGATACTGTTTCCGGTCTGCCGAACCGGGGGATTCTTCTCCAATTCGCTGACCTGAGCCTGCCGGTCGCCGGAGAACCATTGGTCGCCCACGAAAATTTTCCCACTGATGGACACACTTCCTGCCGGACCAGTGTGCACCTTGATATCGCCGGAGTGAGTCAAGACCTCGAGGTCAACCGTGCCGCTAACCTGAAAGCTGCGCTGAAACGATCCTCGGACGGAAGCCCCGGCCTGTAGCGTGCAGCAAAATAAGATCAAAAAGCACAAGCTGAGATAAACCGCTGAACGTTGCATCTGAGATTTCACTTTGTATTCTCCTTGTTACTGACCACTGACCACTGCCCACTGCCCACTTCTACTCGTACCTGAGTGAATCCACCGGCGCCATCTCCGCCGCACGGTGTGCCGGATACATCCCCGCGGTCAGCGTAATGATGGAAAGTGTTAGCACCGAAGCAATAATGGAAATTGGCGAAACAATCGGATGCGGCACAAAATCCGGTAACGGAATCACGGTCATCGCCACACACGCTCCCACGCCGAAGGTGAGGCCCAAAACTCCGCTCACCATGGTCAGAATCGCCGACTCCGCAAAAAACTGGCGCAGGATATCCCTCCGCGTTGCTCCAATGGCTTTGCGCACCCCAATTTCACGTGTGCGCTCGGTCACCGAGACCAGCATGATGTTCATCACTCCAATTCCTCCCAGACACAACGTGATAATCGCAACGCAGGCGAAGAAAATCGTCACCACGTTAAAGATGTTTTCCACCAGCTTGGCGCCTTCCATCGTGTCCCAGATGAAGAGCGCATCTTTGTCCTTGGGGTCGAAGTGGTGAATCCGGCCCAGGGTTCGCCGCACTTGCAGAACCGCTTCTTCATGTTCCTCGGGATCCGCCACTTCAAAAACAATGTCGTCGAGATAGCCGCGAACGATGCCCGGCTTTTGCGGCGGCGGGAAATCTCGTGCGACTGCCGAATACGGGGCGTAGAGATAATCATTATCCGGCCCGCTGTAATTGGAATTTTGCTTCTTCTTCTGCAGCAGACCAATCACGCTGTAGGGAACTCCCTTGATGGAGAGCGCAGCGCCCACCGCGGGCTGTCCGCTGAATAATTGCTGGCGGGCCGCATCGCCCAGAATAACCACACGTCGTGCTTCGCGCTCGTCCTCGTCGGTAAGAAGTCTACCTTCACTCAATAGCAGCGAGCGGAATTGCTGGTAGGACGGCCACATGCCTACGACACCGCGGTTCGCAGAGTTGAATTGGCTAACTTCCGGTACGCTGCGACGCAGCTCGGGGCTTACATTCTTGACTTGATAACACTCGTCACGGACCAGGCGCGCATCCTCGATGGTGAGGCTGACTTCGCGACCCGCGGCCAACCCACCCACTTGGGAACTGGTGCGTCCGCCCCAGACAATCACCAGGTCCTTGCCCAAAGTCTGCATCCGCTTCTTCGAGTCCACGCTGAAACCGCGTCCCAACCCAACCAGCAGGATCACCGACGCGATTCCCCACACAATGCCAAACATAGTGAGGAACATTCGCATCTTGTGTGCCCGGAAGCTCTCCAACGTCTGCCGCAGGATTTCGATAACATTCATGAATCGGATCTCAGTCGTTGGTCGCTCGTCGTCCGTCTTTGGCCAACGACCGACGACGATTGTTTGATTACCTACAACTCAGACGCTTGGGAAGGGAAAACGTTAATCAAATCAGCCTCTAAAGTGACAGAGCCCAAGCCGGCGGCTTGGGCCCTGAAGTTCACGTCCGAAGTCCGGCGTCCTTACTGCAGCACAACCTGATCGCCTTCCTTCAACCCGCCGAGCACTTCGGTCTTGGCCCCATTTGATATACCAATATTGACGGCCATCTTCTTCTTGCCCTCTTTGGCTTTCGGATCAGGCACTTCGACCGAGGCTTTCTTATCCTTGTCGTAGATGATTGCGCCTTCCGGAATCTGCAGCACACTCTTGTGCTCATCCAGAATGATTTCAGCATTCGCCGTCATGGCTGCCTTCAACTCGCCGCCAGGATTATTGATCGAGACTCGTACCTCGAACGTGGTTACGTTGTCCTTCTCCACGCCCATCGGCGAGATCTTGGTTACCTTGCCGGAAAAGGTTTTGTCCTTGAAAGATTCCACTTTAATCCGCGCCGGTTGACCGAGATAAACTTTACCAATGTCGCTTTCATCCACTTTGCCCTTGACGTAAACCTCGCTGGTGTCGCCGAGAGTCATGATCAACGTGGCGGATGAGCCGAGAACCAGGATGGAGCTCACTGCGTCGCCCCGTTCCACGTCCCGCGACAAAACAATTCCATCAATCGGCGACGCGATAGTCGTATACCCGAGTTGTTCTTCGAGTTGTTTCAAGTTGGCGCGGTCTTGCATGACCTGCGCTTGCGACTGCCCGATCTTGGCCTTCAAAACAGTAAGCTGCGCCTTAGACACGTTCTGCTTGTTCAGCGCCATCTCGTAGTTCTTCTGCGCGTCGTCCAGGGCCGAGGCTGATACCACTCCTGCTTTGGCCATCCCCGAAGCCCGCTCGTAGGCGCGCTTCAACAGAGGCACATCCGGACCCTCGGCATCCACTTTAGCGCGCTGCCAGTCTGCCTCCGTGCCCTTCAGGCTGGCATCACTGGCTTCTAACTGCGCCCGCGCCTGGGCAACACGCGCTTCAATCTCTTCTTTATCGAGTTCGGCAAGCAACTGGCCTCGCTTCACTTTGTCGCCGGCGTCCACATAAAGTTTTTTGACGATCCCACTGGCTTTGGATTTGACCTCCACCTTAGTGATGGGCTCGACCTTTCCCGTCGCCACCACGCTCTTGGCCAGATCGCCTTTCTCTACCTTCGCTAACTTCGAGGGATCGATCTTCGTGCCGCCGCGAGTAAAGGCGTACAGCACCACCGCTCCCAGCAGGATGATCCCAACCACAATGCCGCCATAGATCAGCCGTTTGCGCTTTTTTTTATGATTACCGTTGCCGTTCACATCTGCCTCCTGCAATTAAGTCGTTGGGACTCGAGTGGTGTTACGCAATCAGTTTGCATTTTGTTCCGAAGATTCTGAACCAGAAGTTTGCCCGTAATGCCCGTGCCCATGCGTTAGACCAGCAAACCCTCGAAATGGAAGCAGGAAATCTGCTGTCGAAGCCTAGGAAAAGAATTTCAAAGCAGGCAGTTAGGTGCGGCTACTTCCAGTATTATGCCCTATTCTACAACAGCTTAGCCAAGGGATAACTGCTTACGCCCTTTGGAATGTTAGAATTAGCGATCCATGATTGCATTTGTGCTGCTCCGGGTATTTTTGATTCTCCTCCTGGTAGCAGCCAACGCTTTCTTCGCTGCAGCCGAATTTGCTCTGGTGAGCGTGCGCGATACGCGCATCCAGCAACTCATCGAAGCTCGTCGCATCGGTGCCCGCATTGTCCAGAAGCTGCACCGCAATCTGGACGAAGTGGTGAACGGCGTTCAACTGGGAATTACCGTAACCAGTCTTACTTTAGGTTGGGTGGGCGAGCCGTTGCTGGCCCGCATGGTCGAAGGTTCGATAGGACGCATTCCACACGCCGCACTTTATTCCCACGGCATCGCCATAGTAATTGCCTTCGCCCTGATCACGTTCCTGCACGTGATCCTCGGCGAACTGGTCCCGAAATCTCTCGCCCTGCAGCGTGCCGAACAGGTCGCCTTGGCCGTCGCCGGCCCTATGGATGTTTTCCTCACCGTCAGCCGCCCCTTCCTTTTTGTCATGAGCCGGGCCGCCGGCGTCGTGCTTCGTATATTCGGCTCGCGCAAGATTCGCCAAGGTCCCATCCATTCGCCCGATGAGCTCAAGCTGATTGTCACCGCCAGCCGCCAGTTCGGTCAGATTCCGCCCTTTCAGGAAGAAGTGATTCACCAGGCCCTCGAATTGGAAAACATTACGGTGCGCGAAGTCATGGTGCCCCGCCCGGATATTTTTTCCCTTCCCGGCGACCTCACCTTGGAGGAAGCCTTGGGACGGGTAGTCGAGGAGCAACACTCGCGCATTCCCGTCTATGACCCGCAGCGCGGCCCGGAACACATCATCGGAGTACTCTACGCCAAGGATCTGATGCGCTGGACCCGCCTTCGTTACACCGCCAACCCCATGCAGCCGGTATTGCCTCGCATCACCAACATGAAGATTAGCCAGATCATGCACGACGTGCTGGTGGTGCCCGAGACCAAAGTCCTTACCGAACTTCTGGAGGAATTCAAACAACGCAAACGGCATCTTGCGGTAGTAGTCGACGAGTTCGGCTCGACAGCGGGCGTAATCACCGTCGAGGACATTCTTGAACAACTTGTCGGCGAGATCGAAGACGAATTCGATGTCGTTCCACCCCAGCATGCTGCCCTCGAAGGGAAAACCGCCCTGGTGCTGGAAGGCTCAGCCAGTATTCGCGATCTCGAATCACAACACGATCTGTTACTGCCCCGCGATGCCGGATTCGAGACCCTGGCGGGATTCGTGCTCTCGCGCCTGCAGCGTGTCCCCAGCATCGGCGACACTTTCGACTACGAAGGCCATCGTTTCACGGTCGCGGAGATGGAAGGCCACCGCATTGCCCGTGTAAAAATCGAAAAACTTGAACCCGCACGCCTAGGCCAGGTAGGAGACTAGGAAGCCCAAACGAAACTGGAAACTGAGAACCGAGACCTACGAACTGACAACCGAACCTAAATGTCCCGACACCAGACACCTGACACCTGCCCCCTGACTGACAACTGGCAACTGACCACCGACAGCTGATTTTATGCTCCGCTATCTCTCCCTCCGCTTGCTGTACACACTGCCGGTTGTCTGGCTTGTAGTCTCCCTGGTCTTCCTATTAATCCATCTGGTCCCCGGCGATCCCATCCTGCAGATGCTGGGCGAAAGCGCTCCAGCGACAGATATCCAAGCCGCCAGGCATCAATACGGACTTGACGTCCCGCTTGGCCAGCAATACATCCATTACTGGAAAGGCGTGCTGCACGGCGATCTCGGTCCCTCGGTCCGCTTCAATCAGAGCGTCACCAGCCTGATTGCGCAGCGCTATCCATATACTTTGCAGTTGACGGTCGCAGCGCTGATCGTGGCCATTCTACTTTCCGTTCCTGCAGGAGTACGTTCGGCGCGACGCCGCGATCGCTGGGATGATCGTCTGCTCAGCGTAGTCAGCCTCTTCGGCCTTTCATTTCCAAATTTCGCCCTCGGCCCGATACTGATTTTATTTTTTGCCATCAATCTCGGACTGCTCCCCGTATCCGGTTCCGGAACTTTCGCTCACCTGGTGCTTCCCGCCATCACCATGGGCGGGGCATTGGCCGCGATCCTTACCCGCATGGTGCGCACATCCATGCTGGAAGAACTGGGCCAGGACTACGTTCGCACCGCGCGCGCCAAAGGACTTTCGGAGGGAACCGTCGTTTACCGCCACGCTTTGCGCAACGCCATGATTCCAGTCATCACCGTCCTCGGATTGCAATTCGGCGCCTTGCTCGCAGGCGCGATTGTGACCGAGACCATTTTCTCGTGGCCCGGAATCGGCCGTCTGACCATTCAAGCCATCGGCAACCGGGACTATTACTTGGTGCAAGGCTGCATCTTGGCAATTGGGTTGACTTATGTGGCGGTGAATTTCCTGACAGACCTGCTGTATTCAGTGACGAATCCGAGGATCAGGCAATAAGTATTGGCGGTTGACCGAGTCTGTGACGGTAGGCCACAGCTGTCGGACTCCTACGGGAGAAACAGAACGAAGATCGCGGGCGCTGTGGAGAATTCGAATGATTTGCAGCGGCTCCTTTTCGGGATTGTAGACGATTATGTAGTTCAAATAGGGCTGCACAACCCAGAAGCGAACAGGCAGGGGAGTCAAATCTTTTCTCATTCGTTCCACGAGGGGCGAGTCGGCAAGAAAATTACCAGCGCGATAGACAGCTTCCTCAACCCGGTCGGCGGCGGTTGGATTGTCCTGCGCGATAAAGGTCCAAATTTCGAAGAGATCCGCCACAGCCTGAGGCGTGAACGGATACTTGCTCATCCCCTTTGCGGTTTGTCAGACGGTACGCGCTTCAACTCGGCGAGCCTGGACCGCACTGCATCCGCGTCAATCAATTCTCCGCGCTGGGCTGCAGCATATCCTTCGCCAATCTCAGTTTCAATTTCAGCGCGATTTTGCGCTAACCAAACTTCCTGTTCGTGGAGCATGGAAACCGCCCGCTCCACAAATTCATCTACGGTTTGGTAGGAGCCGCGCTTGACATCCTGCTTAATCAACTCTGCAAGCTCGGGCCGAAGGCGAATTTCCATGTTGATATTCTATCCTAATGCACTAAAGCGGTTGTTGAAGGACAGAGCCTTACCACACGCGCCCACAAAGTAAGAGGCCTTGGTTCGTAGACGTCGTGCTTGTAGACTTCTAGCTTGTCCACCGCCGCCATCTCGTTCCGTCGGGCCGCCAGGCACAATCTGCTGGCGACAATCGGTGTCGTGCTGGTTCTCGTCTTGGTAATCTTTGCCTTGTTCGCTCCCTGGATCGCGCCCCAGGATCCCGCCCACATCGACCTGCCCACACGTCTGTCGCGTCCATCCTCCGCGCACTGGTGCGGCACGGATGAATTGGGCCGCGACATCCTCTCTCGTCTCATTTATGGTTCGCGGATTTCCATGCTGGTGGGCAGTTGCGTGGTCGCGGTTTCGCTCGCGGTAGGTCTCATCGTGGGATCGCTGGCCGGCTACCATGGCGGACGCTTCGACCGCTTCGTCAATATCGTCGTCATGAACGCTTTTCTTTCTTTCCCCGGAATTCTGCTGGCGATTGCTTTCGTGGCCTTCCGCGGCCCCGGCATCTTCAACCTCGTGCTCGCCCTCTCCCTCGGAGGCTGGGTAGGGTACGCGCGCTTGGTGCGTGCGCAAGTCCTGGCCGCGCGTGAACGCGAGTTTGTGGAAGCGGCACGTGCGTTGGGCGCAAGCGATCTGCGCGTGATCGTTCGTCATATTCTTCCCAACATTATTCAGCCCGTCATCGTGCAGGCCGCTATCGGCATGGCGGGCGCTATCCTGGCGGAAGCCACCATGAGCTTTCTCGGTCTCGGCGTGCCTCCGCCCACGGCCAGTTGGGGCGCCATGCTCAATGACGGTCGCGCTCACTTGTTCGACTCCCCTCATCTCGTCGTCTTTCCTGCCCTCGCCGTGATGCTTGCGGTGCTTTCCTTCAACTTCATTGGCGATGGCCTGCGCGATTTCCTCGATCCCCGATCCCGTATCGAAGTCGGCTTGTAACCTCGCTATCCCTATGCCCTTATGAACAAAGTAAATTCTGCCCTTGACATAAATAACAATCAGCGATATTAATATTGCGATTTGTAATATGAGATTGGCAGAGAAAATTCGTTACCTGCGTGAGGTCGAGGGCTTGTTGCGCTCTCTGGGCCGCCCCATGACGCAACAGGAACTGGTTCGCGCCATCCGCAAGGAGCGCGGCAAAAGTATTAGTCAGTCCTATATTTCGCAGATAGAAAGCGGAGCGCGCCCGCATATGACGCAATCTACTCGAGGGCTGCTCGCGCAATTTTTCAAAGTGCATCCCGGATTTCTGGTGGACGATCCGGCGGACTATCACACCGAACTTACTTCCGATTTGCGCACCACGGAAGGCAAGCTGGATGTATGGCTGCTTCAAGGATCGGAGCGATTCGCCAGCGATCCCGAAGTCAGTGAAGTTCTTTTGAAAGCAGCGCGCGAGAAAGACACCCGCCGATGTTTTCTTCTGCTGGGCGCGATCCTCGATACTCCCGGCCTTGCCGAACGATTGCTGGAAGCACTCAAGCCTGATCTGCGAAAACCGGCCACGTCGCGAAGCCATCGGCGCACGGAAGAACGGAGGCGATCGAAATGACTTGGGCAGATTTTTACCTGGTCTGTTTCGCTCTGGGATTTGCCTTCAGCCTGCTGTCGTTTTTATTAGGAGGCTTGCGTTGGCATCTGCCTCTCCACACTCATCTGCATCCAGGTCACGGCGTGCATGCAGGCCATGGCTCCGCTGGTCACGGCCAAAGCGGAGGGAGCGGCCTCGACATCTCCCCGTTCAACCCGGTTACCTTGGCCGCTTTCCTGGCGTGGTTTGGTGGAACCGGATATCTGCTCACTCGCTTCTGGAGCGTCTGGTTCGTCATGGGTTTCGGAATCGCGCTGCTGAGTGGCTTGGCGGGCGCCGGATGCATATTTCTTTTTCTCAGTAAGGTGCTGACGTCGCGTGGCGAGAACCTCAATCCGGAGGACTACGAAATGATCGGAGTACTCGGCCGCATCTCCGTTCCCATTCGCGAAACCGGTACGGGAGAAATTATTTACTCCCAGGGAGGCACACGCCGAACTTGCGGAGCCCGCGCAGAAAATCACGCAGCGATCGCTAAGGGGAGCGAGGTGCTAGTGACACGATACGAGAAAGGCATTGCCTACGTGCGTCCATGGGACGAGATGAGCGGCGAGAAGCCTGCTGTCGACATGGATGGCGGCGATTCCGAGTAAATTAATTCGGCTTTCAACGGATTTGTGAGGAGGAGGATATATGTTTGGCATGCCAACTGTAATTTCCATTTGGATTTTCGTGGGGTTAATGGTCCTGGCTGTGATGCTCCTCATGAGCATGTTAGCCAGGCTGTATAGAAAAGCCGGGCCGCATGAAGCGCTGGTGGTGTATGGCTTCCGCGGCACGCGTGTAGTCAAAGGACACGGCACCATCATCTTTCCCATGATTGAAAACTGCCGCGGCCTTTCGCTGGAACTGATGTCATTCGATGTGGCGCCACAGCAGGATCTCTACACCAAGCAGGGTGTCGCGGTCACCGTCGAGGCGGTGGCGCAGATCAAAGTGAAGTCGGATACCGAATCCATTCTGACCGCATCCGAGCAATTTCTGACCAAGACTGATCAGGAGCGCGAGGGACTGATTCGCCTGGTGATGGAAGGACATCTGCGCGGCATCATCGGCCAACTCACAGTGGAAGAAATCGTAAAGCAGCCAGAGATGGTTGCTGATCGCATGCGTTCCACCTGCGCCGATGACATGAACAAGATGGGCCTGGAAGTAATCTCGTTCACCATCAAGGAAGTTCGCGACAAGAACGAATACATCACCAACATGGGCAAGCCCGATGTCGCGCGCATCAAGCGCGACGCGGATGTAGCCACTGCCGAAGCCGATCGTGATACGGCGATCAAGCGCGCGCTGGCGCAACGGGAAGCGGCCGTGGCCAAGGCGCAAGCCGATCAGGAGCGAGTGCTGGCCGAAACACTTTCTATGGCCAAGCAGGCCGAATCACAGCGCGATCTCGAGATCAAGAAAGCGCAATATCTCGAAGTCACCAAACGTCAACAGGCGCAAGCTGACAAAGCCTACGACATTCAAACCAACATCATGCAGCAGCAGGTCGTGGCTGAGCAGGTGAAGGTGCAGCAGGTTGAAAAAGAACAGCAGGTCAAGGTCCAGGAGGCCGAAATCAATCGTCGCGAAAAGGAATTGGTCGCGACTGTGCTGAAGCAGGCCCAGGTCGAGCGTCAACGAATCGAAACCCTGGCCGCGGCAGAAAGGCAGCGCCTTGTGGCGGAAGCCGAAGGTCATGCGTCTGCGATTCGCGCTCAGGGTGAAGCTGAAGCAGAAATCATCTTCAAAAAAGGCGAGGCGGAAGCGAAAGCGATGAACGTTAAGGCTGAGGCCTATCAGGAATACAACCAGGCCGCAGTCGTCGACAAGCTGCTTACCGGATTGCCGGAGGTAGTTAGGGCGCTGGCCAGTCCGCTGGCCAACGTGGACAAGATCACCATCGTCTCCACCGGAAATGGCGATGCCGCCGGCATGAACAAAATTACGGGCGACATTGCCAAGATGGCGGCGCAAGTGCCGGCACTGTTTGAAACACTTTCCGGAATGAGTATGCACGAACTGTTCTCCAAAGTGCGCCTCATCGGGGACCACGCACCGAAGCCGGATGTACTTCCACCAACTGACAACGACAACAAAGGCGCAGCCGCAGCATAAATTGGGATGGGGCGGGCTGGTGCTCGCCCCTTGTTTCTTGCGAGGAATTTTGCCGTAGAGGATTTCGATATGAACAAACCATCGATGCAAATCGGTCTGGGGATCGCGCTGGGCGCGGGTATCGGCGCCGCCGTAGCCGTCGCTCTCGGTACCGGAGGCTTTTGGCTGGCCGTCGGCATCGCGGTTGGAGTCGCGATCGGCGCCGCCATGTCACGCAACAAGTCTAAGACCAAAATCCTAAGCACCAACGATTGAAAGAAGGGAGTTCACCATGGCACTACTAGAGCGAGTCTCAACATTAGTCCGAGCCAATCTTAACGACCTGATCGACAAGGCTGAGCATCCGGAAAAAATGATCAAGCAGGTAATCATCGACATGCAGAACCAGCTACTGCAAGTCAAGACGCAGGTGGCCATTGCCATCGCCGATCAGCATTTGCTGGAACAGAAGCAGAAAGAAAATGGAGACAAAGTGTCGGAATGGATGCGCAAGGCCGAACTGGCCGTGGACAAGAAACAAGATGACCTGGCCCGCGTCGCTCTCCAACGCGTGGAGAGTTGCCGCGATTTGAGTGATGGCTTCGGCCAGCAAGTCACCGACCAGAAAGCGCAAGTAGAAAATCTCAAGACGGCCTTGCGTCAACTGGAACAGAAACTCACCGAGGCGCAGGCCAAAGCCGATTTGCTGATCGCGCAGCATCGACGCGCCCGTGCGGTGGGTAAAGCGAGCGACGCTAAGCTTGCCATCGGCGACAATTCCAAAGCGGCAACGTTCGATCGTATGAAGCGCAAAGTCGCGCACAGCGAAGCTATGAGCCAGGCCAAATCCGAAATTGCCGGCGATAACGTGGAAGAGCGCCTGGCTGCTCTAGAAAAAGAAGACCGCATTGAGCAGTTGCTGGTGGAGTTGAAAGCCAAGCGGGGAGCCTAGTGGGTGTCTCTGCGAGCGCGTGTGCGCAAATTGAAATAATGTTCCACGTGGAACATTTGTACGTGCATTGCTGTACGTATAGGAATATCCAAATGCAGACTGGAAGGTCGTGAAGCATTACGGTTTACCTGCGCGCAGACCACGGGAAGCAGGATCGCGCGTCGTCCGGCAGACTAAGGCAAATCATGGCTGAACAGGTCGGGCGGGTGCGGCTGATCGGGATAGGAGAAAACAAAGGAAGAAGCAAAATTGAAAGCGCAGTTGACGAGCGATGCTGGGCCTTATGACTTATCCCGTTCGTGTCACTTGAAGGTGCATCGTGAGAATGCCTTGATGCCGCCGGTCATGCGCTTGAGGGATTAGGGGTCCTTCGACTTCGCCGCAGTTTCCGCTTTGCGAAGCTGCCGATCCGCTCAGGATTACAAGCCTTCATAAAAGCACGCGGGCGGGGCGCCCGCGCCACGCTTACAGAGGCTAAATCTAGGCGGTGGCTTTGTCCGTTAGCGGTGGGGACTCTTCGGCGTTTTTGGCGTCCAGTTCCAATTGCTCCTGGCCGCTCAGGACTGTGACCCGTCCGCGATAAGTCTTCAGGTGGCGTTGCGCGGTCTCAAAGGCTTCTTGAGCTTTGTTCAAACTCTTGCCGACGTTTTCAAAGTGATTCTGGAAATAATCGAAAGACTTTTGCGCTTTAGCCAGTTCAAGGCGGCTCTTCTCGAAGCGGCTGGCGACCTCATACCATTTGTGCACCAGGGCGATGGTCTGCAGCGTCATTAGTAGGGTATTCGGCGATACGGGAAACACGTGCTGCTGATTGAGCCAGTCGGCGAGGTCGCGGTTGCGGATCGCTTCCATGTAAAGCGTCTCGCTGGGCAGATACATCAACGCAATGTCGGTGGTGCCGTTTTCTGGTTGGATGTATGCCTTGATGCGTTTTGCTTCAGTTTTCATCACGCGCACAAATTCATGACGGGCAGCTTCAATCTCAGCTTCCACATTGCTTTCAAACAGTGCGAGCACCTGCTCGCGGGGAAACTTGGCGTCAATGGGAAGACGACGGTCCGGGAATTGAATCATGGCGTCGGCGCGCCCGCCGCCGTCACCAGGAGAAGATTGTATTTCGAACATATGCGCGGGCAGAAAGTCGGACAACAGGCGCTCCAGGCTGGCCTCGCCAAACGTTCCTCGCAAGTGAGGCAGCTTGAGAAGATTGTTTAAATCGTTGATGGAGTGTCCCAGCGCGCCGACTTCACGTAACTGTTCTTCCGCAGCTTTCAAATGCTGTTGCACTTTTTCAAACTGCGCGAAACCTTCTTTAATGTTCTGATCGAGCTTTGCTTGTACCTGATCGGTGATGGCAAGCAGCCTGGTATCGACGCGATCGCGGATAGCTTCCAAAGACTGAGCCGTGCTTTGATTGAAATTATCGATTTCGGCTTTGAGTTGGGCAGTGGTGAGCGCCAGCGAGCTGGTCATTTCAGTCCGTGCCGCCCGAAGATCCTGGGTCTGCTCACGGCGCCCGCTGGTTAATTGGGCTTCCACCGAGTTGCGGATTTCTTTGAACCCCTCGGCTAGCCGGTCGGTCACGCCTTCGTGCAGGTCTCCCTTAGTGCTCTCCAGACGCATAGCCATGTCGGCCGTGGCGGCAGTGAACCTTTGGGAAAGGGATTCGCGCAGCGCCACTGACTCCCGGGTAAGGTTCGTGATTTCAGCAACTTGTGACGCGCGCGAGAGACGGCGGAAAATTCCCGCGACGAGTGCCAAAAGGACTAGGTTCAGGAGGAGCAGCGAGCCCAGCAGTAATGTCCCCATGGTAAGGTGCTTCTCACGATTCTAGAGGCTAGCCTGTGAGAAGCAAAGCAAAACTTCGGCTTTGTTTCGCACCTAAATACATGGTGCGTTTTTTATGATCCGGGTCCTCACTGTCGCGCTGGCGATTTTCCTGACAAGCGGTCCCGCTCCCGCCAAAACTCGAAAGCCGAAACCCGCTGCATTCGTACAGTCCGCTGCGCCCGCATATCAATTTTCATTCGCCAACGAGGCGGATGCCGAGAACCAACTCTTGGCGCTGGCCAATCACGTGCGAGCAGAAGCAAGAGTTCCTCCGCTTCAATGGGATGAAGGACTGACTCGAGCTGCGCGGGAACATGCCGCCGCTATGGCTGCACAGCAGCAGCTTTCACATCAGTTTTCCAGCGAGGCCTCGGTTCATCAGCGATTGACAGCCGCTACTCCTCTGCATCTTGATCGGGCTGGAGAAAACGTGGCGTACGCCGCAACTGTGGACGAGGTTCATGACAACCTGATGCATTCGCCTCCGCATCGGGAAAACCTGTTGAATCCGGCGTACAACGTTGCGGGCTTCGGCGTGGTTCGCAGCGGCGATTCGCTCTATGTAGTGCAGGATTTCGGACACGGCTCGCAAATCAACACCTCGCAGCAAGCCGAGAACATGGCGGCGGCGAGCGTAATGCGCATGCGAGAGAGATCCAATGGCGCCCCATTGCAGCGACTGGATGGCAGAGCCGCCCGCGCGGCCGCTTGTTCCATGGCTCAGGCGGATTCTCTCAATGTGTCGTCAAATCCAGGACAGTATTTTTTGCGCTACAGCATCATGCAACCTGAGGTTCTGCCAGGCAACGCGGCAAAAACAGTCGCAGACCGTGGCCTTCGGGCGTTTGCGGTAGGAGCCTGCTATTCGCGGACGGCTAGCTATCCCGGCGGTGTGTATTGGATCGCGGTGGTTTTTTATTGATTCCATTGTGCACGGCTCGAACAAGCTTAACCCCAGCGGCTAAAGCCGATCGGTCTTTGGACCAAACGGCACGACCGAAGTCGTGCTCTTCCCAAACAATCCACCTCTGAAGTCGCGCCCTTACCAAACGCCCCACACGACTGAGGTCGTGCCCTCCCCGAGGCGCTGGCCAGCACGACGGACGTCGACTCGTCTCGCCTCACAAATTCGGCTTGTGCTAACCTGCAATTACCTTCATGGAAGTATCTCCGCAAATCCGTATCGGTACTGCTGGGTGGTCTTATAAGGATTGGGAAGGGGTGTTTTATCCTCCTGGGATGCAGCGTAGAAGGGAACATCCGCTGGAATATCTGGCGCAGTGCTTCGATCTGGTGGAGATTAATACGTCTTTTTATGGGCACATCAAGCCGGAGCTGGCGAAGGTGTGGGCGCGCAAGGCGTTCGCAGTGAATCGAGATTTTGTGTTTACTGCGAAACTGCATCGTTCTTTTACACATTCTCCATTCGCGGTGATGGAACCAACCTCAGCCGCCACTATCAAGCCCAGCGATGAAGACGAAATGCTGGCTCGCGAAGGGTTGGAGGCGCTGGCCTCGGAAGGGAAGCTGGCAGCGTTGCTCATCCAGTTTCCGGTTTCTTACAAGAATACAAGCCTGAACCGCGAATACCTCGAGGTGCTGCTGCGACAGTTCATCGAGTATCCCTGCGTGGTCGAAGTGCGGCATGCGAGCTGGGACAATCCCGAGACCATCCGTTCTTTCGCGCAGAGAAATGTTGCCTTCTGCAATATCGACCAACCCGTAATTGGACGCTCGCTCGAAGCCACCGAACACGTTACGTCGGCTGTGGGATACGTGCGGCTGCACGGACGAAATTATGATCAGTGGTTCGAATCGGAGAAGCGCGACGATCGCTACAACTATCTCTACAGCGAAAACGAACTGACTGACTGGAAAGATAAAATTGAACGCATCGCCCGCAAAGCGGAAGTCACTTACGTCGTCGCTAACAATCACTTCGAAGCCAAGGCCGGAGTGAATGCGCTGCAACTGAAACACATGCTCACTGGACAACGCGTGAAGGCGCCGGAAACGCTGTTGCAGCATTATCCGGAGCTTAAGAATTTTGCCGATCCGCTGGGTGATGTTTCTAATTCCAATCTGTCGTTGCTTGCTTAGAATTTGATCCTCCCGGGGAACTTTCCGTCGAGGACATCCGTAACAGTGTCAGTGGCTAGTGGCCAGTGGCCAACCGGGACGAGTCGAAACTGGCCACCGACAACTGACCACTGGTTCACTAACGTTTGGCTAGTTGTCACGTCCAATAGGAGACAACAGGAGAGTGGGTTATGGATGCGAAATACAATTACATCATTGATAGCATGAAGTGGCGGATTGGGTTGAACATGGCGGGTTTTGCGTTGTGGCTTATAACTGCCTTGGCGCTGCTTAAAGTAGCTGTGCGGTAGGAGTCTGGGTCGGTGGGACGCCGGCGCTACGGTCGCTATCCGGTGGTGACGGGTTGAAACTGGCCACCAGCCAGTGCTTTTAAACTTTGGTGGCGACTTCGACTTTGGGCGCGTAGTGCGATTCTACGTAGTCGTCCAGAATCTGAAGGAACTCGGCGACGATTCTGTCGCCCTTTAGCGTACTGAACAGGCGTCCATCGACGTACACCGGCGCCTTGGGTTCTTCGAAAGTTCCGGGCAGCGAGATCCCGAGACTCGCGTGTTTCGATTCGCCGGGGCCGTTGACCACACAGCCCATCACGGCAACCTTCATCTCTTCGACTCCGGTGTATCGTCCCTTCCACAAAGGCATCTGTTCGCGCAGATAAGATTGAATCTGCTCAGCCATCTCCTGGAAGAAAGTGCTGGTGGTGCGGCCGCATCCTGGACAAGCGGTGACTTGCGGAGTGAAGCTCCGAATTCCTAGCGATTGCAAAATCTGTTGAGCGACGCGCACTTCCTCGCTGCGATCGCCACCGGGCGCGGGAGTCAGCGAGACGCGAATGGTGTCACCGATACCTTCCTGCAACAGCACGCCCAGAGCGGCACTGGAAGCGACAATACCTTTTGCTCCCATGCCAGCTTCGGTCAATCCCAGGTGCAGCGGATAATCGCAGCGCATCGCCAGCGAGCGGTAGACGTCAATCAAATCCTGTACGCCGCTGACCTTCGCACTCAAAATAATCTGCTCAGGAAGCAAGCCGTATTGTTCCGCGAGCTTCGCCGAAGTCAGCGCGCTCACTACCATCGCTTCCATAGTGACTTCGCGAGCGTCTTTGGGCTCGGGCAAGCGTGAGTTCTCGTCCATCATGCGGGTGAGCAACGCTTGATCGAGTGATCCCCAGTTGACGCCGATGCGAACTGGTCTCTGATTTTCGACCGCGACTTCGATCATGGTGCGGAAGTTGGAATTGTCTTTTCGGCCTATGCCGACATTTCCGGGATTGATTCGATACTTGGCCAGCGCGCGGGCGCACTCGGGATATTTCTTCAGCAGGATGTGTCCGTTGTAATGGAAGTCGCCGATGATGGGGACACGCACGTCCTGACGCTCAAGCTGCTCGACAATGGGCGCGACCGCGGCGGCAGCTTCATCGTTATTGACGGTGACCCGAACCAGCTCGGAACCTGCACGAGCCAGGGCCGCGACTTGTTGGACTGTCGAAGCGATGTCGGCGGTATCGGTGTTGGTCATCGATTGCACCACAACTGGGGCATCGGAGCCTACGCGCACTCCGCCAATCGACGCCGTAACGGTTTTCCTACGCTGGATGTTAGCCATGCGGAAACTCTAGTTTAGCATGTGGACACAACGGATAAGGCCATCGAGAGGGCTGAGGGGAGTATTGCTTCCTACAAGAATTGTGAACCACAAAGGACACGAAGGCGCACCAAGGAATTTCTCTGTGTACCTTCGTGTCCTTTGTGGTTCACAATTTAAGGCAATCTTTGCATCATACCCGGAAGCGTCTTGGCCAGATCGTTATAAATCACCATTACCGCGAACAATACCAGGAAGACGAACGCCGCCTGATAAATCCGCTCCTTGATGTGCAGGCTGATATCGCGGCGCATCAGGCTCTCCACGAATAACAGCAGAATGACACCGCCGTCGAGGATGGGAATGGGCAACAGGTTAAAGATGCCGAGGTTCAAACTGATCGCAGCCGTGAGGCCCATCAGAGGGGTCCAGCCCTTTTCGCTGGCGGCCTGTCCGGCGGCGCGGCCGATTCCGATTGGTCCCTCGACGGTGCGGAGCGAGACTTTGCCGCGCACCAGCTTTTGCAGCAACTCGAGGATCAACATCGAACTCTTTTTATTGTCCTCGAGCGACCGTTGAAAGGCCGCGGCGAGAGGCAATTTCCCCACTTTGGTGGGAATGCTCTGAATGCCGATGCGATAACGTTTCTCTTTTACGCCTTGCACGTCGGCCAGAACCGGCTGTAGACGGAATGTCATAGGTTTCCCGTCGCGAAGCACAGTCAGCTCAACCGGTTTGTCTTTGGTCTGCTTGAGAGCCTGAATCATTGCCGCAATGGCCGGGACAGGATTCCCATCGAGGGCGACGATTACGTCTCCCTCCTTGACGCCGGCTTTCTCCGCCGGCATGCCCGCCTCAAGATCGGTGACTGTATTGGGTTGGTCGGCAACCCATCCCACATAACCCATCTGCGAAGTGCCGGCAGCTTCGGGCACTATCGTGGTTTCAAACTGCTTGTTGCCACGCTGGAAGGTGATTTCCAGCGGCTGATCGGGATTGAGCATCACTTTGGGATCGACTTGTTCCCAGGTAGGATTCTGGATCCCGTCGATGCGGACGATGCGATCGCCCATTTGCAATCCCGCTTTGGCCGCAGGCGAGTCCGGCTCGACCCAGGCAACCACCGCGGGCTGATCCAGGTATACCGGATATTCGAAATGGACCATGTAGACGACGGTGAGCAAGCCGATGGCAAGCAGGATGTTCATGGCTGGACCGGCGATGGCGATGATGAAACGATGCCAGCGCGGATGCGACATGAACTCCGCTGGATCTCCAGTGCGCGCGTCCATGGGGTTCTCGCCACTCATCTTGACGTAGCCGCCCAGAGGAATTGCGGCAATGCGGTAATCCGTCTCGCCTCTCCGAAATCCGAGGAGACGTTTACCAAAACCAATGGAGAAGACCTCCACGCGCACGCCCAGCAACTTGGCGGCGGCGTAGTGTCCAAATTCGTGGATCAGGATCATGAATCCCAGAACCACGGCTACGGCAGCGACGGCTATTAAGAATCCGGACATAAATGTTGTATTAGTCCCCTCGCAATGCTGGTGACGGACTCAATCCGGCAGACCTGTTACTCAATTGCTGAACTTTCTCTTGCGCGGCCTTACGCGCCCCAGCATCTGCTTCCAGTATTCTCTTTATAGATTCCAATTTCACACTTTTCGTTTCATTAAGGACCTTTTCTATAACGATAGTAATCTGATCGAATCGGATGCGGCCATCCAGGAACGCGGCCACGGCGACCTCGTCCGCGGCGTTAAGTGCAACAGATTTCGCTCCTCCTGCCCCTGCCGCTTCATAGGCAAGTGCCAGACAAGGGAATTTTTCCATATCTGGCGGGGCGAATTCGATGTGCCGTAAGTCCATGACTGGCAAGCGCATATCCGACCTGATGCGCTCTGGATAAGTTAACGCATACAGAATAGGCAGTCGCATATCGGTCACCGAAAACTGAGCAAGTATGCTGCCATCTACAAACTCCACCATGGAGTGAATCGTCGACTGCGGATGCACCAGCACCTTGACCTGCTCTGGTTTCAGATCGAACAAACGACAGGCCTCGATCACCTCAAATCCCTTATTCATCAAGGTCGCGGAATCGATCGTGATCCGGCGACCCATCTTCCAGGTTGGATGCGCCAAAGCCTGCTCTACGCTGATTGAGGAAAACTCTGATTTAGGCGTGTTTCGAAAGGGGCCACCCGAGGCGGTTAGCCAAATGCGCTCTACTTCCTCTATTCTTCCGCCACGTAAGCATTGATGGACCGCATTGTGTTCGCTGTCGATGGGCAAAAGGGGTTTACCCTGCCGCCGGGCTTCGGCGGTGATCAGCTCTCCAGCGGCAACCATGCATTCTTTATTTGCCAGGCCAACGGTTTTGCCCGCGCGTACGGCTTCGTAAGTAGCTTCCAGTCCTGCTACGCCCACGATGGCGCTGACTACAAAGTCGGCATCGGGATGCGTGGCAACACGAACCGTTCCTGTGGAGCCGTATGCCACTTCCACGCCGGAGACTCCGGATGCTTTTAGACTCTTCCGAAGAGTTTCCGCATCTTTTTCGGCGGCCACGGAGACCAGTCGCGGTTTCCAGCGCTGCACCTGTTGCAGTGCAGTTTCCAAGTTCCGACCGGCGGCCAAAGCAACAATTTGAAAACGCCCGGGATAGGACTCAACTACATTAAGAGTGCTGCGGCCGATCGAGCCGGTTGAGCCCAGGATAGAAATACTTCTCATGAATGGAGTGTAGTCCTGCGCGGCCAGGGGAACTCGAGGCTATTGCATGACGCGCCAAGCCGCATAGTACCACAGCACTGGAGCGGCAAAGAGCAGGGCATCAATGCGGTCAAGCATTCCTCCATGCCCGGGAAGAAGAGCTCCTGAATCTTTCACGCCGGCGCCGCGCTTGATCAACGATTCCACCAGATCTCCAAGCTGCGCGGCGATGTTGATGGCTGCGGAAAGCAACAGAGCCGGCCATAGCGGCGGTTTCTGCAATGCAAAGAAACCGTCCCGCTGTTCGATCAGATGCGCATTCAGCAGTGCGGTGCTGATGGGAAGCGCGTAGTGGTAGAGCAACATTCCCACCACCAGACTCGCCAACATCGACGCCAGCGCCCCTTCCCAGGTCTTCTTCGGACTAATCCGCGGTGACATGAAATGACGTCCGAGCGAACGGCCTACGAAATAAGCAAAAATGTCTCCTGCCCAGACCACTAAGAGCAAGTAAAGCAGAAGGAACGCTCCCGACCACTGCTCGCGAACTTGCACAAGGGATCCTAACGGGAGTGCGACGTAGCAAAAGGCAAATACAGAAACGGCCGCTGCGGGAAACGATCTTCGAAGATCAATGTTTCGCATTCCAATTACGAGAAACACGAATGCTGCGATGGCAGCAGCGAACCCTGTACTGTAGATAAAAATCGCAGTCGACAATAGAGGCTTGTCGTCCCGCGGATGAATCGCCAGCAACACGAAGTACAGCGCGACAAAAACATACGTCGGACGATAGAAAGGCCGGATGCCATAAGCCTCCGCCAACTTGAGAAGCTCCGTTACTGTGAGCAGAGCTACGAATGCCGCGACGAACGCCAAAACCGGGATAGGCGCGCGCAGGATGAGGACCAGAACAATGGGAATCAGAACCGCTGCGGTGGCGATTCGTTTCAGTAGCTGCAAGCCGCCTCAGCTCCGGACCGACTTCGGGGAGTGATGGTCAGAGTGGCCATCGGCCAAGCCACCGTAGCGTCGTTCGCGCTTCTGATATTCCGCGATGCCTTCCAGCAGGTGAGCGCCACGGAATTCCGGCCACAGTGTAGGAGTGACATAGATCTCGGCATAAGCCAGCTGCCAGAGAAGAAAATTGCTCAACCGCATTTCGCCGCTGGTGCGGACGACCAGATCGGGATCCGGCAAATGCCGGGTGTAGAGATGACGTGACACCGAATCCTCATCAATCTCCAGATGATCAAGCCCGCCGTTGCGCGCCGCCCCATCCACGATGGAGCGAAATGCATCTACCAGTTCGCTACGGGCACTGTAGTTGAGAGCCAGGGTTAGCACCATTCCGGTGTTGTGCGCAGTGGCTTGGCGCGCCCACTCCATTTTGGAGCGAACTGTCGGCGGAAGTTCCTGCTGCCGTCCAATGTATTCCAGCCGGATACGGTTCTCGTTCAGCGTCGGGACTTCCTGCTGCAGATAGCGGCACAGCAGTCCCATGAGAAAATCCACTTCGCTCTTGGGACGCTTCTTCCAGTTTTCTTCGGAGAACGCATACAGCGTTAGAGCCGAGATTCCCACCCGCGCAGCGGTTTCGACCGTTGAGCGCACGGATGCCACACCAGCACGGTGCCCTGCCACGCGAGGCAGATGACGGCGACGTGCCCACCGTCCGTTACCGTCCATGATGATGGCGATGTGTTTTGGGAGCCGTTTTGGATCGAGCCGCAGGTAAATTTCCGCTTCTTTGCGATCCAGCCCGGCAGGCACTGTTGCTTGCAAGCTAACCTCTGCTGTTTGCTGAAGCTAACACAGGATGTGGGTGGTTGCAATGACAGGGGATAGCTACCTGAAGTCCTCTGTCGCTTTCCACGTGGCGAGCCAATGCAAGATCATGAGGCACGACAGAGGTGCCCCGGCCAAGCTCTGCTTGGGCGGGGATTTGACGTTCATCGTCACAGTCACAGACGTGATCGCAGCCCTCGGAGCGGTGATCAGCCTGCCGAAACAGACTTGTCTCGCGTTCAACGCGACAGTAACTGGCTAGGCCACCTGATGCAACGCGCCTTCGCTGGGTGAACTGAAACGTTGCGCCCCGTCCGGGGTTGGGGCTGGCCCACAAGCGGCCGCCGTGCGATTCGATGATGGAGCGGCTGATGGGAGTCCCATGCCGGTACCTTGAGGTTTGGTGGTAAAGAATGCATCGAAGATTTGCCCGGTCTGTTCCGGCTGTAGTCCAATGCCGGTATCGCCGACCGAGATCACGAGTTGACGATTGTCGTACTCCGACGTGAGCGGTTGAGGGATGTTGTCAGCAACGGCGAGCCAATTCTAGTGGCGCAGCCGTATCCGGGGATTTACAGTTAGAATCATTCCTCATGAACGATAGCAGCGGGATTCTCGAGCGCGAACGCAGCTTTCTGCTGCAGACCTATAACCGTTACCCTGTCGTGCTGGCGCGCGGCAAAGGTATTTTTCTCTACGATCTCGAAGGCCGACGCTATCTGGATTTTGTTGCCGGCTTAGGAGTTAATGCGTTGGGACATGCCCATCCCCGAATCGTGAAGATCATTCGCGAGCAGGCTGCCCGAGCTATCCATCTCTCAAATCTCTATTACAACGAATATCAGGGCCAGCTGGCGGAGAAGCTTTGCGGGCTTTCCGGTCTGCAGCGAGCATTCTTCTCTAACAGCGGTACGGAAGCGATTGAAGGATCCATCAAGCTGGCCCGGCTGGCGGGACATCGGACAGGTGGCGAGAGCAAAAGCCGATTAGTGGCCCTGCAAGGTTCCTATCACGGACGAACTTTTGGCGCTATGTCTCTGACCGGTCAGGAGAAATACCGCAAGGGGTTCGAACCGCTGCTGGACGATGTGAAATTTGTTCCACAAAACAATATTGAAGCGCTACGTGCGGCAGTGGATGAAAATACCTGCGCCATCGTGCTGGAGCCTATTTTCGGAGAAGGCGGTGTATACGAATGCTCGGTGGATTTCTTGCAGGAATGCCGGGCGGCCGCCGACCGTCATCGTGCGGCGCTGATTTTTGATGAGATTCAGTGCGGACTCGGCCGCACCGGAAACATTTTTGCCTTCCAGACCTTCGGAGTCATGCCTGACATCGTGGCTATCGCGAAACCAATCGCCGCCGGTCTTCCCCTGGGAGCATTTCTCGCAAGGGAGGAGTTCGCGTCCGCCATTTCTCCAGGCCAACACGGGACAACCTTCGGAGGCGGGCCGCTGGCCTGCCGCGTTGCTCTGGAATATCTCGCCATCCTGGAGGAGGAAAAGCTCCTGGAGAATGTCGTACGGGTTGGAAACTACCTGAAGGAACAGTTGAAGTTGATAGTTGACCGATATGCCGCCGCACAGGAAGTTCGAGGCCGGGGTTTGATTCAAGGCCTCCAGTTGGATATCCTGGCCCGCCCGCTCGTGGAAGAGGCGCTCGCCGAGGGAGTTTTATTCAACAGTACTCAGGATTCCGTGTTGCGATTTCTGCCTCCATTCTTGCTCCAGGAGAAGCATGTGGACAAAGGTATGCGAGTCCTGAAGAAGTTACTGGGCAAGAAGCGGCGGAAATCAAGTGAGAATCCGGCAACATCCGAGACCGAAACAGCAGCGCCACAATAGACCGCAATGAAAGGCACATTGGGCCCGGAAACTAATCTGGAAGCAATCCACTCAGTCGAAGAACAGGGGGTCAGTCTGGACGGAATCCGCGTGCGATATCTGCGCAGCGGTTCCGGGCCGCCGCTGCTACTGCTGCATGGGTTGCTGGGATATTCCTTCTCCTGGCGATTTGCTATGCCCGTGCTGGCACACCAAGCTACAGTCTATGCCGTTGACATGCCGGGAGCAGGATTCTCCGAGCGACCGGCCGATCTCGATTGTTGCCTGAAGGCAAGCGCCGAACGTTTGTTGCGATTTCTCGATGTCGTGGGACTGGAATCGTGCGATTTGCTGGGAACATCTCAAGGCGGCGCTGTAGCAATGATGGCGGCTGCGATTGCGCCTCGGAGAGTGCGTCGTCTGATTCTTGTAAATCCAGTCAATCCCTGGTCGGCGCACGGAAAACGGCGCGCTAATTTCCTGAGTAGTCGGCCAATCACGCCGCTCTTTCTTCGTCTCGCTCCTCGCCTGACGATGACGCACGATTTCATCTTGCGTCGTCTCTTCGGCGACGCGCGGCGCATCCGTCCGGGGACACTCGAGGGCTACTCCGCACCATTTGCCCTCCCCGGTGCATTCATAAACACACTCGCCATGCTGCGATCCTGGAACCGGGATTTGCAGCAACTCGAGAGCATGCTGCCGCGCATCAATCACATTCCGACACTGATGGTTTGGGGTAGTGTGGACAGAGCGGTGACGCCTGAGTCCGCCCACGAATTACTGAAGCATTTCCAAAATTGTCGTGTGGTGATGTTAAAAGGGGTAGGGCACTTGCCCTATGAAGAAGTGCCGGAAGAATTCAATCGAGTGGTGGTGGAGTTTCTCGAGCAATCCTCTTAAGCGTTTGTGGCGACCGACGACAAAGATTTAGCCATCGACGTCCGAAAAAGAATCTTACAAATCGCACATGGGACAGCACCTTTTTGAACTGCTTCGTGAATATCTCGCCCATTACGGCTATTGGGCAGTCGCGGCCGCGCTATTGCTGGAAAACACCGGAGTTCCGGTGCCCGGCGAGACCATGCTGATGTTAGCAAGTTTTTTGGCCTATTCTGAGCATCGTCTCCGCTTGCCTTACATCATCCTGGTCGGAGTCTGTGCTGCGACCATCGGGGACAACCTCGGCTTCCTGCTCGGGCATTACGGTGGCAAACCGCTGCTGGAACGCTACCGGAAGGTTCCCCGCGTTTACCGCACCATCGCGCGTGGGGAAGGCTTGATTCAGCGCTACGGCTCCTTCGCGATTTTTATTGCGCGCTTCATTGCCGGAATGCGCATCATCGCCGGGCCCTTGGCTGGTGTGCTCCGCATGCCCTGGCGCAAGTTTGCGGTTTTCAATTTCCTGGGCGCAGCGGTCTGGGTGACTGTTATTTCCAGTGTCGGATATTTTTTCGGACGGCACTGGGACGAACTCGCCCGGATCATGAAGGGTTTCAACCTCGCAGTGCTGTTGGCGGCAGTTCTGCTCGCGGTGTTCTTCTGGTGGCGACAACGGCGAAAGGGCACTGGAGGCCAACCGGATTAACGCCGATAGGGCATGAATCCTCGAATCAAACGCGTCCTGGTCCTGATTGTGGGCTGGGGCTTCATCCTGCTGGGCATTGTCGGTTTGTTCCTGCCGATCCTGCAGGGTGTATTGTTTCTGCTTATAGGCTTGATCATCCTTTCTTCGGAATATGTCTGGGCTCACCATCTTCTCGCCAAGCTTCGTCAACATTTTCCGAAGATAAGCGGCACCGCGGAGGAAGCCACGGCCAGAGCTGGCAGGTGGTTGCGGCACCTTTCCCGCCAACGCGAGCGTGATTGATGCCCTGCCATAGCGGTGCTAACCTCGCAGTAAGCGAATTCGGCCGATGTCCCATCCCATGACTCTTCAGGACTCAATGTTTCTTTCGAAAAGCCAGCGACTTGCTCGCTATTTCCATCAAGGAGTTCCGGAAATCTGGGTACGGTTCCTGCTTGCAATCGCCGGACTGATTCTGGCTTTCGCAGCCGCCATTTTCTCCAGCGTGGCGCGCGAGTCTGGGAACCTGTGGGCGATGCTCATTCTTGCTTCGGCGGCATTGCTGTTGGCAACGATCGTTGGCTTGACTACCGTGCCTTACCTGGCTCGGCGGATTGGTGCAGTTCGTATTCGAGAAGCATTCGATTACGACGTGACCCGCGCGGGAATCATTTACGTTGTCACTGTGTTGCTGATCGGGATTGCGGCTTTGAACACCGGCAACAACCTTTTGTACATCGTTGTGGCCGTCATGCTGGCCGCAATTGTTGTGTCCGGGTTTGCCTCGGCCGTGGTCTTGCGCAATCTCGAACTGGATGTCCGGTTACCCGAACATGTTTTCGCGGGCCGCTCGATATTGGCGAGAATTCTTTTGCGCAATTCACGAAAGTGGCTGCCGTCGTTTTCTGTAAATGTGGTTTCGCTCGAAAAGGCCAAGTCCACTCGGCACTGGCGTTGGCTGCCTTCTACCTTTACGGTCCCCCGAGGCCGTCCCCCAGAGAAGCAATGGATCCGACTTCCGGACCGTCAATTGCGTCGCTTGATCGATAAGGCGGCGTCGCCAAACATCTTCAATGGCTCGGCTTACTTTCCTTATCTCCCTGCTGGGGCATCGCTTATCTCAGAGCTCGAACTCAAGTTTGAGCGCCGTGGGCGCTATCAGCAGGAAAGATTTGGCCTGGCCACGCGTTTTCCTTTTGCTTTCCTTACTAAGACGCGCCGGGTGCCACTGGCCCGCGAAGTGATTGTCTATCCCTCGGTGGAACCCACGGACGAATTCTTTGAAGTGCTTCCCCTCATCACCGGAGAGTTTGCATCCTTCATGCGAGGGCGTGGCAACGATCTATACCGCATTCGGGAATACATGCCGGAAGATTCAGCGCGCCATGTGGACTGGAAGGCTTCCGCTAAATCGGGGTCGCTCAAGGTACGCGAATTCAGCCGGGAAGACGAGCGCAAGCTGCGGATCGTTTTCGACAATCCCCAGGTGGAGGCGATTTCAGCAGAAGCCTACGAAGGCGCGGTAGCGCTGGCTGCATCGTTGGGCTGGCACTTCACCGGAGAAAATACCGATATCTCCTTCGTGACACAGGGATACAGAGGCGCTGATATATATCAATTTCTGGAGTACCTTGCCGTGGTGCAATCACAATCCCTGCCCTCGGTGATCGATGAAATTGAGGTTGCTGATGACTACAACATAATTCTGACAGCGCGTGCACGAGGCACGATTCCTACAGCTCTGTGGGCCTGTTCCTATTTTGTTTTCCTTGGGAACAGGCCGTGAGGTTTTGAGGCGACCGGATGCAGCCAGGAGAATAGGCGTTTGCATCCGATCTAACAGAAGCAACTTTGCTAGCTGAGAAATTCCAATGAGTGAGGTCCATGATGTTCCGCAACTATCGTTCGTTGATGATGGCCGGTTTATTTACAATTGTCTTAGCTCTGCCTGGGTTGGGAGACGAGGTCAGGGATATCCCTCCCGGAACCTCGATCAAGGTCCGCATCATTGACCAGCTGAGCAGTGAAGAGAGCGAGGCAGGAGACATCTTCCACGGAACCCTCGATGAACCAATCCAAGCCAATGGAAAGGAGCTCTATCCCAGGGGAGCTGATGTAAGCGGTCGCGTCAGCGACGTGCATCGTTCCGGCCGGCTCACCGAACCGGGAGAATTGGACCTGGTCCTGACCACCGTGAGTTCGGGTAGGGTTGCCTTCTCTGTCGCAGTACAGCCGCTGGTGATCAAAGGCGAATCTCATGCCAAAAGCAACGTGGGGAAGATTGGCGGAGGCGCCGCTCTGGGAGCCGTTATTGGCGCAATTGCTGGAGGTGGGAAGGGAGCCGCGATTGGCGCGGGTGCTGGCGGCGCAGCCGGGGCTGGCGCGGCCGCAGCCACAGGCAAACGTGCCGCAATCGTTAAACCAGAGACTGTGCTCACATTCACCAGTACGACTGGATCTGCTGCAACAATTACAGAAAACTCTGCGGAGCAAACGCCGTCTCAACCCGATCAGGACTCGACGCAAGTCCCGATGCAAGCTCCAAGCCGGAACTCCAATCAAACGGGCGTGACACGGCAGCCTGAGGATTCTACTCCGTTATTCACTCTGCGCGATCGTAGAGTGATCCGAGATTGCGTGAATGAGAACAGCGCGGCATTTCCAGCTGGCGTCACGGAACGTCCTGAACTGCCGCCAGGTTTGGATCGGCAGGTTCGCAGAGGCGAGACGTTGCCCGCCGAACTCCAAGATAAGGTCTATCCTCTTCCGCTAGTGTGCGAAGAAAAACTTGCGAGGCTGCCGAGCGACCTTGAGCGAGTCGTTTATAGCGGTCGCGTGCTGCTGCTCGATCGGGGACACCGTATCTTCGACCTTTTCTATCTCGATGATAATGAGTGATTTGGCGATCCGGTTCTGTCCTTCGCCCGGATCAATCCGGTGGGCGGCGTACTCTTCTCCCCTGTCCGTTTTCGTCCTATACTCGCGCTTGTATACAGTTGCACGTTGGCTCGAAACTTGTGCTTGGGTGGTGTATGCATATCTGTGATCTCATCAGGAATCAAGAAACCTATCGCGCGGATGCGGGTCAGACAGTGCTGGATGTGGCAAAAGCAATGGTCGCGCGCAATATTGGGGCGGTGCCTGTACTTCGCGACGGCGTGTTAGTAGGAATTTTTTCTGAGCGCGATCTCATGAAACGAGTAGTGGTGGAGGGACGTCAAGCCGACAGTACCCGGGTAGCCGAAGTCATGACCAGCGACCCGCTCGTCGTGTCCGGAGGAGACTCCGGAGAATTGCATGCTCCTGATGCGGCGCCACGGCTTTCGCCATCTACCCATCTGCGATGGCAAACAACTACGCGGACTGGTTTCGCTGCGTGATCTCATGTTGCACGATCTCAATGAAAAGGATCACGAAGTCCGAATGATGCGTGCCTACATCCAGGCCTCGCCAGACGTGTAAATCACGGTGACCCTCCAACCTGGGCGTGTGTGCCCTCTCTCCAACCTACCTTTGCTGACCCGCTCGGACAATGGGCTTGGGTTTGCCTGGTAACCATTACCTATAGTTACTTCCGGTCATTGACCGTAGGACGGGAACTGGTAAGGTTTGCATAGGAGGAGAGTGCCCGGTGTAGTCTGTCCGCCTTGCCATCAGAGGTGACAGTAGAGCAGCCCGATGAACCCCAAAATCCAGCTGGCTTTATGGATCGCTCACCCACTACTGCAACTGTCAGTTGCGGCGGTCATGTTTTATCGCAAGCTGCATAAGATTTTTCCTGTGTTTTTTGCCTACATTGTTTCGCAGATTTTGATCTTTGCGGTTTTGTTTCCTACGTTCCAGTTGGGCTATGCGCGCTATTACGTCTGCATGTATTGGACTTGCGCCGCGATCAGCCTGGCGGTGGGCTTCAAGGTTATTCACGAAATTTTTCTGGACATTTTCCGGCCCTACCACACGCTTAAAGACCTCGGGTCCGTATTGTTTAAGTGGGCCGCTTTGGTCATGTTGTTGGTCGCCGGGGTTGTGGCGGCTGCGAGTCCCGCAGCCGAGCAGGGTTCAGTAATACAGGCGCTGGTTACGGTGCAGCGGTGCTTGCGAGTAATTCAGTGCGGCTTAATTTTGTTTCTGCTCGTCTTTTCCAATTATCTGGGAGTGACTTGGCGACAACACAGCTTTGGCATTGCTCTCGGCTTCGGCAGCTTTGCTGGAGTGGAATTGGCTCTGCTGGCCTTGTATTCCAGTAATCACGTGTCCGAAACGACGATAAGCCTGGTTAATATGTTGGCATACAACGGCGCCATCGTGATTTGGCTGGTCTATGCCTGGATGAAGAGCCCAGCCCGGGACGCCTCCGCCAGCCTTCTTAAGTCGCATCGCTGGGAGCAGGGCCTTACCGACTTACAGCATCCGGTGTCGAGCGATTCCTTGATACCGTTGTTTGAGAGTATGGTTGACCGCGCTTTTTCACGAACCAACGGAGATACAGCCTCGGATCCTACCGCAATCGAAGAATTGACTCAGATTTCTTCTTCGCGTTCCTCTCCTAGCCCTTCTGGAAAAGTTAATTCATAGATTCCTGAAAACTCGGCGTCATTCTGGAAGTCGGTTTTTGCAAATACCAAAATCAAGCAAAAGAACACGGCACACCCTTCTAGCAAAATCTATTTCGGAACTAGCTCCCGTAATGGGTCCATGCCTCTATCCCATTGAATTACAAGGATAAAAACTAACCATCCCGGGCTCCTGCAAATCCACTTAACCGAACTGGTAAACCGGTTTTCCGAGGTAGCTGCACCAGAAAAGTTGCATACAGGGGGTATAATTCCCGGCCGTGGGGGTTTCCGCTCCCAGGGAACCTGCACGCAAGGAGAAACAACCCATGCAACGTGCAATCAGGATGTTAATCCTGGTGGTAGGTTTGGCTTGCACATGTTTGGCGGCCTCTGCTCCAATGGCTACATCATTCGACGGTGGACCGCTGTGCTCGTTTCATTCCTGCGGAAAATAAAATGGGCAAGGTCACGAGCGTGACCTGCCCGCAACCGGGAGCCGCGTGTTGCGGCCCTTAGAATTCACTAGGCTGAATGAATGTGAAAAACATCTTCAGCCTTTTTTTACTGGCGCATGGTAATCGGGTCGGGATAATGCGAGGTGAAGATCGCGCTTCAACTGCTCGACGCCGGAGATCGGCGGGCGGCAGCTGAAATCGGAACAGATTACCGCAACTGTTTTTCCTTCCTTGACCGCGGGCAAAGCAGGAATCGTCGTCGCCAACGCAGCTGGCAGATACTGCGGGACGACCTTGTTCGAAGCGAACTTCAGCACCGCTTGGTTGAGCGCAGGAATCGTTCCCGCAGTGGAATAAAGTTGATCCGCTAGTTCATCCTCCCCAACGATCACAACCTGGATGTGCGCCTGCGAAACATAGATTGCGGCAATGCCGTACGTCGCAGCAAAAATTCCATACTGTCCCGCCAACCCGGCGAGCACTTCCATGGTCTGCTCTGCTTTGTCGCGATAGCTTTGCTCGTTGGTGTAGCCATAAAGCCGCTGCAGCACGATGGCAGCGACAGAATTGCCGGCAGGAGTCGGCGAGTCCTGAAATGGTTTGCGTCGTGTTCCTAGCACGCCAAGGAACTTTTGTTCTCCGCTCGCTCGCTTCTCCGTGTCAAAAAAGCCGCCCGAGACCGGATCGAAGAAACGATCTACCATCGCATCAGCGATGCGCCGCGCGAAATTGAAATAGCTGAGGTCCGAAGTGGTCTCGTACGCATCCAGGCAAGCGATTGCCGTAAACGCATAATCGTCGAGCAAGCCTGCTACCCGTCGGGACTGCGCGGCAGGGTCCGAATAGGCTATGACATGGACCAACCCATTTTCGGCTGACCAACCTTCGGCCAGCAATCGGTCCAGAGAACGCAGTGCAAAATGTTGAGTAGTGTCCAACTTGAGTGCCCGGGCTGCCTGCAAGTAGGCGGATACGCACATTGCATTCCAGCCCACATAGACCGTCTTGTCCACGTACGGAGTGGGCCGTTTCAGCCGGGCAGCGTACATCTTCTCCTTAGCCGAGCGTAGCAGTGTCTCCACCCGCTCCAAGGGCATGCTCAGTCTTTTGGCGATTTCTTCAACGGGAGCTCGTACGTACAACACGTTCTTGGCGGGATTGTGATGCATCTCGCCGATTTCGTTAATGTCAAAGTGTAGGCTGGCAACCCTGGCTTCCTCTTCAGTGAGAACGGCGCGGGTCTCTTCCAACGTCCAGCTGAAATAATCTCCGTCATCGTCCATCGAATAGTCTGCGTCCTGAGAAGCGTAGAAGCCTCCTTGCTCACGATCGGAGAGCCATTCGTCCATCCAGCGAATGGTGTCGCGAGCTACGGCGGCGAAGAACTCTGAGCCGGTGGCCTGATGGGCGTGCACATAATTCTTCAGCAGTTCCGAATTGTCGTAGCACATTTTCTCGAAGTGCGGCACCACCCAGCGCTCGTCCACCGAGTAGCGATGGAATCCACCAGCGAGCTGATCGTAAACCCCGCCTCGCGCCATCTTTTCAAGCGTAGTAACGAAAACATTACGTAGATGCTCATCTCCGGATCGCGCGTATTGATCAATCAAAAGATCAAGAGCCGCCGGATGCGGAAACTTGGGCGCATTACCAAAGCCGCCGTTGCTTGGATCAAACATCCCTAAGATAGATTTGGCGATGGCGTCGATCACCCCCGCAGAAAATTCTCCGCTGCTACCGGCAAAGGATTCCGAGTGAGAAAGAGCGCTCTCCACCATTTTTGCCTGTTCTACTACCTCGCCATTTTTTTGATGGTATGCATCCGAGATAGCCAGCAGCACCCGTTTGAAGCTGGGACGTCCATACTGATCGCTCGGGGGGAAATAAGTGCCGCCATAGAATGGCTTGCCATCAGGCGTAAGAAAGGCGGTGAGCGGCCATCCACCCTGTCCACTGATTGCGCTGACGGCGGCCTGATAGCGGCTATCGATGTCGGGACGTTCATCGCGATCCACCTTCACTGCAATAAAACGCTCATTGACGATTTGCGCGAGTTCAGCGTCGTCATAGGATTCGCGATCCATCACATGGCACCAATGGCACCACACTGCGCCAATGTCCAGCAGGATAGGTTTGTTCTCCCGCTGCGCCGTAGCAAAAGCTTCTTCTCCCCACTCGTGCCATTGCACCGGCTGATGCATAGCCGAGCGCAGGTACGCTGAAGACGCCGTGGAAAGGGAGTTGGACGTCTGGGTGGTCATGAACTAAGTGTAAATGGTTTGGGAGATGGAAGGGGGAAGTGGAAGGCCAGACTCTCATCTGTATTCGACTTCCGAGAACTGAGATCTGACATCTGAGACCTGAAATCCGAAAGCTGATTATCCCAATCCATCCGCGCACAGTCTTTTTGCCATCGAACAATACAACTCCACTGCCTGGTTCAGTTCTTTTTTCTCCACATACTCCTGTGCAGTGTGGGCTACATGGATGGAGCCAGGACCCATCAACAGTGGCTCTCCCCAATTATTGAGCGCTGGGATATCGGTGGTGAATGCTGCCACCATGGTTGGCATGCCATCCAGAGTGCGCAATCGAACGAAGGGAATCTCGAGAGTGAATTTGATTTCTGCCAGATCACCCACCCTGTCGACAATGTCTTCACGCAATTGCTGCGATGGGCCGACTAACCGGTAGAGCAAGTGAGCCCGAGCCCGGTCGGCAACGACGTTGGGAGCGCGGCCGCCTTCGATCAAACCAATATTTAGAGTGGATGGTCCAAACTCTTTATCCTCGGGTAATTTCATCGCGCGAAGGCGATGGAGCGCTTCTATCAATTTATCGATCGCCGACTCACCCAACTCGGGATACGCCGAGTGCGCCATTCGTCCATGAGCGTTCAATTCCACTCGCAACGTGCCCTTGGAGGCAATTGCAATCCGGTTCTCGGTGGGCTCACCGTTCACCAGAAATTTGCTGCCTGCCGACTGTTTATTCGCTACCTTCGCTCCCAGGCTGTCGCGCTCTTCGCCGACCAGAAAAAGAAGCCCTACATGAATGCCATCCTGGCGCAGGCGTTCGGCGGCGGCGATTTGTGACGCGATGATCCCTTTTGCATCGCACGAGCCACGGCCGTAGATGCGAGTTGCGTCTTCCGATGAGGGAATGAACGGCGGCACTGTGTCCATGTGGGTGGAAAAGACGATGGCAGGCCGCGACTCTTGCGGCGCAGTTGCGAACACGTTGTTGCGTGCGTCTTCCACGGTCATTTTCTTTGCCTGGTACCCCAGACGGCAGAGCTCAAAGTGCAAGAAATCTCCGACCTGTCCTTCATTGCCGGAGATGGACTCGATGTCTACCAGTTGGCGCGTAAAAGCGGCGACGTCCATGGTCAGAGAATAAACCATACGTCCATGGGAAGGGCTTTGATACCTGACGCCTTAGGGTGTGCCTCACTCTGCTAGATTATTCTTGCTCTCAAATGCACATGACCGCACCAACGAGCAGCACAATCCGTTCATTTTTTCTCGATGGTCCCGCCGGACGTCTCGAGGCACTGCTCAATGCAGGCGCGGCGGATGCAACTCATGCCGCTCTGGTCTGTCATCCTCATCCTTCATTTGGCGGAACGCTTCACAACAAAGTTGTGTTTCATACCATGAAGGCCCTGAACACTTTCGGATTTCCCGTGCTACGGTTTAATTTCCGCAGCGCCGGATTGAGCCAGGGCGAACACGACCATGGGCGGGGCGAAGTCGACGATGTCCGCACCGCTCTCGACTGGCTGGACAAGGAGTTCCGACTGCCCATGATCTTCGCCGGATTCTCGTTTGGCGCTGCTGTCGGATTACAGGCAGCGTGTCCGGATACGCGAGTAAAGGCAATGATCGCTGTGGGCACTCCGGTCGCGGCGATTGATAATCGCAGTTACGATTTCGAGTTTCTCCAGTCCTGTACCAAACCCAAGCTATTTGTAAGCGGCGCTCGCGATCAGTTTGGCCCGAGGGCAGAGTTACAACGACTCGCGACGTCAGTTCCCGAACCGCGCAAACTAGTGCTCATCGAGGGTGCAGATCATTTTTTTGAGGGAAGGTTGAGAGAGCTGCGGGAAACGATTGAGAGTTGGATCAGGGAAGTGGCACTCCCTAGATGACCCTGGAAAATACTTCTCAGCTTCTATAATCCTCCACCATGCCTTCCCCCGCAGACCGCCAGCGTGCAGCCGTCGAGATGCGTGTCACCGCCCGCCAGCTTTTCGAGCACGCTCTCGCGGAAGCCAGCATTGATAAAGCCTTTCAGCGGAATGTGGATTGTGAGCGCGGAGTCCTCCGCATCTGCGAGGATCTCTACGATCTGGATTCCTTTCGCAATATCTTTGTCGTTTCGATCGGCAAAGCTGCGCACAGTTTGCTTAATTCGCTTGAAATGCAGGCTGGCCGCCGTTTTGAAGGCATCGTCAGCAGTTCGGTCGAGCCCGCGTCTCAGGTTCGCGGGTTCCGCTATTTTCGTGGCGGACATCCTACACCTAACGCGGAATCTTTTCGCGCGGCGGAGGCGATGATCAAATCATTGAGCGGACAAAATCCGGAATCGCTGGTAATTTTTTTGCTCAGCGGCGGAGGGTCATCGATGGTAGAAAAGCCCATCGATGATGAAGTTTCGCTGGACGATCTAATTGCCACCTACCGGGCGCTCATATTTTCCGGTGCAAACATCGTTGAAATAAATGCCATTCGCAAGCACCTGTCGGCGATCAAGGGTGGACGACTAGCCCGTATAGCTCATCGGGCGCAGCAGGTTTCGCTACTAGTTTCAGACGTTCCTGACAACATGCCAGATGCATTGGCTTCCGGTCCCACCATGCCCGATCCCAGTACCGTGGAGGATTGCTACCAGATTGCGACGCGCTATGAGCTGCTCGCACAATTTCCTGAGTCGGTTCGTGAACTCTTCCAACGGCACGCGTTGGAAGAGACTCCGAAGGTAGGTGATGAAGTTTTTCATCGCTCACGCTGGTGGCCGATTTTGTCCAATGTTTCCGTGGTGGAAGCCAGCAAGCCAGACGCGGAGCGTCTAGGGTTCAAGGTCCAAGTGGATAATAGCTGCGATGACTGGGACTATTTGCGTGCGGCCAATTACCTTGTCGAACGAGTCCATGAGTTACGCAAGAAATCGGAGCGTGTTTGCCTTATTTCAGGCGGAGAAATAACGGTGAAAGTCGCGAATGGCGGTATTGGCGGCCGCAATCAGCAGTTTGCCCTGGCTTGCGCGTCAAAAATCGCCGGAGAAAAGATCACCGTGCTCAGCGCAGGGACAGATGGTATTGACGGCAACAGTCCGGCCGCGGGGGCAATCGTCGACGGCACCACCATGGAGCGCGCCAAGGCCCGCGGGTTGGCTCCGGAGACCTATCTGTCTGAATTTAATGCCTATGCCTTTTTCGACAAGCTGGGCGACACAATCATCACCGGGCCCACGGGCAACAATCTGCGTGATCTCCGAATCCTGCTCGCTTACTAAGCCGACTTCTTCGTCCCGCGCCCGAACATATCCTGGGAGGCCTTGTCGAGCTCATCTTTGGATACATCCGTAACCTTGCTAGCCAGGGACCACGTATGTCCGAACGGATCCACGACGGCGCCGTAGCGGTCGCCCCAGAACGCATCGCCGAGCGGCATCTTTACGGTCGCGCCGGCAGAAACCACACGCTGGAACGCGGCGTCCACATTTTCCAGATACATATGAATGATCACGCCGCTGGCCCCTGTGGAAGGCGGACCCAACGCACCCCACTCAGGAAACTCATCGTTCAGCATGAGCATGGAATCGCCGATCTTGAGAGTAGCGTGCATGATCTTTCCTTCGGGACCATCATGGATGCCAAGCACTTCGGCACCAAACGCCTTCTGGTAGAAATCGATCGCCCGACGAGCATCCCGAACAGTGATGTGCGGAGTTAAGGTGTGGAATCCTTCCGGAACGGCTTTCACTGTCTGGCATAGGTACCTCATTAGCAAAATCTGAGCGTACAACTTTATACCTGAACGCAAGCGCAGCGGGGCAGCTTGCTTTTTCACAGCCTTCAGAACACTGAAATTACTTGGCTGAAATTAAAAAAACTTGGTCACGCCCTCTTCCATTACCAGCACTCGATCTTGAATGCCGGCGGCTGCAGCCTCTTTTTCCAGGAGAGCGAGCGGTTCCTCCATGGGTTCGTGAGAGAGGCGGAAGGTTCCGTAGTGCATGGGAACCATCCAACGCGAATTGAGGTCAAGAAAGGCGCGGGTAGCGTCGGCGGGGCTGGTATGCACATTGCGGAAAGACGGCGGATTGTAAGCTCCGATCGGCAATAGCGCTAGTTCAGGCGCCAGTCTCTGACCGATCTCGCGGAAGCCGGAAAAATAGGCCGTGTCGCCGGCGTGGTAGATGGAGTGCTTGTTGTCCCGCAAGACATAGCCTCCGTAGCCGCGATGAGAATCTCTGATTACCCTGGCGCCCCAATGACGTGAGGGCACATGGGTGACGGTCAGTCCGCGATGACGATAACTATTCCACCAGTCGAGCTCGACTACATCATCGAATCCGAGGTCGGAAACCAAATCGAAGACGTGGTGAGGTATCACGATCGTCGGCGGCGTTCCGCGGCGATTTCGAGCGTGCTGGACGATCGCGCGCAACGATGGCCGGTGCAGGTGGTCGAAGTGGGCATGGGTAACCAGCACCAGATCGATAGCAGGAAGGTCGCGCAGACGGACACCGGGCTGGCGCAGACGTTTGAGCAGGAACAGCCAGCGCGCAAAGTTGGGATCGATGATCACGTTCTGACCACCCATCTGTACGAAAAAGCTGGCGTGTCCGATGAACGTCACACCCAGTTCGCCGTTCGAGACCAGTCTGGGCTTATGGGTTTCCCCAGTGCGGGGAGTGACCGCCGAATGGCGCACCAGACGCCCAAATTGGCGGGCTCGCTTGCGCAACGCGGAATTTTTAATCGTCGCTTTTAACATCCAATGACGAAGCCGGACCCAAAATCGATTCACGGACGCGGAACCAGAATAGTTCCGGGTCATCTGCGATGGTTCTTTGCCGCAGCAGAGTTGTACCTCATTCTAAAACAATCTGTCGAGCATTACTTGACCAGTCGCATGGCGTCAGTTCTAATCCTTGCAAGCCCTTTTGGGTGAATCTTCAGGAGAGTAGCCGGATGCGCGTCGCTTTTTTAGGGTTAGGAATCATGGGTCGGCCGATGGCAGCGAATTTGGTTAAGGCCGGTCACGAAGTCACAGTTTGGAATCGCACCCCAGGGAAGGAAGTGGAAGGAGCGCGCAGCGCTTCATCTCCTGCAGAAGCCGCCAATGGCGCGGAAGTGGTCTGGATGTCGGTTTCAGATACGAAAGCGGTCGAAAGTGTGCTTTTCGGATCGCAGGGCGTCGAACAATCGCTAACGCAAGGCATGACGATTGTCGATTCAAGCACGATCTCCCCTTCCGCGACCCGTAAATTCGCCGAGCGTGTGCGTTCCCGCGGAGTTCAGTACGTAGATGCGCCAGTCACCGGTTCCAAAGTAGGGGCAGAAAGTGGAACTCTCATTTTCATCGTGGGCGGAGATGAGGCAGTTATCGAAACCTTGAAACCGTTATTTACTGCCATGGGCAAGCAGATCTTTCGCATGGGCGAAACTGGCAAAGGCCAAGCCGCCAAGCTGGCCATGAATCTCCAAATTGCAATCATCTATGAAGGCTTTGCCGAGGCCCTGACGCTAGCCACCAAGCTGGGAGTGGATGCTGAGACCATGCTCCCCCTGATCCAGGCTTCGATGGTCCGCTCGGGCGTGGTGGACTACAAGGCGCCCTTTGTCCTGAAACGTGACTTCACGGCGAATTTCCCCCTCCGCCTGATGCATAAGGATATCCACCTTGCGCTGGAAGCTGCTAAAGAGGCTCGGGTTAAACTGCCGGCGCTCGAAATCGTCGAAGAGGTTTACGAGGTTGCGAGTGAGGACGGCTACCAAGACCTCGATTATGCCGCTACTCTCACGTTACTGGAAAAATGGGCCGGCGTTGAAGTGAAAGGCGCGACGGCCTGAGCTGAATTGCCCGCCCATTCTGGCATCTCCCACGTTGTTGTACCTTCGTAACTTCCATCCACTCCCGTATTACACAACTATTACAGACGACGTTTCCAAGCACTGATAAGTTATCTACATGAGCCACGGGGACACTGCGATGGAACTCGAGACGCTAAATCGGAAGCCGGCCGCGGACAATGAAATCAATTGGGTGACCGCAACTTTTATGGCGCTGTTTCACGTTGGCGCGATTGCAGCCCTGTTCTTTTTCACGTGGAAAGCTTTGTTTGTCGCGATGTTTTTGTGGTGGGTTTCGGGAAGCCTGGGAATTGGCATGGGCTATCACCGATTGCTCACTCATCGTGGCTATAGGACGCCCAAGTGGGTGGAGTACGTTTTGACTACGTGTGCGACTCTTGCTCTCGAGGGTGGACCCATTTTCTGGGTCGCTACGCACCGCATTCATCATCAGCATTCTGATCAGGAAGGCGATCCGCACACCCCGCTTGACGGCAAGTGGTGGGCGCACATGGGCTGGATCCTGATGGGCAAGTCCATGCATCACGATACGACTACGCTCGCGCGCTATGTTCCCGATCTCGCGAAAAGCAAATTTCACGTGTGGATTACGAAGTATCACTACGTTCCCATTGTTATCCTCGGATTAATTTTGCTGGCGCTTGGCGGCTTGCCCTTTCTGATGTGGGGAATTTTCATGCGCACAGTAGTCGGGCTGCACGCCACCTGGCTGGTGAACTCGGCAACCCACACCTGGGGCTCTCGACGCTTTGTCACCCGCGATCTCTCCACCAACAACTGGTGGGTCGCCATCCTCACCTTCGGCGAAGGCTGGCATAACAATCATCACGCTCATCCGGTTTCAGCCCGCCACGGCTTGAAATGGTACGAAGTTGACGTGAACTGGTACGGGATTTGGGCGTTAAAGAAATTGGGACTGGCGCGCCACGTGTACCGGGTAAGACTTTCCGAGCTGCAGCGGCGTGAGGAGCAAGGACGCTCATCTGCGGCGAGGCGTGAGCTGGTTTCGGTTTAGGATCGTCGTCACTTTTACTGTCCACAAATTTGTAATGGGTCTGGCTCGTGCTGTATCGCTCCGGGCAAAGTATCTGCCTTCTCTCCTGCGGTTTTTCTTCCAATAGCGTTAAAATCCTGCTATGCGCATCACCAGCCGCCGCAAAGCCATCGCTTTTTTTGTGGTGCTTGGCGTCTGCCTTGTAACCTTGGCCGTAGGGCTGAACGTTGGCTGGATCATTCTTAACTGGCGCGAGGGCGTGCTGCTGTTCCTGGGCGTGATCCTGTTCACGGTGTTGATTGCAGGTCTCATCGTGAATACCAGCTTTCTGGTCTACGAGATCCGGCGCAACGAACAGCATGACAGCTTCATCAACGCGGTCACCCACGAACTGAAAACCCCAATCGCCTCGATCCGCCTTTATTTACAAACACTGCAACGGCGTGATGTAGACGAGGCCCAGCGCCGCGAGTTCTACCGGCTGATGGTGGACGATACCGACCGTTTGCTGGGCACAGTGGAACAGGTTTTAAAGGCCGGCCAGGCGACCCATAAGAAGGGGAACCATCGGGCGCCGTTAAATTTTGGCGACCTGGTGCAAGAATGTGTGGATGTCGCGCGCACCAGTCATCATCTTCAACCTGAGGCATTGCGATACGAACAGGAGGTTAACAACGGAGCCGGGACCAGCGTGGTCGGCGATGGCGAAGAACTACGCACTGCAGTTTCCAATGTAATCGACAATGCGATCAAGTATTCCGGGCCCGCAGTGGACATTGCCGTGCGTTTGGAAACCCCCGACGACAAGCACGTCACGCTCAGCGTACAGGATAACGGTGTGGGAATTTCGGCTCAAGAATTAAAACGTATTTTCAAGCGTTTCTATCGCGTTCCGAACCGCACCCTTTCTCATGTGAAAGGCACCGGCCTGGGGTTGTTTATCGTGCGGACCATTGCCAGAAAGCACGGTGGCCGCGTCTTTGCCAAGAGCGAAGGTGAAGGCCGGGGCACGACCGTTGTCCTCGAATTGCCCAGGAGCGCAACATGAGCCATGTGCTCATCGTCGAGGACGAAGCCCATCTGGCTAATGGTTTGCGTTTCAATTTGGAGGCGGAGGGGCACGCAGTCACGGTTGTTCGGGACGGAGAAAGCGCCCTGAGCTTGCTGCTGGGCGAATGGAAAGACGGCCGGCTTGAAAATGAGATGGAGAAAGAAATTGACGCCGTAGTTCTCGATGTCATGCTTCCCGGCAAGGACGGTTTCGCCGTCGCCGCCGAGTTGCGAGCCGCAAAGAATTTTGTTCCCGTCCTGATGTTGACCGCGCGTGGCCGTCCGGAAGATGTGCTGAAGGGTTTTGCCTCGGGCGCCGACGATTATCTGCCTAAACCGTTTGAACTTGCCATTCTGCTGGCCCGCTTGCAGGGACTATTGCGGCGGCGCGAATGGCTGCGAGACAGCCAAGCGGAGCCAGCAACATCAAAGAGCAAACCTTATACCGAATACGAAGTGTTCTCATTCAACCGGCGTACCATTGACTTCGGAAAACTGGAGCTTCGAGTCAACGGGAACACCATCCACCTCACGCTGATGGAGGCGGAGTTGTTGCGACATCTTATTCACAACAGCGGGCGGGTGGTCTCACGTAAATCCATTCTTGAGCAGGTTTGGGGATTGAAAGAAGATACCGATACGCGTGCCATCGATAACTTCATTGTCCGGCTACGGCGTTACATTGAAGATGATCCATCCCACCCAGGCCATCTGCTAACCGTGCGCGGAGTAGGCTACCGTTTCGTAGCCGAACCAGAGAACAGTGATTAGTGGCTAGTGGTTAGGGTTTCAGAAAAACCGTTAGACACAGATTCGTGTCAGGGCACGCCTTCAGGCGTGCCGCCAGGTATCTGCTGCCTCGCGCCTTTTAGGCGCCGAGGGTGACCCAGCGCCTAAAGGCGCATCGAATGTTGTCACGGTACGGCATCGCTGAAGCGATGTCCTGATACGCATCCAAGAACTCGAACCACTGGCCGCTGACCACTAGCTTTTATGTCGGAATGTTGAAGCTCCTGCCGCCAACTCGCGCATTATGCCGAGAAATCCCGCGGCAGCCTGCTCATCGGAAAGCGATTCCAGGGCAACTGTAGCTACCAGGTGGGGAGACTCCGCGCCGAAGCGGACACTCAGCAAGTCAGATTTTCGAGAATTGATGAGGGAATTCACCACCGGTGTAAGCTCCTGGGTCCAATCCGTGCGGGTAGTGAGCACGACTGGCCCAGGGCGGCAAATTGACCAGTCTCTGGAACCTTCAGCTACTCGGATCCGCTGATTAGTGAGCCACCGATGTCGGAAAACTTCCAGTTGAAAGCTGGGTGCGTAATCCAGATCGGCTTCAAATGTAAGCGTCTCTTTGTTCTTGCGCCACAGACTGGACAGCCACTGAAGGGGCAAGGGACGCGGGAGCAGCCGAACCGTGACGTGAACATCCTCAAACCACCGAGCTGCAAAATGCAGACGCGCCTGCAGGCGGCAGGCTCCTAACCAACGGGCGTCCACAATCCGGCCTTGGCCGTCGCACGCTGCCCCTACGCGGCGCAAAGCCAAAACACCTCTGCGGCGGTTATATCGGGCAAAATAGAGGTACCAGAGGCTGAGCAGAACAGCCGTAGTCAGTGCGTCGATGAGGACCAGACGCCACACACCCCTGAGATGCACTTGGCGCGGTTCAGGGTGCAGCCATGCAACACTTTCGTCCAGCTTCTGGACCCTTTTATAGCGGATCTACCCCAAACTGCTGCGAACCTGGTGCAATTCTCCTCTACTACAATGTCGGCGTGGAGTTTATCCTGCGAGAATTCAAACGCGAGGATTTCGAAATCCTTTGGGACATCGATCAAAGATGCTTCTCGCCCGGGATCTCGTATAGCCGATTGGAGCTCGCGGCCTATATCCGGCGTAGCGGCTCGTTGACGATCATAGCTGAATCAGCGGATGCCAAGGGCGGAGCTCAGAGCCCAGGAATTGTCGGTTTCATTGTTGCTGAAGTTGACCGCCGTGGGATGGGTCACATCATCACCATCGATGTCAGAGCTGCTGGCAGGCGTTTCGGGGTCGGTTCTGGTCTGCTGGCTGCTGCGGAAGATCAACTTCGCGCTGTCCGATGCGCTGGCGTGCGGCTGGAAACTGCCGTGGATAACCTGGGAGCCTTGGCCTTCTACAAGCGTCATGGTTATTTCTTGGAAAGAACCGTTCCACACTATTATTCCAACGGTGTGGACGCTCTCATTCTTCGAAAAGATTTGCTTCCGCAAGCAAAGTCCAGTTAAGTTGCCGTGATGAAGATCGCGATTCAAGGGGAAGCGGGATCGTTCAGCCACGAGGCGGCTCGCCGCATGGCGCCGGGATGCACCATTGTGCCGTGCGCCCGTTCCGCAGAAGTGTTTGATCGGGTGGGGCGCGGTTCAGTCGATGCCGCCGTCATTCCCATTGAAAATTCTTTAGCTGGTTCAGTGACCGAACACTTCGACCTGTTACTTACGCGCAAGGTTTTCATAGAACGAGAGTTCCGCCTGCGCATCGTGCACAACTTGATCGTTCTACCAGGCGTCAAGCGAGAAGACCTCCGCCGCGTCTACTCGCACCCGGTCGCGCTCGAGCAGTGCCGCGACTTCTTCCGCCGAAACCGCAAAGTTGAGCCGGTACCGTTCTATGACACCGCAGGCAGCGTAAAACACGTGGTTGAGAACCGTCTGAGGGATGCAGCCGGGATCGCAGGGCGCCAAGCAGTTAAGGCCTACAAGGGCCGAATCCTTGCGGCCGGGATTGAAGACGATAAGCGGAACTTTACCCGCTTCTTCTTAATCCGGAGTAAGCGACGCGTGCTGCGTGGGGCGAATAAAACATCCATTGCTTTCAGCTTGCAAAACATTCCCGGAGCATTGTTTAAGGCTCTGAGTGTATTTGCCTTGCGGGACATCAGTTTAAGCAAGATTGAGTCCCGGCCCATGCGTGGCCGGCCATGGGAATATGTTTTCTATGCCGACTTCCTGCGCGGGGACGACCTAGCGGCCCGAAATGCTCTTCACCATCTCGCCGAAGTCGCCGATCTGGTGAAAGTGCTAGGAGTTTACCCGTCAGCCTGAGCACGTCTGGCGGCAGCTCTGGTTTCGGGAACCCGATCGTGACCTGTACCTTTGGGGTAGTGCAAAGCTTGTCGACCGGGTTTAGAATCCAACAGCTTCTGAATGATTCTAGGGTTGCATCTTTCTGCGGCTGAAACTCATCCAAGGGTTGAGTACAACCCACTCAAGGAGAATCATGGTCGAGAAAGCGCGTACTGAGCGCAACTCCAAGCCTAAGGAACAGGAACCGGAGTCGGAGCGGTCGTTACCCATCCTTCCAGTGCGGGACACGGTTTTGTTTCCCCACGCTGTCCTGCCGCTAACCGTAGGCAGGGAAAGTTCTGTTCAGTTAATTAACTCATTAGGCGAGGATAAGACAATCGTCGTGGTGGCGCAGCGCGAAGCTCGCGTAGACGCCCCTCAAGCCAGTGATCTGTATACGGTTGGAACCCTCGCCGTCGTCCACAAAGTGGTAAAAATGCCTAACCAGAGCCTGTTTGTGTTCGCAGAGGGCTTGGAGCGGGTGCGTTTGGCAGAGTTCACCCAGCTTACGCCGTTCATGCGAGCAAAAGTGGATTCAGTTCCGGAATCGATTCCGCCGAAGAGCTCTGAAGTAGAAGCCCTGCAACGCAATGTTCTGACTCTGTTCCAGCAAATTGTTGCCGGCTCTCCGACTTTATCGGATGAGCTTTCCACGGTGGCAATGAATATCGAGGAACCTGGACGGCTAGTGGATTTCATTGCTTCCTCGTTACCGTCTCTCTCTACTGCGGATAAACAAGACACGCTGGAAACCACCGATGTTCGCGTCCGCCTGGAGAAAATTAATCAGCATCTGGCCAAGGAACTCGAAGTCCAGCAACTGCGGAACAAGATTCAATCCGAGGTGCAAGATCGGGTTCAACAGACGCAGCGTGAGTACTACTTGCGCGAGCAAATGAAGGCCATCCAGAAAGAACTGGGCGAGCAGGATGAAGGCCAGCGCGACACCGAAGAGTTGCGGCAGAAAATCGAGTCCGCCGGAATGCCGGACGATGTCAAGAAAGAGGCCTTGAAAGAACTTGGCCGGCTCTCGCGCATGTCGCCGATGGCGGCCGATTATTCAGTCACCCGCAACTATATCGAGTGGCTAGCGGTATTGCCCTGGGCGAAAACTTCAGGCGGCGAAGTGGATATTCTCAAAGCCAAAGAGATCCTCGACGCCGATCACTATGATTTGCAGAAAGTAAAAGATCGCATTCTGGATTATTTGTCTGTGCGCCGTTTGAAGCCAGGAATGAAGGGCCCGATTCTGTGCTTTGTCGGACCGCCGGGCGTGGGCAAGACTTCATTGGGCAAGTCGATCGCGCGTGCTCTGGGGCGAAAGTTTGTGCGCATCTCATTGGGCGGCGTTCATGATGAGGCCGAGATCCGTGGCCACCGCCGCACTTATATCGGCGCTTTGCCGGGGCAGATCATCCAGGGAATTCGGCGGGCCGAGACCAAAGATCCAATCTTCATGCTCGACGAAATCGATAAAGTAGGCCGCGACTTCCGCGGGGATCCGGCTTCGGCGCTGCTCGAAGCGCTTGATCCAGAGCAGAATGCCGCGTTCCGTGATAACTACTTGGACGTCACCTTCGATCTTTCCAAGGTGCTGTTTATTACGACGGCGAACATGCTTGATCCCATCGCCGACCCCTTGCGTGATCGCATGGAGATCATCGAATTGCAAGGCTATACCGAGGAAGAGAAAGTCCACATTGCGTTTCAGTATTTGATTCCGCGTCAGATTGAAGAGAACGGCATCACGCCGGAGCAGATCGAATTTCCGGAAGAGTCCGTGGGTTACGTCATCCGGCACTACACCCGCGAAGCGGGCGTCCGCAATCTGGAGCGCAACATTGGCACTATCTGCCGCAAGCAAGCTCGCCGCCTTGCTGAAGGCAAAAGCGAAAAGCTGGTGGTAACTAAAGAAGTCGTCCAGGAATTTCTCGGTGGCATCAAGATTCGCAGCGAAGGCGAAATTGCAGAACGCACCAAGCGTGCTGGCGTCGTCGTCGGTCTAGCCTGGACGCCTTCTGGTGGCGACGTGCTTTTCGTGGAAGCAAATACCATGAAGGGCAAGGGCGGCTTCACCATGACCGGACAGATTGGCCAGGTCATGCAGGAATCGATGCAAGCCGCGCTCACCTGGGTGCGCTCGAATGCGGCACAGCTCGGCATCCAGGAAAATTTCTTCGCCGAACATGACATCCACATTCACGTGCCGGCAGGAGCGATCCCCAAGGACGGACCGTCCGCGGGAGTCACCATGGCTACAGCACTGGTCTCGTTACTTACGGGACGCCCCGTGCGTCCGCTGACCGCCATGACCGGAGAAATAACTCTTAGCGGCAACGTGTTGCCCATCGGCGGTGTCAAGGAAAAAGTCCTCGCTGCCAAACGCGCCGGCGTGCGGGACGTCATTTTGCCCGCAGAAAACAAGATGAATGTCGAAGAAGATCTTACTCCCGAACAATTGGAGCACCTCAACATTCACTACGTGAAGGAAATCAGCGAGGTCTTGGAATTGGCTCTACCCACTTCGCCGAGAGAAGAAAAGCACTACGAGGAAGAGCGAGAAAAAATGCTGAGCGAGCAACCGGTGAGCTGAACGCCAAAAAACAACTGTCCCTGATCAGTTGCCAGTTCTTCAAAGGGAACTGGCAATTTCTTTTGGGCAATCATTGTTCCCGATCATGCCTTGCCGTTTGAATTTCCCACGGCAGTATGGCGATGTTATTATGATTAGCGGTAAACTCCGGAACCTTTTAAGAATGTTCCGGCTACACTCCTCAGTAGCTCAATGGCAGAGCATCCGGCTGTTAACCGGAGGGTTGTAGGTTCGAGTCCTACCTGAGGAGCCATTCTTTTCAAGCACTTGCTGAAACCCCGTTTTCAAATTGGAGCCCGTTGGAGCCCGTTGTGCTTTGGGTTTCACTGGAAAGTTCTCTTCCAGCGGCCAAAATCGCTCGTGTCCGCGCGTTAATTGCGGCCACGACGCTGGCGGGTATTTGTTGCATGTAGACATTCGCTGTGGTGCGGATGCTAGCGTGTCGCAGAATCTGCTGCGCATCTTTCATGGTTCCGTAGCGCTGCAGATCGGTTCCCAGTGTGCGTCGCATTACCTGAAAGGTCACGAGGCGTCGGGGAATCCCCAGCCTGTCGGCAATGGGCCAAATGCGCCATTTTAAGAAGTTCTTGGCTTGTCTTGGCACACTTCTTCCACGGCGAACTCCGCTTCGTGAATTGCGGTCATAGGTTGGGAACATGAGCGCCTCAGGTGAGGTATCCCGACACAACTGTCGCCAGCTTTCGATGACGGGGCGAATGTCCACCGGAACAGGAACCGAGTCTCGGCTGGCATCCGTTTTCACCTTGCCTTCGTAGAGGCGCCCCTCCCAGGCAGTGCCGTGGATGATCAGGGTCTCCCCGGTATATGACTTCCACTGCAGTCCGAGAGTTTCGCTAGTTCGCGTGGCACAGAACAAACCGATACTCATAAGGCACAGGTCATGCGGATCCTCTATGCCATTCACCAGCTGCACGATCTGCTCCGCGGTCATCGTGGGGCGATCGACAGCTTTTGTCTCCGGCATTTTCGTGTCTTCCGCAGGATTGTCGCTGATGAATTTCAGTTTTTGCGCCATTCGCATGATCGATCTGAGATTGACGTAAGCATGTTTCACGATAGATTCGGAGTACTTCCGGGCTAGGTGATTCAAGATCATTTGCAGCTCGAATGTGCCAATCTTTCGGAGAGGCTCATTCTTGATGCCCCGGACCAGGTATTTGTTGATCTCGAATTCCGTCTTCTGTTCCGTCGCCGGCCGCCACTGACCTCGACGCATGGGCAGATAGCGCTCGGCAACGAACCAGCCGAAGGTGACTGAATCGTCGCATTGAGGGAATGCTACTCGGCTCCCTTTTTCGAGTCCGTTCTCCTCGCGGATGATGCTTTGCAGTTTCTCCTGGGCCTCGTGCTTGCGAAGCTCGGACTTGAGCCCTAAGACGACCCTTCGCGTTCTTTCGACCTCCTTCCCATCCTGGTCTCGCATGTAGACCCGGAATTTGCCGTACCACTTTTTGTTCAGTGCGCCTTTTTCATACACATTTCCTCTTTGATAGACCATAGCCATAAGGCTTCTCCTAGATGGTCCATCGTTGGTCGCGGAGGACAATATTGTTCATACACCACGGGCCGGTTTCTTGGAAGAGTCTTCGAGTAGTTGGTTGCTGAGGAAATCTTCGACATCGGACCAACGAAATCGAAGCAGAGGGCCGAGCTTCACTGCCCGGATTCGTGGGTTGCGGCGCGTGGCATGGTCACGCACCCACCGTTCCGAGACGCACAAGCGATCGGCAACTTCTTGCGGGCTCAGCAGTCGTTCACTGGGCTGCAAGGTTACGACGTTGGAGTTTGGACTACCCGTCTGCAGGTCGGCTGGCTGGGGAAACTGCCTGGCATAGGCGGAACTCATACCTCACCTCATGAGACTCAGTGAGCAAATCTCACATGTCAAGTATATGTATTACAGTCATAGGAGCTTTGTCCAGTGAAAAACAATCCTTTTCTCGCGCCGCCCTCGTGGGACGGCGTATTGTCGAGCAGCGGGGCCTACCGGTCCACATGTGCTCGGCGATGCGGATCGGTTTGAGTCGACTCTTCTTCTCCATCGAGACAACAAAAGCCAACAAAAATCAACAACTCACGGCAGGGGATTTTTTGGCCGAGGCAACAAATATCAACAGAAATCAACAAAAATCAACAGAGTCAGCAAAAGTCAGCAAAAATCATCAGAAATCATCAGAAATCATCACCCGTCTGGACCGTAGTCATCAAAAATCATCAATAATCATCACAAATCATCAAAGTCAGCACGTTTCGCTTTGGTTTCTAAACAGCGTGCAGTGCTCCTCAGAGCAAACAGCGGGTATTGGAACATAAAGGAGTGTGTCACAGAGCATCGGAGAAGCTCTTACAAATTCCACTTGCAAACTGATTTATAGTGTGGCATATATCTCTATCATGGTGACACATTCTTGCCACCGGCTTGAGGAGGTTCGGCGATGCCTCTACGAGGTCTTAGGCTCTCGGAGGATCTAAAAACACGCTTGGGAGAGGTTCAGAAGTTGCGCGGCTATCGGTCAGTGAATGCCTTCATCCTGGAAGCGATTGAGGAAAAGCTTCAGCGAACGGACGCGGTCGAGTCCGTTTCGGAGTCCGAGGCGCGGATCGCCGCAGACTTCAGCCGGATCGTGCGAGAAGTTCGTTCCATCCACAATACGCAGCAGGCTCAGTACGCGCTGCTCGATGCTTTGACCAAGTACGTATCAACGTGCGTGGTAGAGCCTCCGCAAGATCTGCTGGTATCGGCCAGGGTGCGGGGCAAACTGCGCTACGAGAAGCTGCTGCGCGAGGCGGCAAAGACCATAACCGGAGAATGCGAGAACCTCCTCTTAGAAAGCGTAGCCAGTGCAGACTAGCGACAAAGAAAGACCATTTCGGTTGCGGCCTCGTCGCTCGCCATCCGCCTCGGGCCAACAGAAGCGTCCGTGGGCGAGTGGCCTGAGGACTCTTTTACGGATTGTCCGGATGAGCGGCGACCGCAAGAAGAAGATGAGTGGCGGCTACTCTGGAAGCGGCCGGCAGCAGCCAATGAGCCAGCGGTGTGCGGTGCGAGTGACCTATTCACGGAACAAGAACGCTGGCCAATGGAAAGCACACGGCTACTACCTGGCACGCGAACGGGCGACTGAGAAGGCGGAGAGGAACGCTGCCGGTTTCACCCGTTCTGAGAGGGGTGTTGATATTCCTCAACGACTCGATGGGTGGCAGCAAGCCGGTGATGAGCGCCTCTTCAAAATCATCGTCTCGCCCGAGTTCGGGGACAGGATCGACCTTGAGAATCACACGCGACAACTCATGGCTCGGATGGAGCGAGATCTAAAGACCGAACTGGAGTGGGTAGCAGTCATTCACTACAACACCGAACATCCGCATGCCCATATCGCGTTGCGGGGTGTAGACGGCAGAGGCCAGCCGCTCCGCCTTCCGCGAGAGTATGTGAAGTCCGGGATCCGATCTCGCGCGGAAGACCTTCTGACGAAAGAACTCGGCCATCGCACGGTCGCGGATGCAATTGAAGCGCAACGCCGGGAGGTCAATCAGTTCCGCTTCACCAGCTTGGATCGCATGATTCAACGCCAGAACCCGGCGCAAGCCGACTACTTCGTCGTGCAATGCGATCCGGCACAGCCGAGGGTCGGAAGTTTCTCCCGGATGCAGCAGCATCTAGCCGCGCGGCTCGCGCAACTAGAGCGCATGGAACTTGCCGAAGGTCTTGGCGAATCCCTGTGGCGGGTGCGCGGTGATTTTGCCGAAGTGCTTCGCATGATGCAACGGACTCGAGACCGACAAAGAGTACTGGCTGCCCACGGAGGCTTGCTTTCTGACGAACGGCTACCCTTGGCAATGACAGACTTCCGGGAATTGACTCAACTTGAGGGCCGCGTGCTTGCCCATGGCCAGGACGAGTATAGCGGCCGGATGTACCTGATGATGGAAGGCGTGGACGGAAAGGTGCATTTCCTGTACCAGACCGACGAAATCGAGCAAGCACGACAGCAAGGGAAGTTGCGAGTGAATTCATTTGCCCAGATTGAGAAGCAGTTCTCCGAGGAAGGCAGACCGTTCCTTCAGGTAGAAGATCTGGGAGACGCATACCAATTGCTACATGACAACACTTATTTCGGGAAGAGGGCCCTGCAGTTGATTCGCCAAGGCGTGACCCAGGTCGACAGAACCTGGGGCGGATGGCTGGGACAATATCAGGATGCGGTTAATAAGCGTCTTGCTTGGGCGAGACCTCGAGAACGTGAGGGGCGAGGGCGGGGGCTGGCCCGCTGAGGAGTAGTAGATCGGTAGGTGCTTGCGAAACCGATCCGCGGCGGCGGTCGGACTTACAGCGACGAGCGATAGACATGGTGCAGCGAGAGAGCGGGACAGAGAACGAGAGCGCGGAACAGAGAAATGGATGGGGCAGCCGAGAAAAATAATACTTAACGCCCAATCACGAACAGGGGAGTGTAATGTCTAAACCTCGTTCCAGCAGGCCAGTCGGGGTTCGCCTCCTGCACACAGTAGACGCCTACCTGCGCAAGAAGCAACGCGGCAAAGGAGACCTGTCGAAGCTGATCATGGAGGCCCTGAGCCGGACCGATCTGCGTGTAGTACCACTCATCACGATCCATGGCAGGCGTCAGCCGACGGTGGCCAAAGTGACACAGATTGTCATGCCCAATGACATTCGGCAGCTAATTGAGCATTGGTCAGAAAATCGACGCTGTTCGATGAATGAATTGCTGAACAGCGCGCTGGTGGGTTCTCTTTTGAAGTCGCGGCCGGAAAAGAATGGGGAACGATCGCGGCGAGGGCAGATGCCGACCTTCGACACCATGACCGCTAAGGAGCGCGAGGGATTCTTTGTTCGCTTGCTTGCCCTCACTGGACAGGAACCCGGCCCTGACCCGCGTTCCCGAGAAGGCAGCTATTACGAATGGGATCGAAAGGTCGAAGCCACGGTGGAAGTGGCAGGCGATGGTCGGCGTTATCTCATGGAGCGAGTCGGGCCGGGAGAAATGGTACGGGCTCGGGAACTCGAGGGAAGCGCATTTGTGGAACGTCCGACCCCAGGCTCTGGGCGTCAGGCATGATTGGACTGTGAAAGGAAAGACCTAAGGGTGAGCACATAAGTGCAAGGCGGAAAGCGCGTTCGAAGAAGGCGTTCGGGGAGAGTCGCACTGTGGTTCCGAAATCGGTCAAAGAAATTTCCGCTAGCGAAAGTCCAACCGCTCAGAAGCCGGTACTCATCCTCCTTGCTGGTACCGCCGGAGCCGGGAAAAATACCTTCTACGAGAGCCAGCTGAGGACAGTGTTCCCGGCTCTTCTGAAGGCGAGCGCTTCCCCAATCGAACAAGCCGAAACCGATCGAGAACGCATCCGCCTGACCAAGGAAGGACATTCGTTTGTCTATCAGGATACGACGATCGATTTGCAAATGATTCGAGAGGCTCAGGAAGCAGGTTTCGACGTCAAAGTGTTCTATGTTGGGACGGAAGATCCGAATCTTAACATGGGGCGGGTCTTGCTTCGAGTGAGCACCGGTGGGCCGTTCGCGGCGCTGGCGCGCATACCGGATGATTACGCCGACGGCATCAAGCATCTGCCGGGCGCCAAGAGACTTGCGGACGTTCTCATGCTCTTCGACAACACCACTCATGGCCGCGGGCACCGGCTGGTGGCACATTTTCACGCCGGCGAACTCATGAAGCTTGCCCGCTCGGTTCCGAAGTGGGCCCAAAAGGTTTTCGGAAAGGAGTTCGAAAAATGGCTGGGTTCATGGGAGCATCGCCCGGGTAGAGGCCGATAATTTTCTTGGACTAGGGAGCGAATCCCTTGTGCCCCACTCTCGTGTCCTTCAGGGAGGTGTTCGACGCGATGTCAAAGGTCATCTCTCTCCGTGAAATCATCGCTGCATTGGAAGCGGCGAGTGACGACTGTACGTCGTACTTGGATCCGGAAACAGGTGAAATCGTCGTTGTAACGGAAGAGGAACGAGCTCTGGCGGAAGACCCATGCTGGGAAGAAGCCCCCGCTTGGCAGCGTGAGATGATGCCGAAGATTCGTGCCGCCTTGGACAGTGATCGGTTCTTGGAGTTGCCGGATCGTTTCGACATTCACGAGTGGTCAATCATGGAGCGATTCTCGCGAACACAGAACATCGAGCAAATCCGGAGTGAGCTGTTGAATGCCATTCACGGAGCGGGAGCCTTTCGTGCATTCCGGAGCGCAATCCGGCGACTCGGCTTGGAACAAAGCTGGTACCAGTTTCGGGACGAAGCTCTGGCAGAGATCGCACGTAGTTGGCTGGAAGAGCACAAGCTCCAATACACCTAGGAGGTTGCGCCGGGTACTTGAGCGTAACCGCGATTTTACGCCAACAATCCAACCGTGCCCGGAATCTACTCGACCCTGCGTGCCTGCTGGATGATGAACTTCTTCGTTTCGTCGATGTTGGTCTGCATCTTTTCACTGGCGTTGTTGTGCAAGTGTTCGAGCAATAGCAACGCAAGTCTTGGCTCGCGGTCGCTGGGCGCAGTAATGCAACGAGAGGTGCAGGCAAAAGCAGCGCGAAGGATGGAAAGCACTTCTTCCAGCGTTTTCGGAGAGATCATTTCCTTGTCGGTTAGAGTTTGGACAAGTGCTAAGGGGACCAAATCACCTGACCTGTTGAATGCCTTCTCGTCCCAGCCAGTGTAGATGTGGGAGGTCACCACTCTGCGAACGGAGTCCTTCACTTCTGCGAACGAATAAGAGCCATCCGGTTTGCAGTGTTGCCAGTCTTGGGCCGATGCAGCGATTATCAGAGGAAGGATTGCTAGCGGAAGCAAATGGCGCGCCTTCATATATCACCTTCGGTCCCGATTGATTCTTGCAGGGCAAGTTCGACCACTGTACGCCGACATCTATGCAGAGTTCCATACCTGTTGTAAACAGGCGATTACAGTGCGCCGTGAAAAGGCGCTGAACCACAGCGGGGGATAAACCCGCCCGGGAACTGGATCGCTCCACCCGGTAGCAATCGGAGCGGCGGTGGAGGCAACAAAGCCGCCGGAGCCTCCGGTGTAGAGGGTCGCATAAGGCGACTTGGTGAG
>Ga0070698_100000026_pt1 | contig 98301 bp, 67 predicted proteins | sample KBSK1502metaG_FD_65477 | JGI IMG/M metagenome (GOLD analysis project Ga0070698, IMG submission 65477) | Corn, switchgrass and miscanthus rhizosphere microbial communities from Kellogg Biological Station, Michigan, USA - KBS K1-50-2 metaG | ecosystem: Host-associated > Plants > Roots >... | reverse complement strand
CACGTGCTGGAGAACCCGTGGATCCAGTGGTGCCTGGTGTTGCCGCGCGAGATTGACGGCAATCAGTACGACGACATCCGCACGGCTGCACGCAGCGCGCTCGACGTCCTGGGCATGACGACAGGACTGACGCACATGGAATGGTTCCGCCGCCCGGACGGGAGCATCGCGATCTCCGAGGTGGCCGCGCGTCCCCCCGGCGCCCAGATCACGACGCTGGTTTCCCGCGCGCATGACATCGACTTTGTCCAGGCGTGGGCACGCGTCATGATCTTCAAGGAGTTCGAGCTACCCGAGCGGCGATACGCGGCGGGCGCGGCTTTTCTCAGGGCTCAGGGCGAAGGTCGCGTCAGAACGGTGCACGGCTGGGACCTCGTGCAACGCGAACTGCGCGAGCTGATCACCGACGTGAAACTCCCCGCGCTCGGCTCGGCGTCATCGTCGAGTTATGAGGGGGAAGGGTTTGTCATCGTGCGGCATCCTGAGACGAAAGTTGTTGAGGAAGCAGTGCAACGGATTGTTTCGTTGATGCGGATTGAGCTCGCTTAGCCTGATAAGGATGTGAGCAGTACATCTCCCATTTCCCATCCCCCTTCTCCCGTCCCATCCGGTTCCAATGAACGTCCTGATGATCGCCCCTGGCTACCCCGGTGAAATGCCCTACTTCTGCCGCGGACTCACCCGGCACGGTGGGAAGGTCTACGGATTGAGCGACGTGCCGGAGCCGGAGCTTCCGACGATGGCCCGCGAACACCTGTCGGGCTACCTGCGGGTCCCGAATCTCACCGATGAAGACGCGGTTGTGCGCGCCGTGGTTGCCGGTGTGGGGCAGCACAAGGTCGAACGGGTCGTGTGCATGTGGGAGCCGGGCGTGGTGCTGGCGGCAAAGCTGCGTGAAGCGTTAGGCACGCCGGGTATGCGCGAGGCGCAGGCGCAGAGTTTCCGGAACAAGGACCTGATGAAGCAGAAGGTCACCGCCGCCGGCATCCGCACGGCGCGTCACGCGTCGGCGACCTCCGTGGCCCAGGTGCGCGAGGCCGCGCGAGAGCTCGGGTTTCCCGTCATCGTGAAGCCCATCGCCGGCGCCGGGTCGATGGACACCGTGCGCGCCGGGACCGCCGAGGAACTGGACCGGGCTCTGGCGCAGGTCAAGTCGTACGACGAGGTAAACGTCGAGGAGTTCATCGAGGGTGAGGAATTCACCTACGACACCATCTGCATCGACGGACGGATCGTGTACGAAAATGTCTGCTACTACCGTCCGAATCCGCTGATCGCGCGCAGCACGGAATGGATTTCGCCGCAGACTATTGCCCTGCGCGATCTCTCACCACCGGACGTGAAGGCCGGTATCGCGCTCGGCCACGAGGTGCTCAAGGCGCTGGAGTTCGGCACCGGCTTCACCCACATGGAGTGGTTTTACACGGCGAAAAGCGAGGTCGTGTTCGGTGAGATCGCGGCCCGGCCGCCTGGCGCGCACACCGTAGACCTCATGAACTTCGTCGGCGATGTCGACTTGTTCGATGGCTACGCAGAGGCCGATCTGAAGGGGACGTTTTCGGTGTCCACCGAGCGAAAGTACAACGTCTCCAACATTTTCAAGCGCGCGCAGGGACGCGGTCGGATCCGTCGCGTCGAAGGCCTGGAGAGCATCCTGGCACGATTCGGCGAACACATTGTGCACCTTGACCTGTTGCCGATCGGTGCCGAGCGGCGCAATTGGATCCAGACGCTGGTGAGCGACGGGTACGTCGTCGTCAGGCACCCCGACCTGCAAGCGTGTTACGACATCTCAGATGCCGTGGGCACGGACTTGCAGCTCTTCGCCAGCTGACGAGAACTCACGCAGATCCAGAGCCGTCCGAGCTCGACCGTAAGTGGATGGCGAGCACTAGCCCTGGGTGTACTGGTGCCTGGCCCCCGCTGCTCGACAATCTATGATGTCGTTTAGTGGATTCGGCCGGGATGACGCCCGACTCGCTGGCGGGTACTGCATGAGGTGGAAGGTCTCGACGAATGAAACACGACGAGGACGCACAGCTCCGGTCTATTATCGAGTTGCGGTCGGCATCAGTCGGCGTCGGCGAAAAAACGCCAATGCCGCGGCCGGCGTTTTCCGCATCCCTCGCGACGCGCGAGATGATGCAGTTGCGGCAAGACCTCGCCGCGACCCTCCTCGAGCTGTCACAGGACGCGATCATCATCAGGGACGCGGCGGACCGCGTCACGTTCTGGAACCGTGGCGCACAGGAGATGTACGGCTGGAGCGCCGACGAGGCCCTGTCCAAGCGCATCAACCTGTTGTTAGGCACCTCACAGGGCGCCTGGGCCGCGCTCAACGAGCGACTCGAGCGAACGGACTCCTGGGACGGCGAACTCCTCCAGCGGCGCAAGAACGGCACGCCAATACTCGTTCATTGTCGTGAAGTACTCGTCCGCGGAGGCGATGGTGCGCGGGCGGCGGTGCTCGCGATCAAGCGCGACATCACCGAGCAGAAACGCGCCATCGAGGCGCTCAAGGAAGCCGACCGGCGCAAGGACGAGTTTCTCGCGACGCTGGCCCATGAGTTGCGCAACCCGTTAGCGCCCATTCGCAACGCCGTCGAAATCATGCGCCTGGCACGCGACGACCGTGAGGCGATCGAGCAGGCTCGCGACGTCCTCGACCGACAGGCCGGGCAACTGGCGCGGATCGTCGAGGACTTGATCGACCTGGCCCGCATCGTCGAGCAGAAGGTGGAACTGCGAAAGGAGCGCGTGACGATTCGCACGGTGGTCGAGACCGCGCTGGAGACGAGCCAGCCGCAGTTGGAAGAAAGCCGTGTGCGTCTGACCGTCTCAGTCCCGGACGAACCGCTGTACCTCGACGCCGACCCGGTGCGTATTGCGCAAGTGCTGGTCAACCTGCTCAACAATGCCGCGAAGCATACCGCCCCAGAGGGTGAAGTTTCATTGAGCGTGGAGCGCGCTGCCGTTCCGGATGGCGTGCTCGCCGGGACCGGCACCACCCACGCGCCTAACGAACACGTGATCATCAGCGTCCGGGACACGGGGAGCGGCATTGCGCCCTCGCTGCTCCCGCACGTGTTCGAGATGTTCACCCAGGGCCCGCGGAGCACGCAGCAGGGCCGTGGTGGGCTGGGCGTGGGTCTCGCCCTGGTTCGCAACCTCGTCAAGATGCATGGCGGCATCGTGGACGCCCACAGTTCCGGCCCCGGCGAAGGCAGCGAATTCGTGGTGAAGCTCCCCTTGACCCTGCCGCCGGGCGCGTCGGCGCCAGCGGTCGCTGAACGACAGAGCGCGGTTTCCAGGAAGCGGATCATCGTCGTGGACGACAACGACGATCAGGTGCAGAGCCTCGCCATGTTGTTGACGATGATGGGACATGACGTCGCGCAGGCGGCCAACGGCCACGACGCGATCGAGCGGGCCATCAGGTTCAAGCCGGACCTCATGCTCATCGACATCGGCATGCCCGGGATGGAAGGGTACGACGTCGCGCGCCAGATTCGAGAGCGACCAGACACGCGCTCGATCCGGCTGGTGGCGCAAACCGGTTGGGGTGGAGACGTGGATCGCCAACGATCGAAGGATGCCGGCTTCGATGACCACCTCGTCAAACCACTGACACCGACGACGCTCGAGGAAGTGATCAGGTCCCTTCCGAGGTAGCGGCGCTTAACATCAGGCGATGCTGATCGAGTCCATCAAGCGCATGTTCGGAGGGACGCAAGACACAGCGTCGCAGCAGGCTGCGACGTCATCTATAGACCCGCTCCACCTGGCGGCGTGTGTGCTGCTTCTCGACATCGCTCATGCCGACGGCGAGTTCTCGGACGCCGAGCGCGCGCACATCGAAGGCGTTCTCGAACGGCACTTCTCGCTGCCGCCTGACGCGGGACGGGCACTGATGGAGCTCGCCGACAAGGAGCGCCGGAACGCCGTCGACCATTTCCGCTTCACGTCGCAGCTGAGCGCCAGCTACGACACCGGCCAGAAGATGGTGCTGGCGGAGATCATGTGGGGCATCGTGCTGGCGGATGGTCAGATCGCCGACCATGAGCACTACCTGACGCGGAAGATCTCGAACCTGCTCGAGCTCGAACCAGGGTACCTCTCGGCGGCGAAGGACGCGGCGGCGCAGAAGCGGGACAGCGGGTCGTAAACCCAGGCCTGGCTGGCTAACGACGGGTTGCCACAAGCCATAAATTGGCGGCCCATGACGGCACTCGACCAACTCCGCGCTTCACTCGCCGATCGCTACTCGATCGAGCGCGAGATTGGCCGCGGCGGGATGGCCACCGTCTATCTCGCCCGCGACGTGCGCCACAACCGCCACGTCGCGCTGAAGGTCCTGAACCCGGAGCTGGGCGCGGTGTTAGGCGTCGAGCGATTCCTGGCCGAGATCGAGGTCACGGCGAACCTCCAGCATCCGAACCTCCTGCCGCTGTTCGACTCCGGCGAGGCGAACGGGCTGTTGTTCTACGTCATGCCGTTCGTGCAGGGCGAGAGCCTCCGCGCCCGGCTCGATCGCGAGAAACAACTGCCGGTCGATGAAGCCGTCCGCCTCACGGTGGCCATCGCCGGCGCGCTGGATTACGCGCACCGGCACAACGTGATCCACCGGGACCTCAAGCCCGAAAACATCCTGATGCAGGAAGGGCAGCCGCTGATCGCCGACTTCGGGATCGCGCTGGCGGTGAGCAAGGCGGGCGGCGAGCGCATCACGCAGACGGGACTCAGCCTGGGCACGCCGCAATATATGAGCCCCGAACAGGCGACCGGCGATCGCGTCGTGGACGGCCGCACCGACATCTATTCGTTAGGTGCCATCACTTACGAAATGCTGGTGGGCGACCCGCCGCACGCCGCCAGCACGTCCCAGGCGATCATCGCCAAGGTGCTCACGGAGCGCCCGACCAGCGTTCGAACGTCCCGGCCGAGCGTTCCGCCACACGTGGACGTGGCGATTGGCCACTCGCTGGAGAAACTTGCGGCTGACCGCTTCGCGACGGCGAAGGAGTTCGCGGAAGCGCTCCAGGGCAAGGGGAGCGTCGTTGCCACGGCGTATCAGACAGCCCCGACGTCGAACGCTTGGCGCGCGCGGGAATTGGCACCGTGGGCCCTGGCGGCCGCCCTGGCCGGCGTGGTTGGCTGGCTGGTGCTGAAGCCGCAGCCGGCCCAGGAGCAGCCCATCATTCGGGCGAACTTCGATCTGCCGCCGAACGTCAGAATCAACGATGTCCTTCCGGGTGCCACGCTCGCCGTCTCCCCGCAGGGAGACATGCTGGCGTTCACGTCGATCGGTGTGCAGGGGTTCCGCATGTACTTCCGCCGTTTCGACGAAATTGCGGCTCGCCAGTTCGGTGACGGCAACGTTGCCGGCCGTAGCCTCACCTTCTCGCCGGACGGAAAGTGGCTGGCGTTCACCGAGGGCAACGTCCTGAAGAAGGTTTCGTCCGACGGTGGTCCGGTCGCGACCATCGGGAACGCTGGAAGCGCAGTCCCCTATGGCCTGAGCTGGAGCAATCAGGACTCGATCTACGTGGGTGGCTTCAGCGGAATGTGGGCGATGCCCGCGGGCGGTGGCGATCCGGTGCCGCTGACCAGCCCCAATACCGACAGGCTCCGGTTCGGCCACCGCTGGCCGCTCGTGCTGCCGGGGGGCAAGGCGATCGCGTTCGTCACCGGCAACAGCTCGTCCGCGCCGCAACACCTGGGCGTCCTCAGAATCGGGTCTGGAGAGTTCACCGAGTTCAACATCACCGTCGGCACGCCGCTGGGGATAATCGACGATCATCTGGTTTACGTGTCGCCCTCCGGCGGCCTGATGGCGATACGCTTCGACGTCTCGAAACTGGAGCCGGTTGGAGACCCGATCCAGCTCGAGGAGGGGATTCTCTTCGATCCTACCGCGGGAGCGAAAGCGTCGCTGTCCGCGTCAGGCACGCTGGCGTATCTGCGTGGTCGCGCGCAGTTCCAGCCGATGGTCGTCGCCGGCACATCGGCCCCGTCACCTCTCATCCGGGAGCCGGGCAGTTACTCGACCCCGCGGTTTTCACCCGACGGCAAGCGCGTGGCGATTACGGTGTCGTCGACCAACTCGACCGACATCTGGATCTATGACATCAGCCGGAACACGTTCACCCGCCTGACGACGGAAGGCGCCAACGTGCGCCCCGAGTGGACACCAGACGGCAAGAAGGTCGTGTTCATCTCCGAGCGTGGCGGCAAGGCTCGCATCTGGCAGCAGCCCGCCGACGGCAGTGGTCCCGCTGAAATGCTCTACGAACCGGAAGTCGAACCGTTCGAAGCGCTCGTCTCACCTGACTCGAAATGGCTCGTCGTCCGCACGGCGCCGGGCGCGAAGTATTCGCGCGACATCCTGGCGGTTCCGATGAGCGGCGAGCGAACCGTCACCGTACTCGTGACGAGTCCCTATACGGAAAGCCTTCCGCGCCTGTCGCCTGACGGGAAATGGCTCGCCTACCAGTCGAACGAAACGAACCGTTTCGAGATCTACGTTCGGCCATTCCCCGGCAGCGGCGCCCGCGTTCAGGTGAGCGACGACGGGGGCACCGAACCAATCTGGGGAAAAGATGGCCGGTCGCTTTATTACCGCGGGGCGGTCGGCGAAGTCGTCAAGGTTGCGGTGACCACCGGCAACGATTTCTCCATTGGCGCCCGCGCGGTCGTGCTGACGGGCGACTACCTGACCGACTCGTCGCATCCAAACTGGGACGTGGCTCCGAACGGCAACTTCCTCCTGCTCAACCGCGCCGGCGCCGAGTCGCAGACCATCGTCGTGCACAACTGGGCGCGAGAGCTTCGCGAGAAAACCGCCCCGCGACGTTAGCGATAGGCCCTTTGGACTCGCGGGAACGGTTTCTACGTTTCCCGTCCCATGTCCCAGAGCGCTCGATTCCTCGACAAATGGAAGGCACGCCGCCGAACCGCACCCGGCCGGCTCGAGGTCCTACACGCCGTCGAGAGTCGTGAACTCGGCAATCGCCGGGATATCCTGGTCTACCTGCCCGCCTCGTACGAAAAGAACGACAAGCCGTATCCGGTTCTGTACATGCACGACGGGCAGAACCTTTTCGATCCCACGACCTCGTTTGCCGGTGAGTGGGGCGTCGATTCGGCGCTGGCGAAAGCACCGCGCAAGGGTCGCAAGGCGATTGTCGTGGGCATCCCGAACGCCGGCATCGAGCGGATTCGTGAGTATTCACCCTTTGTCGATTCGCGGATTGGCGGTGGCAAGGGTGACGCATACCTCGACTGGATCGAACAAACCGTCAAGCCGCTCATCGATGAGCGATATCGGACCGTTCGAGGACCAGAAGGAACCGGAATCGGTGGTTCATCCCTGGGCGGTCTGATCAGTCTCTACGCGTTCTTCAGGTCACCAGCGCGATATGGGTTTGTCGCCGCCCTGAGTCCGGCTCTCTGGTTCGGAGACAGGCAGATCTTCCGCTTCGTCCAGTCGGCGGCGTACGTTCGCGGTCACATCTACCTGGATGTGGGCACGCGCGAGGGAGAAGGCACGTTGGCGAATGCCCGCCAGATGCGCGACCACCTGCTCGAGAAGGGCTACCTGCGAGGACGGGACCTGATGTGGGTCGAGGACAAGGGCGGGGTGCACAACGAGGCGGCGTGGGGGCGGCGGCTGCGGAAGGCGCTCCCGTTCCTTTTGGGTGGAGTCGCCTGACGTGAGCACGCGCATGCCGGGTCAACACCGTTCGTGGCATTCACCCGCTATCGGCCGGACGATGCACGTCCGATGGTTCGGTGACCGTGGCGCGCGACTGCTCGCCTTTCCCACCACGATGGGCAACCATAACGAGTGGCCCAACCGCTACATGCCGGACGTGCTTCGCGAGCACATCGAGAATGGGTGGATCCAGCTCTGGTGCCTCGACCACAACCACGACCTCAGCTGGTACGACAAGGAAGTTCATCCGGGGCACCGGGCGTGGTTGCACCTGCAGTACGATCGGTATGTGCGCGAGGAGCTCCTGCCCTTCACAGCGTCGGTCAACGCGAGCCCATTCGTGATGGCGACCGGGGCAAGTTTCGGCGGCTTTCACGCCATGAGCATCGCCCTCCGCAATCCGACGCTCTTCAATCGTGTCATCGGACTGAGCGGCATGTACGACATCAAGGGGATGACGGGCGGGTATTCGGACGGCAATGTCTACGCCTGCAATCCGTTCGACTTCATGCAGCACGAACAGGACCCGGCTCGCCTGGCCGCGTTTCGCCGACAAGACATCATCGTCGCGATCGGGCGCGGCGACCCGAATTTCCAGGAGAACGTGGAGTTTTCAACGATCCTGTGGAACCAGGGCATCGGCAACGCGCTGAGGATCTGGGATGGTCACGCACATGACTGGCCGTATTGGGAGCAGATGATTGTTCGCTACGTCGGTGGGCATGACTGAGAGCCCACGTCGCGAAATACCGAGCACTTTGAATCGGACCATGACTAAACGAGTCGGGTTGTTTGTCGGTCGCGAGTGGAGTTGGCCTCCGGCATTCATTGAGGAAGTCAATCACCGCAACGCCGGTGTCGTCGCCGAATTCGCCAAGGTGGGTGGTGAATTCTTCGATGCGCCCGTGCCGTACGACGTCGTGATCGACCGGATCTCGCACGAAGTCCCGATGTACCGGTCATACCTCAAGAAAGCGGTGCTCGAAGGGAAGACCGTCGTCAACAACCCGTTCATGTGGACGGCGGACGACAAGTACTTCGGCGCCATCCTGATTTCAAAGCTCGGGGTCAAGTCCCCGAAGACCGTCCTGCTGCCTAACAAGGACTACGTCCCGGGCATCGTGCCGGGCGAGAGCCTGCGCAACCTCAAGTATCCCCTCGACTGGGGCGCCATCCTCGACTACATCGGGCTCCCCTGCATCCTGAAGGACGCCCACGGCGGCGGCTGGAAGCAGGTCCACGTCTGCCACTCGCTCGACGAGCTGATTCATCATTACGACCAGGCCGGCCTGCTGACGATGATCGTCCAGGAGTTCATCCAGTGGGAGCAGTTCGTGCGCTGCCTCTGCATCGGTCGCGACGAAGTCCTGCCGATGAAATACGACCCGCGCGAGCGCAAATACATCGTCGAACACGATCACCTCTCGCCCGCACTCGGCGCCCGCATCGTGGAGGACTCGAAGACGATCGTGAACGCGCTGGGCTACGACATGAACTCCATCGAGTTCGCGGTGCGTGGTGGAGTGCCGTACGCGATCGACTTCATGAATCCCGCGCCGGACATGGACGTGTATTCACTGACGCCGGAATACTTCCAGTGGGCGGTGCAGAAGATGGCGGATATGGCGATTCGCTACGCCCTCAACCCTCGACCTCAGGCGAGTGAACTGAGGTGGACGGCGTTGTTCTGAACGAGATCTCGGATCTCATGATTGACGCCTACCACGGGCTCCTCACTCCCGACGTCGCCGAGGCTAGCCACGCGCACCTCGACAATGTTCTGCGCAAGCGTGGGTTGGTTTTCGGCGGCCGTCCGCTCTGCACCGTCCTCCGGCCGCGGCTCATGACCGCTGAGGACTACATATCGCTGCAGTCGAAGATCGTGCCGCTGTTGCGCGCGTTCGGCCGGATTCACGATCGCGCCATGGCGGACGCGGCATTCCGTGGGCAGTTCCACCTCGCGGACTGGGAGGAAACGCTGCTCGCGGCAGACCCGGGGTACTCGCGTCCAACACCGACTTCGCGACTCGACTTCTTCGTCGTTCCCGGGTCGCAATCGTTAGGCCTGACCGAATTCAACGCCGAAACCCCGGCCGGCGCCGCCTACGGCGACACGTTGGGCGACGTCTTCATGGATATGCCGGCGATGCACGAGTTCACGCGCACGCACGAGGTATCACCGATCCCGTCGCGTCACGGCGTCACCGGGGCCCTGCTGGACGCCTGGCGCGAATTCAGCGGCGGCCACGCGCGACCTCGGATCGCGATCCTCGACTGGAACGACGTCCCCACGATCACCGAGTTCGAGCTCTTCCAGGCCCACTTCCGATCGCTGGGGATGGAGTGCGTCATCGATGATCCGCGCAACGTGGAGTACCGCGGCGGCCAGTTGATCGTAGGCGGTGCGCCGGCAGACCTCGTCTACAAACGGGTGTTGATCTCGGAGCTCGTCGAACAAGGCGGGCTCGAGTCGCCGCTGGTACGCGCCGTACGCGACCGGGCCGTGTGCATGGTCGACGGATTCCGCTGCAAGATCCTGCACAAGAAGGCTTCCCTCGCCGTGCTCAGCGACGAAGAGAACGCCGACATGTTCCCGGTCGATGAGCGACTCGCCATCGCCAGGTGCATTCCCTGGACCCGCATCGTCGCCGAACGCACGACCACCTGGCGCGGCGCCGCGGTGGACCTCATGCGGTTGATCCTCGATCTCCGCGAGTGGCTGGTCCTCAAGCCGAACGATGAGTACGGCGGGAAGGGCATCACCCTCGGCTGGACGGTCGACAACGAGGCCTGGGAGGCCGCCGTGAAAGCGGCGCTCGCTACACCGCACATCGTGCAGGAGCGGGTCGAGATACCCAGCGAATCCTATCCGAGCTGGGTAGACGGCCGAGTGGAGTACGTGGACCGGCAATACGACACGGCGCCATTCGTGACCAACGGGGAATACATGGAAGGCCTCTTGACGCGCCTCTCGACCGCGGTACTGCTTAACGTGACGGCTGGTGGGGGGAGCACGGTGCCGACATTCCTGGTCACGAAGCGATGAATCGTCCCAGTCTCACAATCGGCGTCGAAGAAGAATACCAGATCATCGACCCCATCACCCGGGAGCTGCAGTCGTACATCACGCAGATCCTCGAAGACGAGCGCCTGGTGCTGGGACAGGTGAAGCCGGAGCTGCATCAGTCGATCGTCGAAGTCGGAACCACCGTCTGCCACACGCCGCAGGACGTCCGCGCCCAGCTCATCGAACTCCGGCGCAGCGTGATGGAGCTCGCCGGACGCAAAGGACTCAAGATTGCCGCCGCCGGCACACATCCGTTCTCTCATTGGGCCAACCAGGAAATCACGCCGCTCGAGCGCTACCTCGGCACTCGTGAGGCAATGGGGCAGCTCGCGCAGCAACTGCTGATCTTCGGCACGCACGTCCACATCGGGATCGAAGATCGCGACTTCCTGATCGATTGCTCGAATGTTTCGCGTTATGTGCTCCCCCACATCCTCGCCCTCTCGACGAGCTCCCCGTTCTGGATCGGTCGCGACACCGGCCTCAAGTCGTATCGCTCGGCCGTGTTTCGCGCGTTCCCGCGGACGGGAATCCCGCCGTTCATCGCGTCATGGTCGGCCTTCGACAGCTACGTCCAGACGCTGATCACCACGGGCTGCATTCCCGACGGCACCAAGATCTGGTGGGACGCGAGACCGCACTCGAAATACCCGACGCTGGAATTCCGCATCTGCGACGTCTGTACACGCGTCGAGGAAGCGGTGTGCATCGCGGCGATCCTCCAGGCGCTGGTGTTCAAGCTCTGGAAGCTCCGCCACGACAACATGACGTTTCGCGTGTATCCCGCGGAGCTCATCGAGGAGAACAAGTGGCGCGCCGTGCGCTATGGTCTTGGCGGCAAGCTGATCGACTTCGGTCACGAGACCGAGAAAGCGGCGCCCGACATGATCCGGGAGTTCATCGAGTGGTTCCTCGGTGACGTTCTCGATGAACTGGGCACCCGCAAGGAAGTCGAATACGCGTTTCACATCCTGCAGAACGGCTCGAGCGCTGATCGGCAATTGGCTGTGTTCAAGCGCACCGGGGACCTGCGCGCCGTCGTCGATCAGTTGATCGTGGAGACGGCCGAGGGTGTGGTTGTTCCAGCGGCAGTGCCAACGCGAACCGATGAGCGACCGATTGCGTTTCGGCCGGTATCGGAAGTGAAAGTCCCGATTGGCGCCGAAGCGTCAGGCGAGTCAGGATCCGGCGTAGTGCTCGACGCACGCGACTGATTGGAAGGCCCTAAAAGAGATCGGGGTCAGACTCCAATCTCCGAAATGGGGGTCAAACTCCAACTAGACGACATTGGAGTCTGACCCCGATCTCCCGATCTCGCCATTTATATTCCGGGCCATGAGCCGAACCCGACGCCCGACCATTGGAGTGACGACACAAACGCTGCAGGCGATCGACGGAATCCCGGCGGGGCTGCCGCCGTCCGTAGTGATGAACCAGCGCTATTACGAGGCAGTGGCCTCGGCGGGCGGGGCGCCCGTCCTCATCCCGCTGCTGGACGATGATGATGCGTTGCGCGCGACGTATGACGCGTGCGACGGGATCCTCATTCCCGGCGGTGTCGACATGGATCCCGCGACGTACGGTGAAGCGCCTCACGAGAAACTCGGCCGGATCGATCCGGCGCGTGATCGCGTCGAACTGCAACTCACGAAGTGGGCGATGGAAGACCGAAAGCCGCTGCTCGGTCTTTGCCGCGGCCTCCAGGTCATCAACGTCGCGAGCGGCGGTACGCTCTTTCAGGACATCGAATCGCAGCTCCCGGGATCGATCAAGCACGATTTTTTCCCCACGTACGGATTCGAGCGGGACCACCTCTCACATGATGTCGCGGTCGCGCCGACGTCGCGCCTGCGCAGCCTGGTCGATCTCGACCAGTTGCCGGTCAACAGCATGCACCACCAGGGCGTGAAACAACTCGGTCCCGGCCTGGTCGCGTGTGCTCAGGCCGCGGACGGATTGATCGAAGCGGTCGAGTCGGGGAACGGGCACTGGATGGTGGGCGTGCAGTGGCATCCTGAGGTGTTCGACGCCGACGATCCGCATACTCGCGATCTCTTTCGAGGATTCGTCAGGGCCGCCGGCGGAACCTGACGGGATGATCGATGGCGGATTGCGGATGGCGGAAGTCAACGTCGCCTCTGTCTCACAGTGTACTCCCATCCGGCACCTGACATCCAACCTCCGTCTCTGGTCGTTGGTGTTTGGCCTCTGGCCTCTCGGCTGCACCAAGGACCTTCAGTTGATTCAAGATCCGCCTAACGCCGTCGCGGCGACGACCACCGGGCCGTGGGCGAGCATGATCTACGTCGCGCGCACCGACAGCGGCGTGATCGCCATCGACCTCGGCTGGACTGGCTCGGAGACCGTGCTGCCGGAATTGCTGGAACAGCTTGGCGCGTCGCCGGCCGACGTGCGGTACGCCTTTCTCACGCATGCCCATCGTGATCACATCGCAGCCTGGCCACTCGTCAGGCAGGCCCGGTTCGTCATCGGAATGAACGAGGTGCCGGCGTTTACAGGACTCGGTGGCTATTCCGGTTGGGCAGCGAAGATGGGCGAGATGAACGACTATCCACGCCCCGCGCCCGACGAGTTGCCGCTCATCACGGTCGGCTCGGATACCGCGATCGTGCTCGGCAAAGACACGGTGTTCGCGTTCCCGGTGCCCGGGCACACGGCTGGCAGCGTGGCCTGGCTCTTCCGCGGCATCCTGTTCGGCGGTGACGCGATCAACTGGCGTCCCGGCTCCGGCTTCCAGGGTGCGAGGCCGGAGTTCTCGGACAGCGTCGCGCAGAGCCGGGAGAGCCTCCGTGCCCTGTGGCAACGGTTGCCGGCAGACCGCGTTCGGATCATGTGCACCGCCCACGGCAAGTGCGCGAGGTCCGACGCCGCGCTCAGGGAGCGCGTTTCGCGTTAGGCCGGGTCAGCGGTTGACCCGGCCACTCACGACGCGGCCGACGAAACTGTTGCGCGGCAGTTCGATCATCATGACGTGCGTTCGGCCACCCGCGCTGGCCAACGAGATCTCGACCGCGACCCCGGTGGGCAGGTCGCAGAACGTGGCTGCCCCGCGCAAATCGGTCACGGCGTGTCGCACGGCGGGGGGTAACTCCGACACCTCGGGCCAGGATGCGACAAACCGCACGCCGGTCATCGGAACCGCGGTGGCACTGTCGACCATGAGCACTCGGAGCACGCCCCGCACCACGCCTCGCGTCGCGACTGGCTGGGTGGTGAATATCATCGGGACCACAGGACACGCTTCCCGCCTCAGCGCCGCGGTGTTCGGGGCGCGAAGCTCCACACGTTGCACGCGCCCGGGCTGAAGGTCCACCCGGCGAGTTGCCGCGAGCATCGCAAACGAATCGTAACTGTCGGTGTGCGCCGCCACGGACAACCCCCCCGGCGGCAAGCTGTCGAGCCGGAACGAACCGTCGGCACTCGTCAGCGTCTGCCGATGCGTTCCGATGGCGCGCACCACTGCCCCTGCCACCGGCAGTCCCGCGCTATCGCGGTACACGCCCGTCAGGGTCGCCGGCTGCTCTGGCGAAGCGACGCCGGTGGCGATCACCGCGCCGCCTTCCTCTCGGAGCTGGCGGCGCGGCGGTTCATCGGGGCGCACCACCACCTGCGGCATGCGGATGAACCACCGGTCGACGGTCCAGGCTCCTGACGCGAGCCGCGCGAAATGCACTTCGCCTCCGACCCGGTCGGCGTTAGGTATGGTTGGCAGCCGGGTATAGCGGAACTCGATGAAGCGCAACTCGAAGCGCTTCGCGTCGAGCCAGATTGTCCCCGCGATATCCGGAAGCCGGCGGTCGCGGGCCGGTACAAAGGTCAGTCCGACCAGGTCAGGCCGCCCGCGCGGCGCGCCGGCGATGCCGAAACAGTGATCGAGGATGAACGCGTTCGACGCCAGGGCACTCGCGTCCGGCGCCAGGTATTCCACCGAGTCGCCCGGGAGCTGGCGCCAGTACCCTGCTTTCGAGAGTGAGTCGCCGCTCACGCTGGTAAACGGCTCCGCGACGAGCAGCTCTTCGTCGGAGCGCCAGTCGAACAGCACGCGCAGGGTGGCAGGGTCGAGCTCGCCCGCATAACGCGAGATCTGCGCTTCGGTCAGGCGGTCGCGAAGGGAGATTTCCGTGGCCTGGAGCGCGGTACGCGCCTCGTCCCACAGGGCAGCGATGCGGCGCAATTCGCCCTGCCGAGTGACGCAAAGCCCGGATACCATCACTTCAGGCAACGACAGGGCGACCGCATCGATCGGCACGTCGAGCGCGCGCGTTTCACCGGCGGCGAGTTCGAAGGGCTCCGAGACGAAGCGCCTGACGCCGATGCGCTTGACCGCCAGCCGGTATCGGCCCGGAACGAGCGCCCGCAGGGCGTAGTCGCCTTCACGGTTCGTGAGGACGCTGACCGCTGTGGAGTCCCCGGCACCGAGCAGCGACACGAGCGCGCCCGGTACCGGAGCCGTGGAGTTCAGCTCGGTGACGCGGCCACGAACCACCTGCGCCGACAGCGGCGCCGAGAGCAGCGCCGTCGTCACGAGCACCCACCGCGCGCGATATCTCATGTCACTGACGGCGCGTCACGACGGTCCAGACGCGAATCTCGCTTTTCGCCACGCGCAGATCCGTCGAGTCAGCGGCGGGCTTTCCATCGGACTTCACCGCCGAGAAAACCAGCCGCACATCCGCTGGCACGTCGCAGAACGTGGCGGCGCCAGTGGCATCGGTCAGTGTCTCGCTGCCACCAACCGCGGTTGGTGTGAGCGTTTCCGGCCGCTCCACGTTTCCGACGAAACGCCCGGCCCACCGCAGCCACACGCGCTGGCTCGGCAGTGGCCGCGACGTGACGCTGTCCGTGACCACGACCCGAATGGTGCCGTTGCCCTCTTTCGGCAACTTGCCTTCGCAGAGCCGTTCAACGAGCTGCCTGGTATTCGGGGCACGAATCGTCAGGTTGCTCGCCGCGCCTTCGCGCAGCTCGACCGCTTCAGAACCGAGAACACTGCCTAACGGCGTGTAGGTCGGATGCTCGACGATGAGCGAAAACCGGCCGGCGGGGAGGCTGTCGAACCTGAACGCGCCCGTCGGTTCTGATTGCATCGTGAACGGCGTGCCGCCTAACCGGATCGTGGCTCCGGGGAATGGGCGACCGGCGCTGTCCAGCACGACGCCGCTCACCGCGGCGGGCCGCTCGAAGAGCTTCAAGCCCGCCGTGAAGACCATGCCGCCCTCCTCGACCAGCCGGTGCATCGTCGGCCGGATGTTGATGGATGGAATCCGGGTGTGGGCATCGACGGGCGCGACGAACCTGGCATATTGCGGAAAGCGCAGGAACCAGCGCGACGTCACCCAGGCGCCGTTGGACACCTTCGCGAAGTGCACCTCGCCACCGACACGATCCGAACCCTCGAACTCGAGCATCATCGTATAGCGAAACTCCACGAAGCGGAGCTCGAATGTGCGCGCGTCGAGCCAGATCGTGCCGGTGACGTCCGGCAATACCCTCCTCGGTGACGGTTCGAAGTCGATGCCAACCAGTCCACGGCGGTCGCGGCTCCCCGCCGCTACGGAGTAGCAGTGATCGCGGCGAAACGCGGCGGACAGGAGGACGTCGGCATCGGGCGCGTAGTAGTACTCGTATTCGCCAATCATACGGCGATAGCCGAAGCGCGAAAGGGAATCGCCGCTCACGCTCATGAAGGGCCGGTCCATGAGTCCCTTCCGTTCTCCCCAGGATTCCTCGATGACGCGAAGCGTGCGGGGCTGAAGCGCGCGGACGTATCGCGTCAGTTGACCCTCGAAGAGCCGGTCGCGCAATGAGATTTGCGCCGCGGTCAGGACCGTGCGCGCTTCCTCCCAGAGCGAGGCCACCTGCACCCGCTGCGCCCGGTTCGTGACGCAGAGGTCGATGTCGACAACACGGACTTCGGGCAACCAGTACACGAGCGCGGCCAGCGAGACGTCCACCTGCTTCGATTCTCCAGCGGCCAGATCGAACGGCTCGGACGTGAAGCGCTCCGCGCCGATGCGTTTCGCGTCCAGCCGATAGCGCCCGGGCGCCGCGGCACGAATCGCGAATTCGCCGCGTTCATTCGACAACGCTGATATCGCGCCTGACGAGGGTCCCGCGTCAGGCACGAGAGTGACAACCACGCCGGCGATCGATGTCGCCGAGGCCTTCTCCGTGATCCTGCCGCGAACGAGCTGGGCCTGCGCGGTCGCCGCGAACGGCAGGGCGCAGAGCATGACTCGCAGTGCAATCAGGACGTGTTTGCGCATGACCTCGTTGCGGCGGCGAGCCCAGTACCCATCGCACGGGGCCGGAGGTTCCTCGCATTGGTGATTACCAATGGCAAAGCATAGGGCTTGGACGCCCCGGCGCCATACGGTGTGGCACGATGGTCGCAAGTCAACCCAGACGCGGCCCGGCGGGCAATTCCTGGTTGGCACAACAAATACATGCGTCCCAACAAGATCGCGGTTATCGGTCCGGGGACCGTCGGTATGCCAATGGCGGCGCTTCTGGCCTCCGCCTCTGGAACTGACGGCTCGCCGCCACCGCGTGTTGTCGTAGTGCAACGTCCGTCCGCGTCGTCAGGCTGGAAAGTAGAGGCCATCAACGCTGGGCGCTCGCCCGTTGGCGGCAGAGAACCGGACCTGGATCGACTCATCGCCGAGTCGGTGGCGCGTGGCAACCTGTCCGCCATGCACGACGCCGACACCTGTGCGGATGCCGACGTGATCATCGTCGCTGTGCCAACCGATCGAGTCGGCCTGGCGCCTGATTACGCAACGCTGCTGAGTGCCCTGGGCGACGTCGCCAACGCGGTGCAGCGAGGAGCAACTCGCGGCCGGCCACTCGTGATCATCGAGTCCGCGCTGGCACCGTCGACGATGCAGACGGTGGTGAAGCCGTTTTTCGCCAGTCGCGGCCTGGTCGATGGAAGAGACCTCCTCCTCGCGAACAGCCCCAGTCGCGCGATGTGCGGGCGGTTAGTCGAGTCGATCACGCGATCTGACAAGCTGGTGGCGGGTCTTGGGCCCGAGGCGCCGATTCTCGCGGCCGCGCTCTATCGGCGTATCCTGACGCGTGGACGCGCCATTGTCACCAACAGCCTGTCGGCTGAGGCGGCGAGTGCGGTCGAGTCGTCGTTCCGCGACGTGCGCATTGCCTTCGCTGCCGAGATCGCGCGCCACTGCGATCGCATCGACGTCGACTTCCGCACGTTGCGCGATCACGTCAACGATGTCCTCGAGTGGAGCGACGGCGTCTCTTGGAATCCATCGGCGGTGCCGACCGGAGCCCTGTTGCTGCCCACCGTCGGGGTGGGAGGACAGGCGCTCCCGCGTGACGGTGTCCTGCTCTGGTGGCGCGCGCTCGAGGCGAACCAGGCGTCGCGCAACAGCCTGATTCTCGCCGCCCGATCCGTGAACGACGCGTCCCCCGCCTCTGTCGTTCGCCGCGCGCGGATGGACATCGGCACGTTAGGCGGCCGTCGCGTGACGGTGCTGGGCGCTGCCTATCGAGCCGGCTCCGCCGGGACCCGCAACTCACCCAGCCTGGTGCTGGCCGGGTTGCTTCGCGATTCGGGCGCCGATGTCCTCGTGCACGATCCGCTGGTTCCCGCCTCGGACGCCGATCTGTTGCGGCTGGGCCTGGCCGATCACTTCACCTCCGATCTCGAGCAGGCGCTGGCCCACGGCTCCGTCGTCTTCGTGTCGACGGGACACCAGGACTACCATGACCTGGCCGGCCGCCTCCGCAGGGACTCGTCAGGCGTCGATGGATTGGTGGATGCCTGCAACCTGTACGACGCATCGGATTTCGACCGGACTCGCGTGCGCTACGCGGGCATCGGTCAGGGCCGTCGCGCACCGAACGGCCCCCTGGTGCGCAGCGTCGTGTCGATGTACCGGGCGGTGGCGCGCGGTGTGGCGAACGAAATCGACGCGCTGGTTCGATTCCTGAATGCGCGATACGCTGACGGTGCGTTCAACCACGTGGATGCGACGGAAGTTCGCCGCCTGGCCGCGACGAGCTGGTGTGAATGCCGGCTCGAACGACCAGGCGACATCCGCAATGTGCAGGAGCACGAGGGCTTCATCAGTGGACTGGCGCAGCTGGCAGTGGATGCCGCGCCCCAGGGGACGCGCATGCGGCAGGTCCCACCCGAACACGTTCCGCCGGGCCTGTGGTTCGGAAACGAACAGGCGATGGTGCCCGAGACAGAGACGCCGTGGTCGCTTACGCCAAAACAATAGTGATTGGGTGTTCAGTGATTGGTGATTAGCGGCAACCGGCGTTTACGTTGCTGGATGCCTGAAAAGGAATCCGTTCCACTGCAGTTGTCACCGGATGCGATGCGCGTCTTCGGCCACCGCGTCGTCGACGTCATCGTCGATCACATCGAGACCCTGCGCGATCGCACCGTCTCGATCCAGAAGCCCCGCGCTGAACTCGACGCGCGGCTGGGAATGTTCTCAGACAACCCGGCGTCGCCGCAGGACATCCTCGACCTCGTTGAGCGCGACGTGATGGGCGCCGTCACTGCCGTCGATCATCCGCGCTTCTACGCATTCGTTCCCGGTCCGGGCAGCTTCGTCGGCGCCATGGCTGACGCACTCGCGTCGGGCTTCAACGTCTTCGCGGGGCACTGGCTCGCCGCTTCGGGCCCGGGCGCTGTTGAGCTGCAAACCGTCGACCTGCTGCGACAGGCGTGCGGGTTTCCTGAAGGCTCCGGTGGACTGTTCGTCAGTGGAGGCTCGATGGCGAACCTCTCCGGACTCGCCACGGCCCGCGCGGTGAAACTCGGTGGTCCCGATCCAAACGCCATCATTTATCTCAGCGACCAGGCGCACAGCTCCGTCGCCAAGGGACTGCGTGTGCTCGGATTCAGTTCCACGCAGGTGCGTTCAGTCGCTGTTGACGACGGTCTCCGGATGGATGCGGCAGCGCTGGAGATCGCCATCGCCGAAGATCGGCGACAGGGACGAAAGCCGTTCTGTGTGGTCGCGAGCGCCGGCACGACGAACACCGGAGCGGTAGATCCACTGGAACGCATTTCGGGTATCTGCCGCGCGAACGACATGTGGCTCCACGTGGACGGCGCCTACGGTGCTGCGGCCGCGTTGACCGCGCGCGGCCGGGCTGCCTTACGAGGCCTCGAGCACGCCGACTCGATCGCGCTCGATCCACACAAGTGGCTCTTCCAGCCGTTCGAGATCGGATGCGTGCTGGTTCGCGACATGCGCCAGCTTCGTCAGGCGTTTGCGGTCCATCCTGAAGACAACGCCGATTATCTCGCGGATGTCGGGCGCATGGCGGAGAGCGAAGTCGTGTTCTACGAACACGGCGTGCAGCTCACGCGCTCGTTCCGCGCGCTGAAGCTCTGGATGTCGCTGCGCATTTTCGGGCTGGCCGCGTTCCGCGAGACGATCGACCGCGGCATTTCGCTCGGCGAGGAAGTCGAGACCATGCTCCGCGCCGATTCCCGCTGGGATGTGGTCACCCCCGCGCAGCTTGCGGTTGTGACCTTCGCCCCGCGCCTGACGAACATGAGCATTGCCGAATCCAACGCCCGCGTCGAGCGTGCGGTCGAACGACTGACCGCCAATGGGTACGCAATGGTCACGTCGACCCAGGTGCGCGGGCGTACGGTTCTTCGCTTTTGTCTGATCCATCCAGATGCGCGTCTCGATGAGGTCCGCGAGACCGCCGATCGCCTGGCGCGATTCTGTGACGGGCCTGGGGCTTAGGGCCTGGGGCTTCGCGATGCAGCCCCCAAGCCCCAAGCCCCAAGCCCAAGCCCCAAGCCCCAAGCCCTAGTCTGCCCTCAGCGCCAGAATCGGATCCACCCGACCCGCGCGTAGCGCCGGCCACACGCTGGCCGCAACGGCTGAAGCGAGGAGGATGAGCGTCGCGCTCCCGATGATCGTGACGTCGCGGGGCGACGTGTCGAACAACAGGCTGCGCAACCGCTCGCCCGCCAGCATCGCGATGACGATGCCGCCCGCCACGCCCAGCGACGCCATCGCCACGCCCTGCCGGAGGATCATGCCGACAATGGTCCGGGCCCGCGCGCCTAACGCGATTCGCACGCCCATCTCGTGGCTCCGTTGGGCAACCGAATACGACATCACGCTGTAGAGTCCGAGAGCGGCAACCAGCAACGCCAGCACGCCGCCCAGCGTGAAGACCGTCGCTCCCAGCTTCCAGGGCCGCAGCAGCGGGTCGATCTTCTCGCGAATCGGCCAGGCGATCGCGCGTGCGATCATCGCATCCGTCCCTTCCACGGCGCGGATCGCGGCCGCCGATAGCGACTGGGGCGTGCCGCGCGTTCGAATCATGAACACGGAACCGCCGATCCCGGCTTCCTGGCCGAAGGGGATGTAGTACTGCATTGCCGGCTCCTCCTTGAGCCCCCAGCGATGCGCGTCTTCCACGACGCCTACGATCGAGGCGCAGGGCATGGTATCGGCGTTGATCCGCATGCATTTCGTGAGCGCGTCATCGTTAGGCCACAGGGTCTTCGCCATCGTCGCGTTGACAATGGTCACGGGCGCCGTCCCCGCGCCCTCCGTCGCGGTAAACGTCCGGCCGCGCAGCAACTTCGTGCCGACGGCGGCGAAGTAGTCGGCGGTGACCGCGCTGATGTAGGGGCCGCCCCCTGGGAGTTTTGGAATGCTGTCGAAACCGGGGACATACAGGTCCAAACCAAAACCATTGCCGAACGGCGAGCCCACGGCGATGGCCGCCCGCTCCACGCCCGGCAGTTGTTGCAGCCTGACCAGGGCGCGCCGGGTCGCCTCGGCGCGGCGTGCTCGTGCCGCCGTGCGCTCGGCGGGAGTGGCTTCAGGGCCCAGTGCTGCCCAGTCTGGCGCGGCAACGAGGATGCGATCGGATTCGAAGCCGAGTGGTAGCGTGCGGGCGCGGTGCAGACTCTGGACGAACAGGCCGGCGCCGATCAGCAGGCATGCGGTGAGCGTCGCCTGCACGACGGTCGGCCATGACCCGGCGCGCCATCGCCGACCCTGCGCCCTGCCGCGCTGCATCGCGCTCTGCAGCGAGACCCGCGTCGTGTAGGCGGCTGGCGCGAGCCCCAGAAGATTCCCCACCAGGAACGTGACCGCAAACGCAACGGCCAGGACGCGGCCACTAACCGGTGACGAGGTCCACTCGATGTTGGTCAACAGGGCATTCCGAACCAGGACCGAGATGATGCCGGCGACCACCAACGCCGCCATGCCGCCTAACGCCGAAATCACCAGGCTTTCCGTCACGAACAGGCGAACCAGCCGGCGTCGACCAGCGCCGAGGGCCATGCGCACCGCCACTTCGCCTTGTCGGCGGATGGCTCTCGCGAGGAGCAGGTTGGCCACGTTCGAGCAGGCGATAATCAGGACGATCAGCGTCACGCCGATCAGCCACTTCGACACGGAGACTTCGGTCGACTCGGTGCCTTCCATCGTGAACCGGATAGGCGTGGCGTTGAACCGTCCCTTGGCGATGAGGCGTGTCGGCGGGCCATCGTACGCCAACCGGTGGATGCGCGTCGCTTCCTCGCTGGCGGCGCGCAACGTGACGCCCGGCTTCACGCGGCCGACGACGTAAAGCCACTGTGCACTCCACGTACGGGGCCAGTTCGTGCTGACAGTACGGCTGCCCAGTGACATCGGGATCCAGGCGTCGACGCGACTCAACTGCACGCCGGTAAACCCGGGCGGGGCGATGCCAATAACGGTGTGCACCTCGTCGTTGATGGTAACGGTCTTGCCGATGATTCCAGGGTCAGCGCCGTACTGCGAGCGCCAGAGCGCGTCCCCGAGTACGACGACGTGGGCCGGGTTGGACGTGCCATCCTCGTCAGGCAGGAAAAACCGCCCACGCGCCGCGTGCACTCCAAGCAGCGGAAAGAAACCCGCCGAGGCGGCGCCACCGCGAATCTGGCGAGCCTCGCGGCCACGTCCGAGGCTGAACTGCCCTTCGGAGGTGTAGGCGGCATATCCGTCGAACAGCCGCGAACCGCTCTTCTTGAGGTTGTCGTACACGACGTATCCCAGGCTCGCGTACGTCACGTCCCCGATCGAGGGGCGCGTCACCGTGGCGGTGAACCGCACCATGCGATCAGCGTCGACGACGTGATCCGGACCGCGGAGGAGGAGTCGATCGACAACGCCGAACATCGCCGCGTTCGCGCCTATTCCAAGTGCGAGCGTTACGATCGCGAAGCCCGTAAACGCGGGTTCACGACGCAAGCCGCGCAACGCATAGCGGATGTCCTGCGAGACGCTATCAAGCCAATCACGGAACGACATTCTTCGATCCCTCCAGTGTGCACTTTGTTCAAGCGACTGCAACACCTTCACAGATCCGAATCGGCGTTCTGCTTCGGTTCGCGCGAGTTCCGGCGGGAGCCCCTGGCGAACGAGCTGCTGAACGCGGAGTTCGATGTGAAGCGCAACTTCAGCGTTGACGTCGCGACGGCTGATATCGCGACGGCGAAGCATGAGATCGAAGAGCCGGCGCACACCGGGCCGAATGAGCGGCATCGATCAGCGCGCCGGTGCGCTGAGGATGTCGCTCACAGTCTCTGCATACCGCAGCCACTGCGCGGTCTGCGCACGCAGGTGCGCCCGGCCGGCGCTCTTAATCCGATAGTAGCGCGCCTTCCGGTTGTTCTCGGTCACGCCCCACTCGGCGCTGATGAGGTTCCGCGCCTCGAGGCGGTAGAATGCCTGGTACAGCGCGGAGTCTTCGACGTCGAGCGTGCCGCCTGATCGATCTTCCAACCAGGTGGTGACCTCGAAGCCGTGCATGGGCGCCCAGCTCAGGGCCTTGAGCACGAGCACGTCGAGCGTCCCTTTCACAACAGGCAAAGCGTCGGCCATCCGGACTCTCCTTAGACTCTCCCTTTAGAGTCTGTAAGAAGAGAAACGGTTGGCTGTCGTTCGCGGAAGGAGTGATGAACTGACGCGCGACGGTTTTCCGTCCCGTAAAAGACTTCAACACGGGGGTCACGGAGGTCACGGGGGCTACCTTGGCCAAGCTGGCCTTTGAAGCGCGGGTTGCCTCCGTGACCTCCGTGATCTCTGTGGTAAAGGCTCTTCCGGAACCTTTTTTGGAGTGGAGCTACTCGGCGCGCAACGAACGATTGGGATCGGCTCGGGTCGCGCGAAATGCCGGCACGGAGCTGGCCGCGATGGCCACCATGACCAGTATGCCTCCGACCGTCAGGAAAACGAACGGATCGCGGGCCGACTGCTGGAACAGGAGTGGTTGCACCCACCGGGCCGCGAGGTACGCCAGCACGCTGCCCAGCGCGACTCCGGCCACGGCGAACCCCATTCCCTGGCCGACGACGAGACGGATGACGTCCCTCGTTTGTGCGCCTAACGCGATGCGAACGCCGAGTTCGTGCATGCGCTGCGTGACGTTGTAGCCGATCACGGCATACAGCCCGATCGCCGCCACCAGGAGCGCGAGGCCGCCAAACGCAACGAACAGTGTCGCCCCGATTTCCCATGACCGCCGCGGAGCACGGAGCACGTCCTCCAGTGGCCAGGCCGTGATGTAACTCTCACCGGGCATCAGGCGCTGAAGTGCTTTCCGAATTTCCTCCGATTGATCGGCGGGCTCCCCGCGGACGCGCAACATGAGGAAGGAACCGTTGATCGGACGGTGTTGTTCCAGCGGCATGTAATACCGAAAGCGCTGATCGTCCGTGAGACTTTGCTGCACTGCATCCTCAGCGATCCCGATAACGCTAGTGCATGGCATCGTGTCAGCAGCGACACGCATGCACTGACCAAGCGCGTCCTTCCCGGGCCAGAGTGCCTTCGCCATTCCTTCACTGACGACGGCGACTCGCGGAGCTCCAGCGCGATCTTCCGCCCCAAAAGGCCGTCCCCTCAGGATCCTGGTTCCCGTCGTCGCGAAGTAGTCAGGCGAGCCTTGCTGATATGTGAATCGTCCCAGTCGCCGGACGGAATCGATTCCGGCGACATACAAGTTCGTTGTCGAATGACTCCAGAACGGCACGCTGCTCACGATCGCTGCCCGTTCGACTCCGGGAAGCGCCTGGGCAGTCTCCAGAAGTCGTTGCTGGAGTGCGATCGTAGCGGTGTCACCTAGGGCCAATCCGCGAAGGTCGCGTCGAACCAATACGATGCGATCGGCATCATAGCCCAGGTGGATGTCGCGCACCCGATTCAGGCTGCGAACGAAGAGTCCGGCTCCCACGAGTAAGGCGACCGACAGAGCACCCTGCGCTACCAGCAGCGCCGTCCTCGTTCGTGACCGATGATAGGTTCCTTCGCGCGCGCCCGCCTTGAGTGCGGTCGCGAGATCCGCTTTCGTGGCGAGCATCGCCGGGACCAGACCGGTGAGCATGGCCGCAAACATCGCGGCGCCTATCGCGACCAGCAGAGTGCGCGCATCGCCGAAGAGCGAGAAGGCGTAACCCTCAGGCAGAAACTGCCTGCTGAGTGTCTGGCCGCCGGCCTGTGCGATGACGATGCCTAACGCGCAGCCGACCAGCGCGAGCACGACACTCTCCGTCATTGTTTGCACAGCCAGCCTGCGGCGGCTGACGCCGAGTGCCAGTCTGAGGGCCACTTCGCGCCGCCGACGAAGCGCCCGGCCCAGGAACAGGTTGGCGACGTTCGCGCAGGCGATGAGGAGCACAATCAGCGTCACTCCGGTCACCCAGAGCGCGGTCTTTGACTCAAGCGAGGGATCCGGGCCCGCCGACGTCTTGAGCGGGCCGGCAATGGCGTATGGTTTCGCGACGTTGGCGGGTCCAAGCTGCGGGAAGAACTCAAGTTCGGCATTCCAGCTTCGCACATAGGCCGTCGTCAAGTCGGTTGACGCAGCTGCCACGCTGATGCTCGGTCGTCGGCGAACCATCATCTGCATCCACCCCCAGTTATAGCGGGTGTAGTACTCGAGCCTGTCGCGCCCTTCCTGACTCCCGGCGTAGGCGGTGATCGGGATGAACGCCGACCGTGGGGGTCCCTCATTGACGCCTTCGAATCCGGCAGGCGCTACACCAATGATGATGTAGGTCTGTCGATCGATCAGCAGCGGCTTCCCGACGACATCGCGACCACCGAATTCGCTCTGCCAGTAACTGTGCGTGAGCACGACCACGGCTGCCCCGACCGGCGTCACGTCTTCGTCGGGCGTGAAGAAGCGACCTGCAACCGGCTTCGCGTCAAAGAAGTTGAAGAATGAGGCGCTCACGGCTGCGATGGCCCGCTCGCGGGTGGCTCCCGACGACCCGACCGCGCGCGCCATCGGCGCGAAGGCCGCGAATTCCGAGAAGGAGCTTGTCCACTTCTGGAAGTCGAGGTAACGCGCATACTCGAAGGAGAAGGTTGTGCGCAGCGCGTCTCGCTCCAGGTATCGCAGGTAGACCCGATGCACCGTCGACGGATCGCGCAACATCGGGAACGGCCGATACATGAGCCGGTCGACGACGCCGAACATCGCCGCATTGGCTCCTATGCCCAGTGCCAGGGTGGCGATCACGCCGAGGGAAAAGCCGGGCGACCGCCGCAATCCGCGAACCGCATAACGAACGTCCGCCTGCAGCTGGTCCAGCCATGGAATCGACCACCGCTCGCGAGACTCCTCGATCGCGCGCGTGGTGTTGCCGAGTCGGCGCCGCACGCTCACAGGGTCACTTGCGCGAGCGTCGCGCTCGAGCGAGGAGTGATGGAAGCGGATCTCGTCCCGAAGCTCCGCTTCGAGCTTGTCACGACGGAACCAGTCAATCAGTCTGGTAAGCCATTCTCGCATAGGACACTCGGTGTTAATCCAAGATCAACTTCACAACATTTTGAACGCGGAGGCGCGCCGAGGTCGCACGGAGGTTCGCGAAGGGAAAAACAACTTGCAGGTATTGCAGTTCTCTGCGCTCCTCGGCGATGCCTCAGTGCGCCTCCGCGTTCAAAGTCTTTAACAGTGCCAATCCATTTCTGATCACTTGGTCGACATCACACGACCAATTGCCGCCAGCATTTCCGCAAAGCCAGCTTCCTCTGCTCCCAGCTGCTTGCGACCTGCTACCGTGATGGTGTAGTAGCGGGCTTTCTGGTTGTTAGGCGTCTGGCGCCACTCGGCCTTGATCCAGCCCTTCTGCCGCATGCGCTGCAGGGCGGGGTAGAGCGAGCCTTCCTCGATGCGCAGCACGTCGGCCGAAACCCGCTCGATCTGGCGGGCGATGGCATAGCCGTGCATAGGCTGCATGCTCAGTGTCTTGAGGACGAGCATGTCGAGCGTGCCGGGCAGGAGGTCGCGTCGGGGTGCCATGGCCATGGTTGGTCTAGGGGATAGACAAACTATGGCCTGAAAGCGTTGCCACAAGATCGGGCACACGGGCAGACGGGCGGATCAGTTCGCCGCTTACCTGCCTGCCCGATTGCCCGCTTACCCGATTGTCTTTACCCGGCCGTCTGGGACGCGGCGACGACGGCTTCGACGGTGATCCCGAACTCCGTATAGAGCCGCTGATACGGCGCTGACGCACCGAAGTGATCGATGCCGATCATCACATCACCGGCTCGCATAAAGCGATGCCACGACATCGGGTGCGCGGCTTCGATCACGATGCGGCGCACACCCTCAGGCAATACCGAGGCCTGGTACTCGGCGCTCTGCTTCAGGAAGAACTCGTGGCTTGGCATGCTCACCACACGCACCGCGAGCCCACCTTCCTCGATCCGTTTCTGCGCCTCGAGCGCCAACCCCACCTCTGAGCCCGTGGCGATCAGCACGAGGTCGGGCTCGGCGCGTTTGGCGCCGGCGTCCAGCACGTAGCCGCCCCGCGCCAGCTCACTCGCCGCGCCGCGATGCGCGCGGTCTATGAACGTGACCTTCTGGCGTGTGAGGACAACCGCTACCGGGCCACTTTTGTGCAGCAGTGCCGCGCGCCATGCCTCGGCGACTTCGCTCGCATCGCCCGGACGAATCACCGTCATGTTGGGAATGGCGCGGAGGGCGGTGAGCGTTTCGACAGGCTGGTGGGTCGGCCCGTCTTCACCCAACCCGATCGAGTCGTGCGTGAATACGTAGATCACGCGCTGGTGCATCAACGCCGCCAACCGAATCGAGGGCCGCATGTAATCGGCAAACACCAGGAACGTGCCGCCGTACGGGATCACGCCACCGTGCAGCGCCATACCGTTCATGATGCCGGCCATGCCGTGTTCGCGCACGCCAAAATGGATGTTGCGCCCGGCGTGGTTCTTCGCGCTGAAGAGCGGCGAGTCCTTGATGATCGTCAGGTTCGATCCGCTCAGGTCCGCCGATCCGCCAATCAAGTCCGGCACCTTCGCCGCCAGTGCGTTCAGCACCACGCCCGACGAGGCGCGCGTCGCGACGCTTCCGTTCTCGGCGGAAAACGTCGGGATCGCCTGCTGCCAACCACCGGGGAGCTCGCCCTGAAGTCGGCGTCCCAGTTCCTTCGCGTCTATAGGATGGGCCTTGGCGTACGCGATGAGTGATCGGCGCCACGCATCGTTTGCAAAAGCGAGCGCGTCGTTGCCGCGCCGCCAGTGTGCCACCGCCTCGGCGGGGACGGTAAACGGTTCGGTAGGCGCCCAACCCAGCGCTTCCTTCGAGCGCTTCACTTCCTCGACACCTAACGCTTCGCCGTGGGCCTTGGCGGTCCCGGCGCGATTGGGCGAGCCGTACCCGATTACTGTGCGGACGATGATCAGCGACGGCCGCGCGGTTTCGGCGCGCGCCGCCGCAATCGCCGACTCCAGCGCGTCCAGGTCGTTGCCATCATTGACGCGTTCGACATGCCACCCATAACCCTCGAATCGACGGGCGCTGTCGTCACTGTAGGTGAGGTCGGTGCTGCCGTCGATCGTGATGCGATTGTCATCGTAGAACCCGATCAGCTTCCCGAGGCCGAAGTGTCCGGCAAAGCTCGCCGCCTCGTGCGACAGGCCTTCCATCAGGTCACCGTCGCTGCAGATGAACCACGTATGGTGATCGACGATCGGATGCCCTTCCTTATTGAACACGGCGGCGAGGTGCGCTTCCGCCGCGGCCATGCCGACCGCGTTCGAGAATCCCTGGCCGAGTGGACCGGTGGTCGTTTCGATGCCCGGCGTCAGGCCATGTTCGGGATGTCCCGGCGTAATGCTGCCCCATTGCCGGAAGTTCCGGATCTCGTCGAGCGAAACTCCGTAGCCGGACATGTGCAGCGACGCGTACAGCAGCATCGACGCGTGGCCGTTGCTGAGCACGAACCGGTCACGGTCGGGCCACGCGGGATCGGCGGGATTATGCTTGAGGTGGCGCGTGTAGAGCAGGTACGCGATCGGTGCGAGCGCCATCGGCGCGCCGGGATGTCCACTCTCCGCCTGCTGCACGGCATCCATGGCCAGTGCGCGGACGGTGTTGATGCACAGGTCGTCAAGCGAGGCGGACACCGGCGTCGGGCTGTTGGCGGATGGCTGCATGTCGTGGCGAGAGAGTGTGCAAGTTTCCCGCGGCCGTACGTCTAACGTAGACGGCGCGCAATAAACTTAGCGACTTGGCGCGCTCAACTGTGGCACGAGAATTCGGACTACGGGTAGGCATTCACACACGCTTGCTTCATCGAACTTGGGAGGTTCCAGTGCGCGTTTCTGTTCTTGTTCCGATTGCGTCGGTACTCATCGCGGGATGCGCCAACGCGCAGACTCCGGCGCGAGACCTGACGCCAACCATCGTCGCCGGTGGCGAAGGCCGGCGGGAAGTGGCGCCAGACAAAGCCACCATTGTTCTCGGCGTTCAGACGCGCTCGCGCACTTCGGCGGCGGCTGCGTCGGCCAATGCCGACCGCATGACCGCGATCCGAGCCGCGCTCACACGAATTGGCATCCCGGCAAAAGACATCGCGACCGCGCATTACTCGCTGCACTTCGAGCAGGGACGCACGTCTGCGGACACTCAATACGTCGCGAGCAACATGGTTACGGTCGAAACCCGTCAGCTCGAGAAGGTTGGGCAGATCATCGACACGGGACTGGGAGCTGGTGCCAACAACATCAACTCGCTGCAGTACGACCTGAGCGATCGCACGCCCACGCAGACCGCGGCCCTCGGCGATGCGGTCGGTCATGCCCGTCGTCAGGCCGAGGCGATGGCGGCGGCGGCGGGAGGTCGTCTCGGAGATCTGGTGGAATTGTCGACGCAGGGACCGACGTACAGTCCCTATGCGATGGATGTGGCCAGGTATCGCATGGCCGCCGAGATGTCGGCCGCTCCAACTCCTGTATCGCCGGGGTCGGTTTCGATCTACGCGACCGTAACGGGCCGTTGGCGATTCGTGCCGGGCCGATAGCACACGGCGTCAGGCGACAATCAACTTGCAAAAATGAGATTGTTCTCACAGGTTGTCGCCTTCATTGCGGCGCCCGGCGGATTTCGCCACGCAAATACAGAGGGTCGACATGTCGCTCGCACGCAGGGCTCGACTAAGTCTGTTGGCTGTAGGGGTCACATTCGCGACCAGTTGCGGCATCGTTGATCCCTGCGAGTTCGGTGCCGACGCAGGGATGTCCGGAAACTGGTTTCTCACTCGAGTGAACGGTCAGCCAATTCCGGGATCCGGATTCCCACTGCCATTTCCGAGCACCGACCGCCTCACCGCCGGCGTCCTGCGTTTCAAGACGCTCAAGTACTTCAGTTGCAAGGAAGGCCAGGAAAGGTCCAGCGGACGAGTCGTCGCCGCTTATGCACTCGTCACCGCGGCCGGACAGACCAAGCCGACCAAGGCCTATGGCGGATCATTCGAATACGACAACCGAACCGGAACCGTGACGCTCAAGGCATTCGACAAAGCCGTCGACGGTGATCGGTTTGGTGAGGAATTCACGATTCGACCAGACATTCCGCTCTTTGGCTCATACGTGCTCACGTTCCAGCGGAATTCGTTCAACTAAGTGCGCGACCGCATCACCGCAAACACGACCTGTGCGTGGCGACCTAACGTGGCTCGGAGGAGAGACGCAATGAGAGTTCCGGTTCTCAGCTGCACCGCCCTGGCCGTGTTATCGCTGGTCGTGCCTGGAATGGCCGGGGCGCAGGCCTGTCACGGAACGCCTCGAGGCACCACTCTCGCATACGAATACGGCAAGCTCAACGTCGGCAACACGCAGGGTCTGGCGGCGACATTCGGCGCCGTGAAGCTTGGCGCGCGGCTTCGCAACATTGACGACGAGCTATCGGGCAAGGAAGCCGACCTGCGCTTCTCGATTCCGATCGGGACCGCACGGTTCCAGGTATGCCCTCTGCTCGGCCTTGGATTCCAGCGAGACGAATGGGATTTTGACCTGGATTCGAGGCTCACGACCAACATGCTGACGCTCAAGGCCGGCGCCGCGTTTGGCACGGAGATTCAGGTGGCCGCCGGCATTTCGGCTATGCCCTTCGTCCAGGTCGCGTACCAGTTCAGCGCCATCCACTTCGATCTCGAGATGCCTAACTCCGAGCCGGAAGTCACGGGTGACACGTTGAGCTTCGTCGACATCGAATACGGATTGGTCGGCCGTTATCGGAACTTCTTCGCCGGCGTCGCCGCAAATCGCGACACCGACTCAGAGGGTATCCACCCGTATCAGGCGCGCTACATCTTCGGCTTTTCGTTCTCGGGCGGAAGCAGCTCCAAGGCGCAGGTTGATCCGCGGAGAAGCGGACGACAGCGTCGCTAAAGACCCGGCGCATCGAAAGGCGACTCGCCGGCCGTGGGCGGGCAGGATTCTTCGGCGTCCTACGGCTGGCGATGGATGGCGACAAAGCGCGTAAACGGGTCGCGCTCGACAAAATAGACGAACCCCTGCGTCACAACGACCTGGGTTCGGCTCGAGTTCCGGATGTCCACAAGCGGATTGGCGGTGAGGAGAACGAGGTCCGCGATTTTCCCGACCTCGATCGTGCCAAGCGAGTCGAGCATGCCGAGGAAACGCACCGGTTCATACGTCGCCGCGCGCAGGGCTTCGAAAGCTGTGAGACCGGCGCGCGTAAAGTGCAGCAACTCTTCGTGGAGCCCGAAGCCCGGTGGACTGTTGCGGAGCGGCGCATCGGTGCCCGCCATCACGCCCACTCCGGCTTTGAACAGCGCGCCGGTTACGGCGACGCGCTTGTTGAACAATTTGCGACCGTTGACATCCGCGTCTGGTGGAACGCTGTCCACCATCGGGAAGATGCCCGCCACATAGGTGCGCAGCGAATCCGGCAGGTAGCGTTGCACCGAATCACCGGGAAGTTCACGCCTGGGCCATAGGGAGACCTCCACCTGGGCGACGAGCGTCGGTACCACCCAGGTCCCATTGCGCTTCAAGCGCGCGTACAGCGGAGCCTGATCGAGTGTATCGCAGCGGCCTAACGCGGCCTGCACTGGGAAACGTGGCGCCAGCTCCGTCACTTCGGCCGCTGTACACGGATTCGGTATGGCCAGTATGTGTTCGATACTCGCCTGCCCGGAATCGGACGCGTCGGCGGCTCCCACGACCCGCGAGACGTGACCGGCGAATGGAATCCGCCGCGTCCGCGCGGCCCGCGCGATGGCGAAATACGACTCGCGCGTGAGCTGCCCATGCACCTTGATGAAGTCGACGCCGAGTTTGATGAGCGAGTCGACGGCGGGTCCGGCATCGGCCGGTGTTTTCACCAGCAGGTGTGGAATCGGCTGGTCGCCACCTTCGAGGTACGGTCCGGATGCAATGATCCGTGGACCGATCAACGCTCCACTGGCGATCTCACGGCGCCACGCGGTAATGGTTGGCCAATCGCCGGCCATGTCGCGCACCCCAGTGACGCCGTTGGCGATGTACAGCTTGAGGACATCACGACCGCCGGGCATCGCGGTGTGCACGTGCATGTCCCACAAGCCCGGAATCAGGAACTTCCCACGCCCGTCGATGACTCGCGCACCCGCCGGCACGTTGACAGTAGCTGACGGACCCTCAGCGACGATGCGAGTCCCGCGAATGATTACGGTTCGATCGGTGCGGGAGACCGGGCTTCGTCCGTCGATAACGGTGACGTTCGCGAAGGCCGTCACTGTCGTCTGCGCCACTCCCTTCGCGCCTCCGAGGAGCATGGCGCAAAGGCAGGACCAGAAAAACAATTCAACCACAGAGAACACAGGGGTCACAGAGAAGACGTTATCGATGTCGGTTACGATGCCTAACGAGACAATTCAATGGGTGACTTCCCTGTGTTCCCTGTGGTTCAATGTCTTTTCGAAGCCTTCTTCTTACGACAAAGCAGGCATCAGACGCCTGAGGCGAGATACTTCTTCGTCGCGGCGACGAGACGCTGCATCTCGTCCATCGTGTTGTAGATGTGCGGTGCGACGCGCAGGCCAGGCCGATCCTGGCCACCGCGCAACGTCGCCACCACGCCGTCTTTTTCGCTGAGCGCGGTCGAAAATCGCCGCGGGTCGAGCGCGCCGGGCTTGAACACGACGATGTTCCCGGAACGCTCCGGCGACGCATCCGTGTAGACCTGCACGCCGTCGAGCTTTTTCAGCTCGGTCATCAGGAACTGCGACAGTTGCCGTAGCCGTTCGTCGATCACCTTGCGACCGATGGCTTCGCGGAACCGAATCGATTCGGCGAACGCGACCAGACGCGCGTCATCGCGCTGGCCCATCCCCTCGAGCTTCTGCGAAATGCCGACCGCGCCGGGGTAGACCCCGATCACACTCGGCCAGATCCGGTCGTGCACGTCCTTGGTCACGAACAGCACGCCGCACTCCTTGGGTCCACACGGCCATTTGTGCGCCGAGCCGGTGTAGAAGTCGGGCTTGATCTCGCCAAGGTTGACGTCGAGGGCGCCAAACGTTTGGGCGCCGTCGAGCAGCGTGAGCACACCGCGCGACTTCGCCATCGCGCAGATCTCCTTCGCCGGGAACAGGTCGCCGGAGTTGCTCGACAGGTGCGTGAAGCCGATCAGCCGGGTCTTTGGCGTAATCGCCTTCGCGAACATGTCGACATATGCCTCGGCACCAGGGTGCGGCGTCACGGTCGGAATCGTCGTCACCGTGAACCCGAATCGCTTCGCCTTCTCGCGCCACGCGGTCAGGTTCGTCGGATGGTTATCGGCATAGACGAGGATCTCATCGTCGGGGCCGAGCTGCAGGCCGTTCGAAACCCAGTTGTTCCCCTCGCTCGTGTTCCTCGTGATGACGATTTCTTCCTTCGTGACACCGAGCATGTCGGCCAGCAGCTGGCGCGCGGCTTCGCGGCCGTCGCGCATCAGGCCCGAGCGAACGGACGGACTGGGACTCGCCTCGTAACCCTTCGTGGTCTGGTACAGCGACTCGACCACCGGAAGCGGCGAGGGACAGAGGTTCGCCGCGTTCAGGAAGATCACTTCGCGTGGCAATAGGTATCTCGCACGCACGTCCTGCCAATACTTCTCGTCAGGCGCCAGAGGGCGCGACGGAAGGGGCTCGGCGGTGATGTCGAAGTCATCCAGGCCCCAGGCGCGCGAGGGAAGGAGCGCGGCACTCCCGGAAAGGGCGAAGACACGGGCGAAGTCGCGACGGCTCAGCATGAACGTGGAGGTCGGAGGGCGGATGTATCGTGACTCGGCAAAACGATCGAGTGACCGCAACGGCTCCTCTGAACTTCTCAGGTAATCGCTCGTTCTGCCAGCAGGCTGGCCATCGCCATGATCGTCCACTGGGGGTTCACGCCGGGGGCTGTGGGCAGTAGCGAGCCATCCATGACGTAGAGTCCGCGTACACCGTGGCGCTCACCCGTCGCGGAACAACCCGAGGTCGCCGGACTGACGCCCAGGCGGCAAGTCCCGTTCACGTGGGCGCTGAACAGCCCGACGCGGTTCGGAGCAACTGACGCCGATCGTATCGCGTGGAACCCCGTCTCGCTGGTGACGCGCACGGGTGGCGTATGCAGTGACATCGCTTGCGTTGCGCCCGCCGCCAGGTGCAGTTGCGCCGCGGCCTCGATTCCCGTCCGAAGATTTTCGCGGTCAGTTGTTGTCAGGCGGTGCGTGATGCGGACACGCCCGTTCCGCGACAGCTCGACTGATCCCATCGAAGCCGGAGTGCCTGACCCATCGCGGACCAGCACGATGAACGCAACCGTATTCCTCAGTCGACCCATCAGCTCACGATGCTCTGCGCCAAATCCCGAAAGTGCCGCCGATGCCAGCGCGGGTTGCAGCGCCGGACACTCGATCCAGAAGCCGTACCCATTGGCGTCGCGCCTGAGGAACTCGTCGCACAGCACGGTCTGTGGAATGCCAGCCAGTGGGTACGTCTCCTCCGCGTAGTGGCCCATGACGGCAGTTGTTGGATGCAGGCGCAAATAGCGACCGACGCCACCGCCACCGAGACCGGAGCGCTGGAGAATCACTGGAGTTCCAACAGCGCCGGCGGCCAACACCACAATCGGCGCATCGATGGAGATCCGGCCACGTACCTGACCCGTTTGCGGATCGCGAACGGATGCGTGCACCCGTTTTCGCGGCGGCGCTCCGCCGTAGACGGTCCGCTCCAGGATCTCGATTCGATCGACCGACGCGCTGGAAAACAGTCGTGCGCGCGAGGCAAGAGCTCGTGGCAGGTACGTGAGCAATGCACTCTGTTTGGCGTCGTAGCGGCAGCCGAGTGAACACGTACCCGCCCGAACGCAACCGCGCGCGTTGATCATTGCCGTCCTCGCGCGCCAGTTCAGGGCGCGAGCTCCATCTATGATCGCACGATTGGACGGCGAGTGCGCGTCGTCAGGGACGCTCCCCGCGTGCACTTCGGCTCCGACACGATCGAGGTGCCGTGCGAGTTCACCGGCAGTGAATCCAGGGATGTGAAGTTCCTGCGCCCACTCCTCGAGAACGTATTCAGGCGTGCGAAGCATCAACATCCAGTTGACCGTCGTGCCACCGCCTGCGGCGCCACCCTGCAACAGCGACACCGAGCCGTCAACCGTAGTGCGCATGGCCTGCTCGGCGAAAAGGCGCGGCACCATCTCGCCCTCGCTTTCGGTGAAGTCGGTCGCGTGCAGGTATTCACCTGCTTCGAGAATCACGACTTCGCGGCGTGACTCCGCGAACCGCGCCGCAGCCACGGCTCCACCGGCGCCACTGCCAATAACGACCACATCGGCTGTCAGCGTGAGATCGCCGGTCACCGAATCCGGTGTCGCGACACCATCTGGAAACGGGCGCGATCGAGGATGAGCGCGTGCCACGACATCGCTGAGCAGCGGTGCTCGTGCGACCACTTCGAGGTTCGAAGGCACATCGCCTTCAACTGGACCTTCCCAGGAATAACGCGGACGTCGCGTGTGAAGCGGTGGATGAACTCCAAGCTCCGCCTTCGCGTCGTCGGTTGCGTACCATGTCGTCAGGATCAGTCTGCGGAGCGCTTGATGAACACTGCGCGCGACCGGGATGCTGGAGTTGCCCCAGTCGCGGAAAACGCGTGCCTGCGCCACGGGAGAACGGGCAGCAAAACGAATCGGCAGTCCCGTAGCCAAGAGCCCGCCGAGCCGGCCACCGATCACAGCAAGAGCGGTAGAGAGGTCGTCCGTCACATGCTGCGGGGCTCGACGGAGGCGATCCTCTACAAGGCGAGCGACGGCGGAAACATCGCCGCCAGCCTCGAAAAGATGCGGCAGGACTGTCCTGGTGAGCGCCTCAAGCGTGGAACGCTGCGCGCTGTCCAGGTGAACATGGGGTGCTGTCCCTTCAGCCATCGGGAAGGAGATACGGCGGCTGCAATCAGCCGTCCACTACCCTGACATAGCCAGGCGATACGGGCACTCAGTTTTCGAGGACGGAAGCCTTGACCGCCAGCGATTTTAGTAGGACCCTCACTCCGCCGATGAGAGACGCCGAACCCGACCGGGAGAATTCGGACCGCCGAAGCATCCGGTCGCTGGACGACCCGGAGACGTTGAGGCTGCTCATCCGTTCGATTGGTGAGGGCATCTACATCACCGACAGCCAGGGTAGATTCCTCGACGCCAACGCAGCGTTCCTGGAGATTTTTGGCGTCGCTTCCCTGGAAGAACTTCAGCGATACGAAGTCCCTCAGCTCCTGGCGGATCCGAACCGCCGGAAAGAAGAGCTGACGATCCTCGCCACCAATGGAAGCGTGCGCGAGTTCGAGCTGGAAATCGTGCGACCCGATGGCATGAGGCGAACGGTCCTGGACACGACGTACCAGGTGCGCGACCCGGAGACCGGCGAGGTGGCTTACCACGGCGTCCTGTTCGACATAACGCGACGCAAGGAGCTCGAGGACCGGCTTCGCGAACAGCTGACTCGTGACGCCCTGACCGGCTGCTACAACCGCCGTTTCCTGTTCGATCTGGAGGAGGAATTCCGCGCCGGTGGCGAGAGCCGCTGGGGCTGCATTTTCATCGACATCGACCACTTCAAGAACTTCAACGACCGCCACGGACACGCGAGCGGCGACCAGGTGCTGCAGCGCATGGCCCGCTTTCTCATGCGCGAAGTGCGTTCTGACGAGCCGGTGATCCGGCTGGGCGGCGACGAGTTCCTCATCGTCCTTTCCGGCGAAAACTCGCAGCGGACGCCCGTCATCGCCGAACGATTGCGACAGGCGGCTGCCCGTTCGGCGCCCGTCGCATTTTCGTTAGGCTGGGCGATGCGCGAGGGCGACGAGTCGTTTGAGCAGACCATCGAACGGGCCGACCACGTCTTGATCAACGTGCGCGTCATGCTGCGCTCGGGCGACTATGCCACGCTGCCGAACAGCATTGAGCGGAGGAAGAGGTAGAAGTCCAGAAGCCAGAGGCCAGGGCCAAAGTGTTGCAGCCTTTGGACTTTGGTCTTTGGCGTTTGGTCTTTGTTTGTCTCGGTGTGCAAGTATGGGCTTCGCCGGCGTCTCCCTGATGTACCCACTTCAGGACGTCCGTATGCGAACCCTCCAAACCGTTCTTCTCACGCTCGTTCTTTCGGCTTCAGCTGGCGCACAAGGCCGGCTCATTCCGAGGCCATGTCCACAGCCGGTTCCTCCGCCATGTCGCGAAGGCCGCTGTCCGGACGTCGTGCCCATCCGGCCGTGCATCGCCAGCAACGCGATCGTTCGCACGTCCAGCCAGGTGCGCGTGGAGATGGTGAACCGCGTCCTTCGGTACGAAGTGAACGAGACGTTCGTGAACAACGGCGGAGGCCTGGGCGAAGCCGATTACATCTTTCCCTTGCCGGCGGGTTCGGCGTTCGAGGACCTGAAGCTTTCGATCAACGGCGAGCTCGTTTCGGGTGAAACGATGAACTCGACGGACGCCCGACGGATCTATGAGGACATCGTCAGGCGCTCTCGCGATCCGGCCCTGGTTGAATGGATGGGAGCGGGACTGCTTCGTGCGCGAATCTTCCCGATCAATCCAGGTGAGGAAAAGCGCGTGGTCGTCCGGTTCCAGAGCATCGCCCAACGCGAAGGTGATGCGCTGCGCGTCGACTACGTGCGCGGCACGGATCCTGGACAGGTGCAGGCTTCTTCGGTTCGCTCGGGTGACGAGGACTTCGAAACCGCCAACACCTTCAGCCTCACGTATGATAGTTCGCGCGACTACGGCGCCCCATATTCGCCGACGCACCGGCTGTTCACGCGCGAGCGCGACGGCCGCCAGGTCGTCAGGGCCGCGGGAGACGGTCGTGAAGTCACCATTCTCCTTCCGCTCAGACGCGCGTCCGCCGCCGCGGTGTCGGTGCTGACGCATCGGCCCGATTCCGATCCTGGGTTCGCGCTCATCACCATCACGCCGCCCGCGTCGACCGGTCGGCCTACGCCACGCGACCTGACGTTTGTCATCGACGTTTCCGGCTCGATGCGTGGCCAGAAGCTGGAGCAGGCGAAAGCCGCGGGTCACGCGCTGCTGTCGTCGCTGTCGCGCGCGGATCGTTTCCGTCTCATCGACTTCTCCACCGACGTGAACACCTTCGTCGACGGTTTCGTCGATGCCACGCCTGCGAACATCCGGGACGCGCGCCGGTATCTCGATGGACTTCGCGCTGAAGGATCGACGAACATATCGGGCGCGCTCGAAGAAGCGTTGAGGATGCGAACCAACGGTGAGCGTCTTCCACTCATTGTCTTCCTGACGGACGGCGAGCCCACGGTTGGCGAACGCAATCCCGACGCGATCGCGGCCATCGCGGCGCGTCATCGCGGTGAAGCACGCGTGTTCACGGTGGGTGTCAGCGCGGACGTGAATTCGTCGCTGATCGAACGACTGGCGGTTGAGGGACGTGGCACGGCGCATTTCGTACGTGCCGGCGAAGACGTCGAACGCCCGGTCTCGCTGCTGGCGTCCCGCCTGACGAATCCCGTACTGACGAATGTCCGGGTCACCGTCGACGGCGTGCGGTTGTCCCGCGTTCAGCCGTCGGGATCCCTCGACATCTTCGCCGGTCAGGACCTCGTGCTGCTCGCACGATATGACGGCGATGGTGACGCCACGGTTCGTATTGAAGGTCAGTCCGCGGGCGGGCGCCTGTCGTGGAGCAGCCGCGCCCAGTTCAACCGTCGCAGCAATGGCAACGCGTTCGTGCCGCGTCTCTGGGCCGCGCAGCGCATCGGCTGGCTGGCGGCCGAAAAGCGCCGCAACGGTGGCAATTCAGAGATGGACGCCGAGATCCTGTCGTTAGGTGAACGCTATGGCATCCCGACCGAGTTTTCGAGCTACCTGGTCGTGGAACCTGGCATGAGGGTGGCCTCGGCGCGCATGGACGCTGCGGCGAGGAGCCGAACCGGTTTCGCCGACTCGGCGGCGAGACTCGGGCAGATCGTGACGACCGGCGTCGGCGCGGTTGCAGCCGCACCACCGGCGACGGCCAACGAAGCCAGGTTTGAATTGAGCAAGCAGGCGGCGGCTCAGCGCGACGTCAAGTCGCTCGCCGTGATCGATTCCATGTCCACCATCGCCGGCGCGAAGCAAGTCGGAACGAAGCAGTTCACGCAGCAGGGGAAAGTCTGGACCGACCAGAATTATGTTAAGACGCAGCGCACCATTCAGGTGAAGGCGTTCTCGCCGCTGTACTTCGAGCTGGTCAACCAACTCCCGGGACTGAAGGATGCGTTGTCACTCGGCGACGAGGTGCTGGTGTCGGGGCGGAACGTCGCCATCCAGGTGGGTACGTCCGGGCTGGAGCGTATGACGACGCAACAAGTCCTGGAACTGGTGAAGGCCTGGCAATAGATGCGCGACGACGAGCTGGAACGGCTTTTCCGGTTGTATCACGCACCGCTGGTGCGGTACTTGACGCGGAGGCTGGGTGATCGCGACTGGGCCGAGGAGGTCGCGCAGGAAGCATTCCTGCGCGCCCTCCGCCAGGACTCGTTGACGAACGAACGCTCGTGGCTTTTTGCGGTGGCGACCAATCTCGTACGCGACGAAGCGCGTCGCACGGCAAGGCAGCGGCGCCACTTGCAGGTGTTGGCCGAGCAGGAGCGGGACTCGGTGTTCGAGCCGCCGCTCACGACCGCGGAAAGCGCGCACGAAGCCGCGATGGCTCGTCAGGCGCTGGAGAGTCTGGTCGAGAAGGACCGGCTGGCGTTGTTGATGCGCGAGGAAGGCTTGAATTACGAGGAGATAGCGGCGGCGCTGGAGCTCTCAGTGGGTTCGGTCGGAACGACCCTGGCGCGCGCGAGACGAAGGCTGGCGGAGGCGTACGAGTCCCTGCAATCAGGGGAAGGGCGGCGAGCCGCCGGTGGAGGCGACCATGACCAATAAACACGAGCACCTGGACGAAGGCACGATCCACGCCTGGCTGGACGGCGCACTGTCGCCTGACGAGTCGGCGCAGGTCGAGGCGCTGGCCGGTGCATGTACCGAATGCGCCGCATTGGTGGCGGAAGCACGTGGGCTGGTGGCCGCGTCATCCCGGATCCTGTCGTCGCTGGACATCATCCCAGGCGGCGTGATCCCCGGCGTCGACGGCGGCGTCGATCAACTCGCCGCTCTCCGAGCGCGTCGTCATGCAAGCACGCGTCGCTGGTGGAACGATCGCAGAGTTGTTGTAGCCGCGTCGTTGGTGTTCGTGGCTGGCATATCCAGCGTCGTATGGCGTTTCGCGGGACCCAACACAGTGATGTCACCGGCCGAGCAGACCGCGGACGCCGTCCAGCCGTTTGCCGATACCGTCCGTGCCATTGTGACGACACCTTCGGTGCCGGCGACGCCGAGCGCGACGACCAAGGCCAGTGAAGCGGCAGGTCGCACTGAGGCGAAGGCCGAAGCGCCGCGGCCGTTAAGCGACCCGGCGCCGACGCGCATCGCGGCAGCAAAAGTGCTGGCGGATTCGTCGACGGACTTGAAGAAGGTGGCTGCGGCCAGCACGGTCCTGCCGCGTAGCGCAGGTCTCGTCGCAAACGAAGCGCGGAAATCCGACTCGAGCGTGATGGCGAAGAGCAGGACGCAATCGCTCGATTCAATGAGCCGTACACGAGTGGCGGATCGGGCGACGTTTGAACTCCCACTGCAGCAAGGCGCAGCATCGCAACGACAGGCGCTTGCCCAAGCGCGGGTTGATTCGGTCCAGCCGGCCGCACGGCCGCCCGCATTCGGGGCCGGCGCGCGTCTTGGTCAGGTGGTCACGACAGGTGTGGGCGCCGCCAGGGACGCGGCGGAACCGACAGTGCGCTGCTATCAGCTCCGGCTCGCGGCGCCGCCGACGAGGGGGGAGACGTCAGCGCGGCGGGAGAGGGTCATCATCGTCGCGGACAGCGTGCAACTCCTGAACGTCACGCTTCCGGAACTCAGCGACCCGACATGGTATCGCGCGAAAGCGGTGGGCTTCGCGGACTCCGTACTGTTCTGGCGACCAGTCGATTCCACCACGGTGGAGCTGCGGTCGCGATCGCCCCTCGCAGCAGCCCAACTGGTAGTGCGATTCCGCACGACGGCGACCGGATTGCCACTGCCGGACCTTGGTCGGGAGCAGGGCGTGCAGGCGGCACTGGCCACTCGGATACTGTGCCCGTAAGAGAAAAGAGGGTCTTCTCCTACCTGCGTGGGTGAACTTGAGCAGGGCGATTATGCTGATAGGTCAAGACACTTTGAGCATAGAGGCGCGCCGAGGCAGCGCCGAGGCGAACAGAGGAAGTCATATTTGGTCTTCAATTCTGACACCTTTGTAGTTGTTCACTCTTTGTGTTATTCCGTGCCGCAGATGCCTGACGTGGACGTTGATCAATAATCCCACCGTCCGTCGGCTGAGTCTGAGATGTGAAAGCAGCTGGGATTGCCGTCACTGCGCCGTCACACCCTCGGCGATACTCCGTGTTTCCTCGGCGCGCCTCCGCGTTCATGAGGTTTCCTCTGACCCCGTTATTTCGAATTCAAGGCCCGCATAACGGTTCGCCCGGCGGCAAACGCGCCTAACAAGACGTAGATGTAGTACGAATAGAAGCGCCACCAGATCAGCGACGCCGCCAGGACGTCGGGCGGCAGGACGTCCCTCATGATCGCGGAGAACCCGAACTCCATCGCGCCGCCGCCGGCCGGCGCCGGGATCAGCGCGCCGCCGTAGAGCAGCACCAGCGGCCACAACACCAGCGACGTCCAGCCCACGTTCGCACCTAACGATGCGATGATGATGGGAAGTATCAAGAGCCGGCCACTGATGTGCGCCACCGAGCAGGCCAGCGATCCCGCCATCATCGACCAGCGCGCGTGGCGCAGCGCATCGACGCTCGCCCGGAGGTTGCGCAGCGCCAGCTGCACGCGCCGCCAGAAGCCGGCCTTCAACCCCATTGCCTGCGCCCAGCGCGGCGGCGGACCGTGCGTTTTCCGCCTCGACACCAACCAGGCGCCGAAGCCGAACCCGATTACCACCGTGCCGTAACCGCCGACCATGGCGGCCACGCCCTTGAGCGCGCCCGACGCCGGCAGCACCGCCAGCAGCACGCCGGCAATGATCACCAGCGACACCAGCTCGACGAAGAATTCGAGATACAGCACCAGCAGCGCCCGCGACGCCGGGACGCCCGCTTCGCGCAGGACCAGGAAGCGCGCCGGTTCCGCGCCGATCCGCGCCGGCGTGATTGCGGTGGCAAAGTCGCCGCCCAGCGTGGCCCGGGCCGCAGTCCCGAACTGCAGCGGAATCCCGCACGCACGGGCCGAGAGCGCGATCTTGGCGCTGCGGAGCGTCAACTCGAACGTCACCGTGCCTAACGCGAGCAGGTGCGCCCCCCACGAGAGGCCGAGCGGGACGCCACCTTCCGGCCAGTGCGAACGGATGACCCATAACGCGACCCCGGACGCCGCCGCGAACGAAACAAGGACGAGCAGCCAGCGGAGGGGAGTCAAAAACGAGGGCCTGGGGCCTGGGCGTGGGGTGTTGGGCGACCGGCGAGACGCAATCAAACGACACGCTGCCGGAATCCCCAACCCCCCAAGCCCCAGGCCCCAAGCCCTCAGAACTTAGTTCCGCCCTATCCTCAGCCCGAAGCTCATCGTCCGTCCCGCCGTCACCTGCAGGTTGTCGCGCTCATACCGCTGGACGTTGGTCAGGTTGTCGATCCGGCCGAACCACTCCATGTCTCGATTGAGGATGTGGCCGACCGACAGGTACGGTCGCAGGATTCCCGGGTAGTCGCGCCAATAATTGCGAAGCTGGTTGACGTCAGGGCTCTCCTGCGCCTCGTCGCCGACGTACCGGCTCCAGTCATAACCGGTCCACGGTCCGACGTACGTCCCGCCGAGCGTCAACGTGGTACGAGCGACATCCCAACTGAACGACAGGCTGCCGGATGACGACGGGACCTCGGGTACGCGATCACCAACCGCGAGGTCGCCGGAATACGTCGGTGAGAGCGCGCGTACGCGGCTGTCGGTGAGGCTGAACGTCCCGTTGGCGCGCACCGTGCCGCGACGCACCTGGGCCTCGATTTCGGCGCCGCGATTCGCGATCTGGCCGACGTTCTGGTACTGAATGGTGCGCCGATCCTGGATGACTTGCTGAATCAGGCCCTTTGCGTCCTGCGCGTAGCCGGTGAGCGAAAGCGTCGCGTGGTCGCCCGCGAACAACTCCAATCCACCCTCGAAACCTGACTGTGTTTCCGGCTCGAGCTGCGGGTTGCCGATCTGTCGGAACTTCAACGTGGCGATGGACAGGCGTGCACTCGGCGGCGGTGGACGAATGCCCTTGCCGTAGGCTCCGCGCAACTTGAAGGTCGCGCCAGCGGCGTCGCGGGTGAACGCGACCCCGAGCATCGGTGACCACGCCGCGCCCAGCGTCTCACTGAACGTGCTGTTCCAATCGCCTCGAATACCGGCTGTCAGGAAAAACGACCTGGCGATGTCCACCTTCAACTGGCTGAACACGCCCTCGTTCCGGATGTCGTCGTGATACAGTGCCGCCAGCTCGTCGGGTTGGCCACCGCTCACCTCGGCGCTGGTGCCGAGTCGTTCGCGCGTCAGGTCGGTGTGATCGGTGCCCAGGGTGAGCGTTGCGCCGCCGGTCGGGTTCTCGAACACGCGCAACGCGGTGCTGAGGCGGAACGACGTCTTTTCGGCGCGCTCGCGCGAGGCGCCTAACAACGCGTCGGCCACGGTCGCCGGTTCACGCTGCAGCGGAATGGCGCCGTCGTGGCGGTCGATGCCGATCACCAGGGTGTGCCGCATGCCCTCGACCGGGTTGGCGTCGAGCGTCAGCCCGTAGGTCTCGTTTTCGATGCGCTGGTCGCGTAGCACCGACCGCACCTGCGACAGGAGCGTGTCGGCGCGCAGCAACGGGTTCTCGGGTGCGGTGAAGCGCACGTCGGCGTATCGCATGGTGCCCTCGATGCGCAGGAATCCGGCCATGTGGCGGAAGCCGCCATACGTGGCGCGATAGCCCGATTCGCCGCCGGGCACGATCCCACCCGTCTTCGACCAGGTCCCGCCGAGGCCTAACGAACTCCGGCCGCCGCCGCTCGAGACCATCGCCGAATGCCGCTGCGACCCGATCGCCCCGTCGACGTACCGGCTCGCGACCAGCCCGCCGGACAGTTGCGCGTCCACGGTGGGATGCCACTCCGACGACGGGGAGCCGCGCCGCGTGACGACGTGCACCACGCCGCTGATGGCGTCGGAGCCGTACAGCGCCGAGCCCTGGGGCCCGCGGATGATCTCGATCCGTTCGATGCTGTACGGATCAACGGCGAACAGCAGGTACGGGCTCGCCAGCTCGACGCCGTCGACATACGTCTTGAGATAATTCGACGTGAACGAGCTCGAGCCGCGCACCGAACCGATTTGCGCGAACGGACCGGAGATGCCCAAGTCCCACGCCACGATGCCGGGGATGCCGGATCGGAGCAGGTCCTGCATCGACGCTGGTCCGTACGTCGCAATATGACTGGCGGTGAGCACGGTGACCGCCGACGGCAGCTCGCGCTCCGGTGCACCAGCGGCGGGCGTACCCATGATGAGCATGCGATCCATCAGCTGGGCGCGGATGGGAGTGCGTTCTATTGCAGCCAGCTGCGTAAGGGAATCCAGGGTTTGCGGAAGGAGCGACGCCTGCGGATTCCTCACCAGCACGACGTAACCCGACGGCGTAACGACCGGGTCGACGTTGGTGCTCGCCAGCGCGTCGCGAAGCACCTCGCCCACCGGGGTCCGTTCGCGCGAGATGGAAACACGCCTGGTGACGGGAACGACGTCGCTGCTGTACGACAGGCGGAGGTGTCCCGCCTGGGCGATCAGGTTGAGCGCGAGTCCAAGGGGAAGGTCGTCGAACGCGACGGTGATGAGTCGGGAAAGCACGTTGCCTTCGCGGCTCTCCGGACGCGGCGCGCTATCGATTGCGGCAACGACGCGGCTCTGCGCATGCGCCGGCGCGATGACAGCCAGCGTGAGCAACAGAGCCAGGACCAACGCGCGATACATAGGATGGGCCACGGTCACCAACCGCGCCTGCTCGCGGTACGCCGCAGCGCGGAATGCCACGAGTGGCGGTGCCGCCTCGTGGCGCGCCGCAGGACGCGATGTCACGCACCCGCCTCCACCCGGCCACCTCGTGACCGCGGGGCGGCCGTCGGCGATCGCGGAGGACCGCTGCTGATGGTGATCACGTTCCCGTTACGCTTGGCGCTCACACCCAGGGTCGTCTCGACGAGGTCGAGGATGTCGTCGAGCGGCTCGCTGATTCGAAGCGGCACGCTCCACTTCCGGGCCTGCAACGCGGGATCTTCGATGTGGACCTGGATGTCGAACCAGCGCTCCAGTTCACGCGCGACCTCGCTCAGCGGCGTGTCATCGAAGACAAGCTCGCCGCGCGTCCAGCCAAGAAGTCGCTCAACATTCTGTTGCCGCTTGACCACGGTTGCTCCGGATTCCGGGACTTCCGCCACGTCGCCAGGCTGCAGCACGGTGCTGTCCACCATTCCACTGTCACGACGCACTGCGACGACCCCCTCGGTCACCGCCACGCGCACTACTTCATTCGGGTAAGCGCGAACCTCAAAGGCCGTACCCAGGTCAATGGTTCGCGTTCCTCCCGCATTCACGACAAAGGGACGAGTGGAATCGTGCCTGACGCGAAGGTACGCCTGACCTGCGAGGAAGACTTCCCGGCTGGTTGTGCCGAAACCATCGGCGACGCGCAACGTGCTCGCTGCCCCCAGCACGACCTGCGATCCGTCCGACAGGTCGATCGTCCGCTGCTCACCGATACTCGTGCGCATTTCAGCGCTGGTAAACGCCATGGTCTCGACGCCAGGTGCGCTGACGTCGGTCCTCATTCTGACCGCGACGACCATCAGCAGAACCGCGGCTGCCGCTACGAGGCCGAAACGTGCCGTCCGGATCCAGGGAGCATTCGCGTTGAAGCGCGATTCGATGTCGATCACGCCCGGTTCCAACTTCAAGCCCTTGAGACGCGGCGCAAATCGTGACCACGCGGCGTCGACATTCCAGACCGCGGCGTCGCTGGCGGCAACCCAGCGCCGCTTCAGCGAATCGAGCATCGCGCGATTGGCCTCACTGCTCGCCGCCCAGCGCTCGATATCGGCGCGCTCAGTCGCCCCCGATTCCCCGGAGATGTACCGTGCCAGGCGTTCCCAATCGTAGTGGTCAGTCATCGCAGCAACATCGCTCCAGACATGTGTTTCGGCTTACGTGACCACAGACACCTGCCGGTCACACCTCCCCCTACTCGGCGGCGACCCCCTACGTTGATGGGAATTGTGATCATTCGGTAGGACCGTTGGGGGGAAGGGCCGGCGGGCGTGTCCGAAAGGGACAGTCCGACGTCCAACCTCATGGCCCTTTCCGAGCGAAAACGTCTCGTTGCAGACACATTCGAGTTCCCTCTCCCACCCCGAATGGACGAAGCAGCTGCGATGCCGGCAGGTGACGCCGAGCTGGTTCGCCGGATCCGTGCGGGCGACGAGCGCGCATTGGAGGCGGTTTTCAAGGCGCACTATGCGGGGATGGCATCGTTCGTCCAGCGATTTGTACGGTCGCCGGACCTGGCCGAGGAGCTGGTCCAGGACGTTTTCCTGAAGCTTTGGAGCAAGCGCGAACAACTCGCCGAGATCGAGACGTTCCGCACGTACCTGTTCCGCGCCGCGCGAAACACGGCGCTCAATTACCTGCGACGCGCAAAGCTCGAGCGCCGGTGGCGTGAGGAACAGGGTGTGGACGACGACCCGCCAACGTCGTTCGCTGCCGACGAGGAGACTGTGGAGCAGGAGGTGGCGGTGGCGGTGCAGGAGGCCATCAACCGCTTGCCGCCTCGGTGTCGCGAGATCTTCCTGCTGAGTCGTGACGGCGGTTTGACGTATGCGGAGATCGCGCGTTCGCTCGAGATTTCCGTCAAGACGGTGGAGACGCAAATGGGTCGGGCGTTGAAATCGCTCCGTTCGTCATTGCAGCATTTCAGAGAATGAAAAGCCCCAAGGAATCAGCACTTAGCGTGGTCAGGGGAGCGCGGCAGTCCCGTGTCTGTTACGTGGGGATGGGTGGTGGATGGGGGCGACGGGGCCGGGCTGCCGGGTAAAGGCGGGCGGCCCCGTTGCCGCCTGGGCTCAACGAGTGATTAGTGATTGGTGGTTAACGAAAATGCGAATCAACCTGAAAGAATCGATTCTCGCGTTGTCAATCGCCGTTTTCGCAACGGCGTGTGTCGACGCGCCCACGGAGTCGCTCGCGACCGACGCACCGGCTAACCAGCTGTTGTCCGTCAGCTTTGACATGATGGCTGATGAACAGCTCATGGCTAATGACGTCGAGCGGAGCGAGGATTTCCGGTGGGCGGCGCTGGCGCTCCGCGTGGGTCTGACGCCGTCGGTGATTCAGGTAACGAACGATGGAAGGGCGGAAGTGTTCGACGCGTTTGTACACGCGGCCACGTGGACCTCGTTGACCCAGGCGTTGCGGCCGCCCCTGCATCGGTCGCTCGTCGCCTGGCGCCGGAGCGGTGACGTCCTGCAGGTGGTCCTGGTCGGCCTGGTCGCCGATTCGGCGCCCGTACTGAATCCGTTGTCCCTGCGGCCGTCCGTGCCGGGAGCGACCAGCGTGTCGCCGGTCGCCGGCGCCAAGGCGGCGTATTTCGAGCGTGGGCCGGTGAATTCGACCTGGATCGGCGTCGGCGGCACGGCGAAGGTTGCCGAACAACCGCAGCCGACCAGCTGTCCGGTGCCTAACGATGCATCCACCCAGCCGAAGGGTGTCACCTGCCAGCAGACGAAGTTCGGCATCGCCCTCAACGTGCTGTTCGGCAGGACGCCGACCCGCGATTCACGCGAGGTGTTGGCAAGCGCGCCAACCCGCCGGATTATCGTATCGCCTCAGGCAGTGGCGGGCGTGAAGCTGGTGTTCAGCTGTGCTTCGCCGCTGAGCAGCGGATGTAACTAGGGCCTGGGGCCTGGGGCCTGGCCTAAACACCCCCACGTCCTAGGCCCTAGGCCCTCCTTCGGCCAGGTGAGCACGCTAAGACGGGAACGAGCTCGACTGATCCACAAGTCGATCATGCGAAATCGGCACGCTACGCTATGACGCGGGTATGTCGATGATAGCACGAAAACGGCCGTGGTCCCCCGTGAGCATGGTGATCGCGACGATGCGATCCAGCGGGCGATACGGCTCCGATGGCTGGAGGTACTTATGAAGGCACGCGACCTCATGACGCCGGATCCGGCACGCGTCACTCCGAGCGATTCGTTGCAGCGCGTCTCGCAATTGATGGCCGAGCACGACTGTGGTTGCATACCAGTCGTTACCGCGGCCGACCAGAGTTCACTCATCGGCGTCGTAACCGACCGGGACATCGCCGTTCGAGCGATGGCCGTAGCTCGACCAGCCACAACACCGATCGGCGAGATCATGACGCCGAATCCTGACACGGTCCGGCCCGATGATGAAATCGAGTACGTCGAGCGACTGATGTCCGACCGTCAGATCCGCCGCGTCGTGGTGGTGGACGGTACGGGCGACTGTATCGGGATCATCGCGCAGGCGGACCTCGCACGCGCGGCGAAGCGCAAGAGCGAGCCGAGTCCCAAGGAAATGGTCGACGTCCTGGAGAAGATCTCTCGGCCGGCAGACGTAGCCTAGGGATTTGTGATTAGTGATTGGTGATTAGAGTTTTTGCTGGCTAATCACCAATCACTAGTCGGAGTCGCTGGTGTCCTTCGATTCCGCTGGCTACCATATCCGCCCCACCTTTTGCGGATGATGGAATGAGTGTCGAGCGAGACGAATCCACACAGAAGGCTCTCGAAAAACTCCTGCAGGACAACCGGCTCTTCGCGGAGACAACGCTGTACCGCGAGGCGATGCGCGACACGCTGAAGCCGACCGATCAGCCGGGGGTTTACCGGCTGCAGGCGAATCCGACCCCCTCCGAATCCGTCATCGACGTCTATGGCCAGGGGTACGTCGTCCAGGCCGAACAAGTCGGGCCCGGACTCGCGTTCGCCGAGTCGGATCAACCGAACTGGCAGGAGACGATGGAAATGCGCGCCCTCAAGGCCACGCAAACGACGCGCGCGAAGATGGCCGGTGATCACGTCGAGGTCGAAATCCAGTTGGGCGAGATCCTTCGCCAGGGTGGTCTGATCTATCCCGTGGAATCGGTGACCGTTGAGCGCGCGTGGTACTGCACTCTGCCCGCGGGTTCGATCGAGGTGCGCGCGGTCGACCAGGGTGCATAGGGTGCGCGGGTGCACAGAGTCGTACCCTCGCACCCCTACGCACCCTCTGCACCCTCTGCACCCTCTCTAGTCGTGGCGCAGCACACGCATCGGGTCCATCACCGCGGCCCGCCTCGTCGGGATCGCCGCAGCCGTGGCGCAAACCAGGAGCAGGAGGGCGGCAGCACCGGCAAAGGTTGGCGCGTCCATTGAAGCGACCCCGTGCAGCTCCGCCGAGACGAATCGAGTCAGATACGCCGCCAGCAGCAATCCGGCGCCAAGTCCGATCACACACGGCGTGATGACGGTGCCTAACGTTGTGACGACAAGATCCCTCGGTCGTGCACCCATCGCGGCGCGAATACCGAGCTCCTGCTGTCGCTGCGAAACGGAATAAGCGACGAGGCCGAAAACGCCCAGCGCCGACAGCAACAGCGCAGTGGCCGAGAACGCAGCGCTGAGAGTGGCGAGGAAGCGCGGCCGGGCGAATGACCGGGACATCTCCTGCTTGAGGCTCGTTGCCATTCGTCCGGGGCGGAGTGGCGTCGCTGGAGCCGCGGCACGAATCTCACGGCGAATGAGGTCGGTCAGCTGCCCCGTGCCGAGGTCTGAACGAATCACCAGGTAGTCGGCAGCCGCCGGAGCCTGCCTGGCCGGCACGTACACTTCGTTCAGGATCTCTGAACTCGCTCCGCTCGATCGCGCGTCGCGAGCGACACCGACGATCTCGTAGACCGGAGCCGTGCGTGAACGCCCAACCTGCACACGGCGTCCGAGTACATCCGAACCACCCAGTTTTCTCGCCAGCGTCTGATTCACCACCGCGACGCGGGGGGTGCCGGCGCCATCGCTCTGGCTGAACGCGCGACCTCGCAACACCGGCATGCCGAGCAACGCAAAGAAGTTCGGCGAGACCGCTCGCCGTTCACCAGGGAGGCTGTCTCCCGCGACGTCCGCAGCGCGCACCACGGTAACGAAATCGTCGCTCCCAAACGGCACGTTCTCGGCGATCGCCACGTCCGACACCCCCGGTACGCTGGTGATGCGCGTGGCGATGTTCTCCATCCGAAGCTGACGGTCGGCGGGATCGGGGTAAGCTCTGGCATCGAGACCGAGCAGGTACGTCGCCACTGATCCTGGAGAGAAGCCCGGGTCGGACGGTAGGAGCGTGAGGAACGTTCGCCCGACCAATCCCGCCAGAACGCAAAGGACCACGGCGCCCGACACCTGCGCCGCTACGAGTATGCCCCGCAGTCGTCCGCCGCCAGAAAGGCGCGACGAGGTCCGGTTCAGCGTCTCCGCCACCGAAGACCGCGTCAGTCGCAACGCCGGAACGAGCCCGAATGCGATCGCGGTCGCGATGGCCGTCACGGCCGACGTGATGAGGACCCTGCCGTCGATCGTCGACTCGGCGATGCGTGGGATTTCCGTGGGGGCCAGCGACAACAGCAGCGGCAACAGCCAGAACGACAGTGCAATGCCTAACGAACCACCGGCCAGCGCCAGGAGCAGGCTTTCCGCCATCGCGAGTTGCAGGAGACTGGCCGCGCTGGCACCCAACGCCTTCCGGGTGGCAAATTCGCGCTCCCGGCGATCGGAGCGCGCCAGCATCAGCAGCGCGAGGTTCGCGCAGACGATCGCGAGCACGAGGATGACGGCGGCCAGCGTGAGTTGGAGCGCGCGGGCGGAGTCGCCGACGATCTCGTCCTTCAGCCCGCGCAAGCCGAGCCGCCGGCCGTCCGGTCCCCACCTCTCGACCGAAACAGTCGCTGCGATGGTTGAAAGCTCCCGTCGGGCCTTGTCGACACTCACCCCGGGTCGAAGCCTGGCGGTGATCTCGTAACCCGACGTGCTCTCGAGTTGCCTGGCGTTTGCGGTCACGCGAGTCGTCCAGAAGGTCTCGCGCTCGCCTCGGCGGAAGTTGTTGAACGAGTCGCGGAACTCACGGGGCATGACTCCAGTTACCGTGTAAAGGATGGAGTCGAGCTGGACGACACGACCGACGGCCGCGCTGTCACCGCCGAGGAATCGTTGCCAGAATGCATGGCTGACGAGCACCACTGCCGGCGCATCGGCACGGTCATCGTCATCGACGAACGAGCGTCCAATCACTGGTGCGACCGCAAATACGTTTGCGAATGACGCCGACACCCGAGCGCCGAAGACTTCCACGGGTCCGTCATTGGTCTGGAGAACTCCCCTTGCCGGTCCGTGAACCATGAACGCGTGCGCCGTCGTGCTGCGGGCACGGATTGCGTCGAGAATGGACCCCGGCACACGCATGCCGTCGCGAGACGCGTCGAACCCCCAGATCTCAACGAGGCGGTCGGGTCCTCCGAACGGCAGCGCGCGGAAGAGAACAGCATCCACCATGCTGAAGAGCGCCGTGTTGAGCCCGATGCCCAATGCAAGGATCATCACCGCCAGGCTCGCAAACCATGGCGAGCGGCGGAGCAGGCGACTCGCGAAACGCAGATCGAGGAGTGGAGTTGTCATGGGATGTTGGACATCACATCCGCGCAACTCGTTGTTCAGGGCACTTCGACGCGCCGCGATTCCGACGAACGAAAAAGCGCATCGATCACCGCCATGTTCGCCACGCCATCGTCCAACCCGATCAGGCCGTTACCATGACCGCGAACGGCGTCCGCGAATCGATCGCACTGCAGCGCGAACTGATCGACTGCGGGGAACTCCGCGATTGATCTGCCGCCGCCGGTGAGATCGCGGCCGTCATCCACGATGACGCGACTCGGTCGGTCCGACGGCGGATTGAACGGAATCTCTACCTGGATGCGTCCCGTGGTTCCGTACAGCTGCAGTGACTGATGCAACGCGAGATGCCCCGCGCTCGTGAACGCGGCCTGCCCGGTCGGAAATCGAAGCAGGCCTGACGTCAGGCGATCGATACCGAACTCCGGGTCCCGGTCGATGAGCGCCACGACTTCGGTTGGCTCGGCCGCGAAGAGCCAACGCGACAGCATGATCGGGTAACAGCCGATGTCCAGCAGCACACCGCCACCGTAATCCACTCGATTGCGCACGTCGGTGGGGTCGCGCCGACTGTAGCTGAAGTGACCCGTGATCAACCCCAGGTCCCCGATCCTCCCGGCGCGTACCAGGTCGCGGACGTGCAACCACTGCGGATGCGATCGCACCATGAACGCCTCCACCACGATCAGTCCCGTTCGGCGCCGTGCCGCGAGGAGCAGCCGCGCTTCGGCTGCATTCATCGCAATCGGTTTCTCGCAGAGCACATGCTTACCGGCTTCCACGGCCCTGATGGACCACGGTACGTGCAGATGATTCGGCAGCGGATTGTAGATCGCTTCGATGTCGGGGTCGGCAAGAAGCGCGTCGTATGATCCATACGACCGAGGGATGCCGAACGATCGCGCGACCTCGGCCGCCCGCCCCGCATCGCGCGAGGCGATCGCCATGACGCGATGTTTTCCTCCATTCGCAAGCGCGGGAATGACCTGGGTCCGCGCGATTCGGGCGGCCCCCAGTACACCCCAACGCACCGGATTCTGCTGGTCAGTCAGCGTTCGTAGCCTCGTTGGCTCAGTTGCGGCCCTCCATATTACCGAGGCCACTGACACATTCGGAGTCCGATCATGCGTTGGTCCGCTACATCCGCCACGATTCTCCTGACCCTTGCCCCGGCGTGGGGCCTCCTGCCGGCTCAGGCGACGGGGACGACACCTCCCGCTGCCCCAACGCGCGTGGCGCGAGCCGTTCAGCCGGCGCCAACCAGCCCAGTGACGCTCGACTCGGCGGTTTTTGCCGGACTGCGCTGGCGCGAAATCGGCCCGGCGCGCGGCGGACGGTCCGTCGCGGCCGCCGGTTCGGTCGCCAGACCTAACGAGTACTGGTTCGGCACCACCGGCGGCGGAGTCATGAAGACCACCGACGGTGGCCTGACCTGGACGCCGATGAGCGATCGCTTTTTTGGCGGCACCATCGGCGCCATCGCCATCGACGGGCGCAACCCGGACATCGTCTGGGTCGGGGGCGGCGAGACATGCATCCGCGGCAACACGGCGCACGGGGACGGATTGTGGAAGACCACCGACGGTGGCCGCACCTGGACGTTCCTCGGCTTCCGCGACGAACACATCGCCAGCATCGAGCTCGATTGGCGCAACTCGAACGTCGCCTACCTCGGCGTGTTCGGGAACCCGTTCCTGGCGACACCGAATCGCGGTTTGTACAAGACGACCGACGGCGGCCGGACCTTCACCAAGTCGCTGTTCGTGAACGATTCAACCGGCGTGATCGACATCCAGCTGGATCCGACCAATCCCGACATCCTGTACGTCGCCATGTGGCAAGCGTTCCGCACGCCATGGTCGATGTCGTCCGGCGGCGTGCACAGTGGCCTGCACAAATCCACGGATGGCGGCGCGACCTGGATGAACCTCTCGCGCACGGCACGAGGCTTTCCGAAAGGCGTCACCGGAAAAATCGGGATCGCCGTTTCACCCGCGAAGCCGAACCGGATCTGGGCGCAGGTCGAGCACGACTCTGGTGGCTTGTATCGCTCCGACGATGGCGGACAAAACTGGGAAAAGCTGAACGCCGACCGGCGGATGATGCAGCGCGCGTGGTACTACTCGCACATCTACGCCGATCCGAAAGATTCCAACGTCGTCTACTCGCTGAATGTCGGCTTTCACAAGTCGCGTGACGGCGGCCGCACGTTTCCGCTCAACATCAACCCGCCGCATGGCGACAACCACGACCTCTGGATCGCGCCGGACAACCCGAACCGGATGATCAGCGCCAATGACGGCGGCGCGAACGTGTCGGTCAACGGCGGCACCACCTGGACCGACCAGGACTTCGCGACGGCCCAGTGGTACCACGTCGACGTCACCAGCGACTGGCCGTATCACGTCTGCGGCGCCCAGCAGGACAACTCGACACTGTGCGGCCCGAGCCGGGGCGGCAACGGGATCGGCGACTGGTACGACGGCGGCGGTGGCGAGTCGGGATACGTCACGCCGAACCCGCGCGACCCGAACATCATCTTCGCCGGCAGTTATGGCGGCCTCCTGACGCGGAAGGATCGTCGCACCGGCTTCGAACGGAACGTCACCGTATTCCCGATCAACCCGATGGGGCACTCGTCGGAAGACATCGAGGTCCGCTTCCAGTGGACGTTCCCGATCGTCTTTTCGCGCCACACGCCTAACGTGGTGTATGCCGGGGGGTCGAAGCTCTTCCGGTCCACCAACGAGGGCGAGAGCTGGACGGCGGTTTCGCCGGACCTGTCGCGCAAGGACCCAAAAACGATGGGACCATCCGGCGGACCAATTACGCGAGACCAGACCGGCGTCGAGACGTACGCGCTCATCTTTGCGTTTGACGAATCGCCGGTGCAGCAGGGTGTCCTCTGGGTGGGCACCGACGACGGACTGGTCTGGGTGTCGCGCAACAACGGCGTGAACTGGGAGAACGTCACCCCAAAAGACATCGGCGACTTTACGCGCATCTCGATTGTCGAGCCGTCGCACTTCATTGCCGGTGGCGCGTTTGTCGCTGCCAACCGGTACCAGCAGGGCGACAACCAGCCGATCCTCTACAAGACGACTGATTTCGGGAAGACGTGGACGAAGATCGTGAACGGCATCAAGCCGGATCACTTTGCGCGCGTCATTCGCGAGGATCCGGTGCGGCGCGGCCTGTTGTGGGCCGGCACCGAGCGCGGCGTCTACGTCTCATTCGACGAAGGACTCTCGTGGCAGCTTGTCAACAAGAACCTGCCCATCGTCCCCGTCCACGACATCCGCATCAAGGACAGCGACGTCATCCTCGCGACGCACGGCCGTGCGTTCTGGATCATGGACAATATGTCGGCGCTGCGCGAAGTCACGCCGGCGATCACGCAGAAATCCGCGCACCTGTTCCGCCCGATCGACGCGTTCCGCACCCAGTTTGGCGACGTCCCGTCAGGCGCGGTCGTGCAATACTGGCTCAAGGATCGCGGCCAGAAGGTGAACTTCGAGTTTCTGGATGCGCGGGGTTCGCTGATCCGTTCGTTCACGTCGGACCAGGATCCGCAGGTCGCGGCCGATTCGATCCGTCGAGCGGTGACGATTGATTCGCTGACTCGTGGCGGCGTTTCACGCGACTCGGCGACGCGCATGATGGCAGCGCAGCAGCCAGCCGGGGGTGGCGGTGGTGGTGGAGGGCGTGCCGGTGGTGCCGGGCCAGCGCCTCGCGCGCCTAACCAGGCGGGGATGAACACATTCGCCTGGAACCTTCGCTATCCGGATGCGGAACGGTTCAACAACCTGATCATGTGGGCGGCCGGGACGCAGGGTCCCGTCGCCCCGCCGGGCACGTACAGCGTGCGGATGACGGTGGGCAGCGATGTGCAGACCTATCCGATCCGCGTGCGAAAGGATCCGCGTTCGACAGCGACCGACGCTGACTTGCAAGAGCAGTTCCGCCTGCTGCTCGCGATTCGCGACAAGGTCACCGAAGCGAACAACGGCGTTCGCACCGTGCGCAACATGCGCTGGCAGGTTGGTGATCGTACCGACAAGCTGACCGCCGCCCAACGCGCCGAGTTTGCGCGGCTCGCGGGGACCATGATGGACAGTCTCACCTACCGCGAGAACGAGGTCTACCAGACGCGCAACCAGAGCGGGCAGGATCCGCTCAACTATCCGATTCGCCTGAACAACAAGATCGCGGCGCTTTCGGGTGTCGTCGGCTCCGGTGAGTATCGGCCAACCCAGCAGAGTCGTGAGGCGTTCACGCGCCTGTCGCGTCAGCTGGATTCAGAGCTGGCTGCGCTCAAGCGCACGATGGACACGAGCCTGCCCGCGCTCAACGCGATCCTTCGCGCGGCTGGCCTGCCGGAACTCAAGCCGTCGACGGAGGAGATGCCGGCGAGGCGAGGGCCGATAGCGATGTGAGGTGGGGATAGAGCAGGATGGGATGGAGCAGGGTGGGATAGAGCGGGGTGGGATAGAGCGGGGTGGGATACAGCAGGGTGGGAAAGAGCAGGGTGGGATACAGCAGGGTGGGATACAGCAGGGTGGATACAGCAGGGTGGATACAGCAGGGGGGCAACGTTTCAACCCACCCTTCTCCAACCCACCCTTCACCTTCCCACCCTTCACCTTCCCACCCTTCTCCGTCCCACCCTTCTCCCTCCCACCCTTACGGCAGGCGACTCAAGATCCTGACCGCTGGCATCAGCGGTACATCGATGCCTGACGAGACGATCAGCACTTCGATCGCCATCTGACGGCGTCCGGGCGGCACGTCGGCGAGCCTGGTCCACGATCCAGGCTCGAGTCGACGCCATGGTCCAGCGCCTAAGCGGGCAACGGTTTCACCGTCCGCCGCGCGCGGAACCAGGAGCTGCACCTCGGTCAGCGCGTTTCCGCGGACCTCTCCCGACCATATCCAGTGTCCGTCAGTCGAGGCCCCTCCGGCGACTACCCAGCCGGTGTCGCGGGCCGCGACAAGGGGAGCAACGTCTGTGGCAACCAGGTGCCTGACCACCACCGATTGCGACTGTGCGGGCGCGGCCAAGGCGGCAAAAACGGCTGCAAAGCGCACCGCTCTCGAAAGCGCGACGATCGACATGCCGGACTTATCGATGCCTACAGGCGATCTGCGGGACGCTTTCGTACGCAGATGGAAGAATAAGCCATTTGAGCGCATCAGATGGCATATCTCTTTTATTCGCAATCGCTTGCCAAGCAATTATCGCTCCAGAAGTGCGGTTGGTTACAGATGTGACCGCCACGCGAGTGGGACGTCTTTGGAAGCGTTGACCAAATGTAATCTTCATGTAATGGAGGCACGATGCGGCACGTCTGGGTGGGCGCGGTGGCAGCAATGTTGGCTCTCGAGGCTTCACAGGCAGCAGCGCAGGCAACGTGCACCGGCAATCCGTGCACTGTCCAGGTGACCGCCAGCGCCACCGTTAATGATGTTCTGCGGCTGACGCTTTCCGGCACGAGCACGGCGCTCGGAACTCCGACAGAAGCTGACTACGACGCCGGGTACAAGGACGTCGCCGGCCCGACCGCCTCCGTAAAGGCGAATCGACCCTGGCACGTGGATATCGCCGGTGCGGCCGCGACGTTCAGCTACACCGGCTCGCTGGCCAATCCGAACAAACCGGCCACTGACCTGCTCTGGGGAACGGCGGCGGGCACCTATGGCAACACCATGGGAGGCTCGGCGGTGCTGCTGAACGGCGCGACCGGCACCGGAAGCGCGTCGCAGGCGATCTTCTTCCGGACGCTGTGGTCATGGACGTCAGGCGTTCCGGGCTCGTACAGCCTTGTGATCAACTTCACGCTCGCCGCACCGTAATGACGGCGGGCACCGGGGCAGACGCGGAGCCCCAGGCGCGAAAGCAGTTCTCTGCTCGCTGGCTGTTGCTGGTCGTCCTCCTTCTCGCGGTGACGGCCGCCATCGCCAGCTCGCAGCTTGCGGTCGGCCGCGTCGAACTCGTTATGCATGTCACCGACTCGGCGCGTGAAGCGACGATCGGCGTTCGCAACGAGTCGAACCGGCCGGTCCAGGCGATCGTACGGCTCGAGGACTGGGATCGTTCGGCCGACGGCGCTAACCGTTGGTACCCGTACGGGACGCACACCGGCACTGGATCCTGCTCACCGGCTCTGGAGATCTTCCCGCAATCGCTGCGGCTCGAGCCGGGAGCCGAACAATCGCTTCGCGTGGTGCTCGACCGGTCAAGAGCGCCGACATCGGAATGCTGGGCGGCCGCGGTCGTTGAAACCGTGCAGCCAGCGGAGCGCGACGGACAGCAGATCGCGTATGTCGTGCGAACGGCGGTGAAGATCTATGTGCAGCCGGCGCATGTCACCGACGAAGGCGAGATCGAAGCCATGCGGCTCGTTGCGGACACATCGACGCCGAGCGACTCGTCGGTCGAAGTGCACTTCGCCAACACCGGCACCCGGCACGTCGTGGCACGGGGCGCCCTGGAAGTTCGCAGCCCTGACAACGCGATCGTGAACCGGATTTCCCTGCCACCGGTGTACGCGCTGCCCGGCGCGCGCCACGTGGTGCGGGTGCACCTGCCGGCGCTCAAGCCGGGGAATTACGTAATCCTCGCGACCATGGACTATGGTGGTCCGGACATCGCCGCCGCGCTCCTCGAACACAGGGCGCGATGAGCCCTGCTCGAGGTGCCGCGATCAGCTTTGCGGCATCACTCCTGATCGTCCACGGCCGCGCTACCTTCGCCCAGACCCTAACGTCGGCGAGTGGCGCGGCGCTCTCCGTTTCGGCACCGACCGAATCGGATTACGACGCCGGCGTGTCGGGGAACACCGGTAGCTACACGATTGCCACGACGTGTACCGGGACAGGTTCGGCGGACTGCCGTTTGTTCCTGCAGTACGGCACCAACTCGCAGGGCCAGCAGCTGGACATGCAGTACGCGGTAATCTCATTGAGTTCGGCGGACTGCGTGGGCGCGGTGGCCAATCCCTCCACCTGGATCACGGTGCAGCCCACCGCCGCGGTGTTGACCACCATCAAGAACAAGTGGTGCGTTGCCACGTTCCGGTTTCGCGTCAGCCCGATCTCGTACAGCCTGTATCAGTCGCCCGGTCCGCCCGGCGGTAACTATCGCCAGCAACTCAGCTTCGTTTTTACGCGCCCATGAACCGCGGCGTCGTGGTGAACGAGGCGCGCGCGCTATGGCCGGCGCTGTTGATGCTGGCCATCCCGGCCGCGCGTGGATGGACGCAGGGGACCGCGGCGGCAACAACCGCACCTCAGGCGGCGGTCAGGGTGAACGCCTCGTCGACCAGCATGTCGGTCGTGTCGATCCCGCTGCCGGCCGTGTTCCCCCCAGGCGCGCGCGTCAGCTACACCGTCACTCCGCTCATCGATGGCGCAGTGCTGGGGCGGCTATCCGGTGACGTCATCACCGCCGAAGGCATTACACCGACGATTCTGTTTGCCGTGCGGGCGCCTCGTTATGCACCGGCGGGCCAGCTCGAGGTCGCCCGGGTCCACTTCAGCACCACGTCGGCGGCGGTCGAGATTCCTGTCGTGGCCATCGTGGAGACCGTAAGGACTATCACCGTCACGGCAGGCCCGGGCCTCACCGTTGGGCGCGAGGGGTTGCCGGTAACGGTCGGCTACCAACTCTCGAACCTTGGTAACGCGCCGGACACCGTGACCGTCGAGGCCGTCCTGCCCGTCGGCTGGCGTGCGACGGAACCAGCGGCGCCGCTTGCGCTAGTCGCGCGCGAAACGGTGAACCGTTCGCTGACCCTTCTGCCTCCACCTAACGCGAATGGCACGACATCGCTCCGGCTGATTGCCCAGTCGCGCGGACAGATTGTCGGGGAGTTGCAGGTCGACGTGCACGTGGCCGGAACCGGAGCGAGCGCGACCACCGGTCCGACGCTCACGATAGGCGTCGCCGCCGCGGCCGGCCCGTGGGATGGATTGCGGACGCTGGAATCCTTCGAATTACGGGGACCGGTGAGCGACGGACTTTCGGTTGGAGCGCGCGTGTCCACCACGTCGCGTGACAATGCTGCCGGCTACGCGTTCAGCCGGGCCAACGTGGCTCAGACGCCGTTTTCGCTGCACCTCTCGTCGCCGGAGTGGAGGCTTGACGCCGGCGTCCTGGGCGCATCGGTATCGAACCTCACCGGTGTGAATCTCGTCGGCCGCGGAGCCAGTGTACTCGTCAGGCAGGCGGGCTGGAACGTCACGGCAGTCGCGGCGAACCCCGACGCCGGCGCGCGCGAGACCAGCGGCTCCTTCACCGGGGCGCGATTCGAGCTGACTCCGGCCGGCGGCGCAACGCTCTCGACGTCCGTCACGCGGCTGCGCGAATCGGGTGACAACAGCAATCGGGAGCTGGACGCGATCGCGATTGGTGGTGGCCTGGCGGGAGTCCTCGGAGGGCACCTCGGTGCGGAGGTCGCGCGGCGGCGCTTCGATGAAACGTCCGCGTCCGGCTGGGCGGCGGGGTACACGAAGCGTTCGCCTGACGAGAACGTCGACATCCGGTACGTGCTCGCGCCTGGCGGAAGTCGCGCGTTCGCCCGCGCGTCGTCCGAACTGGCGGCCAGTGGCAGTCGGAAACTCTCGCCCCGACTCAATGTCTCGGGCAGCTTCTGGCGCACAGCGGACGCTGGAGCCGCAACGTTGTCGCGCATCGTCCTGGAGGGCTGGACGGTCGGCGGACACTACGCGCTCCGCGACGACCTGCATCTTTCGCTCGCCGCTCGCTCGACGTCGCTCGATGCCGCGGCGCGCCTGGGTGATTTCGGCAGTGGAGAGAGCGGCGCGGACGCTTCGCTCGACCTGCGGCATGGAATGCTGTCGGCACAGGTCACCATGTCGGCGGCAAAACTGCTCCGCCACACAGCGCCCGCGGATGCAGGTAACGTGGCGCATCGCCAGGCTGCTTCGCGCGCCGCGGTCAGGGGCGCCGTCGGTGCAGCGCGCAATGGAGCGTCGGTCGTCGTGACGGGACAATACGAACGCACGGGAACGGGCGTGGGCGCCGCGCCCGAACAGTGGTCTTACGGGGTGCAGCTCGGCGCAACTCCTGACTTTGGCCTCGGCGATGCCCTTCGCCTGCAAGCCTCCGCCGAGCGGTTCGGCGGCGCGTTAGGCGCCGCCAGGGCAGTCACGATTCGCGCCGGTGCCGAGCTGACGGTGTTCCGGCGATCCACGATTCACGCGAGCGTCGAACGGAATCCCTGGATCCTGCCGGTCGCGGGTGTGAGTCCGTGGATGTACGTGTTCGGCGTGTCCCGTTCGGTGAACCTGCCGGGCCTGTCGAGTCGCGGGTCACGCGGCCGGGTGTTCAAGGACCTGAACGGCAACGGACGCGCGGATGACGGCGAGCCCGGATTCGCCGGCGTCGTCTTGCGGCGCCACGGGGCAGTGGCGGTCAGCGACCGTCGCGGCATGTTCACGCTCGAGGGGGACGCGCGCGAACCATACGAGGTCGACGCGCGGTCCATGCCACTCGGCTGGCTCACGTCCTCGTCGATGGTGCCTGGTGGCACGCGCGAGATCGCGGCGACCGCCGTTTCTCCATTCGGCGTGAATCTCACGCTCGACGAGTCTGACACCGCGCGGGTGTCACGCGCAGCGCTCGCGCGGGTCAACGTTACGGCGCGCGATGAAGCGGGCCGGGAGTGGGTATCGCGGCGAACGTCAGACTCCACGCTCGTGTTCGATGCGCTACCACCGGGGCGATACACAATCACCGTAGACGCAGCCGCGTCCAGTGAACCGTTGCGCGCGGTGAGTGATCCCGGTCCCGTCACCATATCGACGGGCCGCGAGACGCCGCCTGTACGCATCGTGCTTCGCCCCCGCCAGCTTCGCTTCTCCAGTCAGCGGCGGAATGGGGGTGGCTCGTGACCAGGACGCTACAGTGGACCGGCGGAGTTCTTGTGTCCGCGATCGCCTTGTCGTGTTCGAGCCCCACCGCGAACTGCGCGACCTCCGTGGGTGTCAACGGACAGTGGTCGTACGAAGCGACCCAGGAATCGCCAGTCCCGGCATCGATCCGTGGCACCATGGTCATCACCGCGCGACAATGCGCTGATTTCCAGGGCACGCTGGATGCGGTAGAGTTGTTGGCGACTGGTGAATCCCGCCGCGTCACCGGGTTCATCTCGGGTACCATGTTCGACTCGAGCCTGTTCCGCTTTGACGCCGTCATCGCGGGTGATGCTCGTGAGCATCTGGCTCGAGTCCGTGCGGACTCGATCGTCGGCGACTGGGTCCAGTCCTCGAATGGCGCTGTCCGAAGTGGCCGCTTTGCCGGCCAGCGGCTCGCCGGATCATGAAACGATGCGTCGGGCGTATTGGCCTGGTGATCGTCCTGGCGACGCTCTCTCGTCAGGCGCATGCGCAGCTGGGGTGCCTTGGCAGCACTTGCACGATCGAGATCACGATGCCGGTGAGCGACGTATTACGACTGAGCCTCAGTACCAGCAGCATTTCGCTGGGCACTCCGACCGAATCGGACTTTCAGGCCGGTTATCGCGACGTCCATGCGGTCAACGTAACCGCGAAGTCGAATCGTCCATTCACGGTGCAGCTCAGCGGCGTGACGCCCGCGTTCTCATATTCTGGTACGCTGCCAACGCCTAACAAACCGGCGTCGGACCTGTTGTGGGCTACGTCGGCCGGTGCGCTATCGACGGCGTCGAACACCTTCGGCACCACCACCACTTTCCTGAACCAGGGCGCGGGAGCCATCACGTCGCCGCTGTTCCTCCGGACACTCTGGTCGTTCGCGAACGATGTGCCGGGGACGTATTCGCTGACGATCCGGTTCACGTTGTCGGCGCCGTAAACCAGGGTGCATAGGGTGCAGGAGGCCAAGTCAGGATCGAAGCCCTGGCGGGTCCAACTGGCGGACCTCGAGGTCTCTCCTCAGCCGCTTGAAATAGGACCAGGGCGTTGGTAACCGGCCAAGCCAGTCCACCAGGACGCGCACCCGGACGCCTCGTTCAGCCGCTTCCATAAAGGCCCGCGCAAAGCGGTCGCCGATCTCGTCCTTGCGGTAGATGTAGCCTTCGAACTCGACCGTCTCCCGGCTTCAAGCCGTGTGACGTCAGTCCTGGAGAGTGGCTGGATGGTCACCGGTAGAGACCAGGTCCAAAGTCCAAAGTCCAAAGGCCAAACCGCCAGCTATTCTTACACGCGCGCGCTGACTTGCCTCTGCCCTCCGGCCTCTGGCCTCGTACTTTCATCCCATGCTTTCAATCGACCTCAGCGGGCGGCGGGCGTTGGTGGCGGGTATCGCGGACGACAATGGCTTCGGGTTCGCAATCGCGAAGGCGATGGCGGAGGCCGGCGCATCGGTCTGCGCGGCGACCTGGCCACCGGCGCTCAACATTTTCAGGACGATGCTCGAGCGCGGTAAGCTCGATGATTCGAGACGGCTTTCGGACGGCACGATGTTGCAGTTCGAGCGCGTATACCCACTCGATGCCGCGTTCGACACCATGGCCGATGTGCCAGCCGAGGTGCGAGACAACAAGCGGTACAAGGACATCGGGGATTTTTCCATCGAGGGACTCGCGAAGAGCATCGCCGCCGATTTCGGCGATCAAGGACTCGACATCTTTGTTCATTCCCTCGCCAACGGACCCGAAGTCAGAAAAGCGTTGATTGACACCACGCGCGCCGGATACATGGCGGCCGTTGGTGTCAGCGCGTACTCGATGGTGTCGATCATGCGGAGCCTGGGACCGCTCATGCGACGCGGCGGCAGCGCGATGTCCCTCACCTACGTGGCCGCCGAGCGCGCGGTCCCATTTTACGGTGGCGGGATGTCGTCCGCGAAGGCCGCGCTGGAGAGCGACACGAAGATGCTGGCGTTTGAAGCGGGCCGCGCCTGGGGGATTCGCGTGAACACGATCTCGGCGGGCCCGTTTGCGTCGCGCGCCGCGACAGCCATTGGCGTCGTCGACCAGCTCGTCAAATTCTCCGCCTTGAATTCGCCGCTCCCCGAAGAGCTGACGGGCGCTGAAATCGGGAATACCGCCGCGTTCCTGGCCAGCAATCTCTCGTCAGGCATCACCGGCACGACGGTGTACGTCGACAAGGGGTACCACGCGATGGGAATTGCGGTGGCGGGGCCGGTACCGCATCGAGAGGACTGACAAACCAGCCTGCTGGTTTCAGCGCCTCTTTCCCGCCGCCGGCACAAACTGAAACTCGTGCTGCACCACCTGGTGCACCGTGACGCCGCCCCGCATGGCCGGCACGTATTCCGCGTCCTGGAGTGCCTTCCGAACCGGGTCAACGAATCCAGGATGGCTGGCGAAGACCACGCTGATCCGATCGGGGTCGATTTCGCCGCTCGCCGTGACGATGAACTCGACCATCACCGAGCCACTGATCTGCGCTTCGTAGAGCGCGTCGGGGTACATCGGCCTGACGGGCTTCTGGCTGTCCTGACGGGCCGTGATGTCCACCTGGGCGGCAGTGAAGATCTGTCGGTCGTCGACCAGCTTCGCGATCTCGGAGGCGGCCGACGCAGCGTTAGGCGCGGGACGCTTGATACGGCGCTCTCCCTCGCGCGACCAGATCACTATCACGCCGCACGTTCGGCGGCCCGGCATCGGCGAGACGGCGAACCTCGGCGGCACGATCTGACCGGTGTAGACCTCGAATGCCGCGATCGATCGCGGCGACAGGGCGTCGATGTCGAACTCCCCGGCCGAAAGCGGGGCGCCATCGAGCCAGGTGAGCGGGGCACAGCCCCGGGCACCGCGGAACCGGAGCTGGTTGCGGATCATTCCCCCGGACGGCGCTACGGTGACGCCGGGAATCGTCCGGAACATGTCGCTCATCATGCTCGGGTTCCGCTTCTCGATGTCATCGGCCGTGTAGAAATGGCCCGAGCCGATATCGCGACGTTGATAGAAACCCGCCCGCCAACCCGTGAGATCGGTGCGGCCGGTGATCACGACCGGGGATAGTGAGACCGTGAGCCTGGTGAGCGTCACTTCGAGAGGGATCGTCTTCCCCGCGAGGATCAGCAGCTCCACGGTGTCGGGCTGGTATCCCAGCCGGCGGAAACGGAGCGCCAACATTCCCGGCGGGACCTTGGCCAGCTCGAATTGGCCGCTCTCATCAGACTCGGCGACGACCTTTGCCCCCGGGATCGTAATCTGGGCACCGATGATCGCCTGACCGGTCGAGTCGCGAACGAGTCCGCGAATGCCGCCCGTCCCCAGGAAGCCCACCTGCGCACCGAGGTCCGTCGCAGCGAATAACGCCAAGACCCCGGGAATGACCCGACGAATGAGCGTGCCGGTGACAGAGTGCTGGTGCATGGCGTTCCTTTCGCGCCCCGCATGGTTTCCGCGAATGTGCGGAAAGTTCCTCTCTATGGTACGAATCCCAGTCGAGACACGAAAGGACGATTTTGCGCGGGAGCCAGTCAACGAACTGCGGTTGAAACGGTCATAGCCTCTCCAAAGGCCAAGCCGGAAATGAGCTTAGCCACTTAAGCGACTGGACGAGCCTACCACCGGTCACCAAGTTGGCCGAAAGAATTAATCGGATCGCTACGTCAGGTCACACCTTACAGAGTTGAGAGTCGTGCTGAAGACCCTTCGAATTCCAGCCGTTTCCGCGCTTGCTGTCGCGCTTTCCGCGACGCCGATTGCCCAGGGCACCGACCTCCGTGGTTTTACCGCCGCGACAGCCACGACGCAGAGGGATTGGGAATCCAAGTTTCGCGCTATTCCCGATCCGGCTCGCCTCCGTTCGGCAATGGAACGGCTGTCGGCGCGGCCACATCACGTAGGGTCGCCCTACGGCAAGTCGAACGCGGAGTGGCTTCGCGATCAGTTCACCGCCTACGGCTGGGACGCGAAGATCGAGGAATACCGGGTGCTGTTCCCGACGCCGAAGGAGCGCCGTATCGAGCTACTCGAGCCGACAAAGTTCGTGGCCAAGCTCGAGGAGCCGGTCCTGCCGGGCGATCCATCGACATCGCAACGCGCCGAGCAGCTGCCGACATACAACTCGTATTCAGGCGAAGGCGACGTCACGGCTCAGCTCGTGTACGTGAACTACGGCGTGCCCGCCGACTACGAAGAGCTGGATCGTCGAGGCATTTCAGTGCGCGGCGCGATTGTGATCGCGCGGTACGGCGGCTCGTGGCGCGGCATCAAGCCGAAACTGGCGGCGGAAAAGGGTGCGGTCGGCTGCATCATTTACTCCGATCCGCGGGACGACGGCTATGCACAGGGTGATGTCTACCCACTCGGCCCGTTTCGTCCGAAAGATGGCGTCCAGCGTGGCAGCGTCCTCGACCTTCCTGTCGCGCCGGGCGATCCGCTGACCGTCGGTATCGGCGCCACGCCTGACGCGCCGCGTATTGACCGAGCCGCGGCCACCACCATCATGAAGATCCCGGTGCTGCCCATCTCGTACGCTGACGCCCAGCCGCTCCTCGCTGCGTTAGGCGGCCCGGTGGCGCCCGACGCCTGGCGCGGCGCGTTGCCGATCACGTACAAAATGGGACCCGGTCCGGCGAAGGTTCGCCTGAAGGCCGAATTCAACTGGAACCTGACGCCGGCGTACAACGTCGTGGCGACGCTGCGCGGCAGCGAGTTCCCCGACGAATGGGTCGTGCGCGGCAATCACCATGACGGCTGGGTGAATGGCGCCGAAGACCCGATCGCGGGCATGATCGCCGAGCTGGAGGAGGCCCGCGCGTTAGGCGAACTGGTGAAGCAAGGCTGGCGCCCGCGACGCACGATCGTCTATACCGCCTGGGACGCCGAGGAACCGGCGCTCCTCGGCTCCACCGAGTGGGCGGAGCATCACGCGGCCGAGCTACGGCAGAAGGCGGTGCTTTACCTGAATACCGACGGGAACGGCCGCGGGTATCTGGGGGCTGGTGGTTCCCATTCACTCGAGCGGCTCGTGAACCAGGTCGCGCGGTCGGTGGACGATCCCGAATCGAAGGGCACGGTCTGGCGGCGGGCGCAGGCGGCGCGGATCCGCTTCGGAACGCCGGTGCAGCGCCGTGAGGCGCGCGAGCGCGGTGACCTGCGCATCGATGCTTTGGGTTCAGGGTCGGACTTCACGCCGTTCCTGCAGCACCTGGGCGTGGCGACGCTGAACATCGGCTTTGGCGGTGAAGACGCCGGCGGGATTTACCACTCCATTTACGACACGTTCAACTGGTTCACTCGGTTCAGCGACACGTCGTTCGTCTATGGACGCGCGCTGGCGCAGGTGGCAGGAACGATCGTGATGCGCGTGGCGAACGCCGACGTATTGCCGCATGAATTCGGAGCGCTGGCCGAGACGGCGCGCGGGTACGTGACGGAGCTCAAGGCGCTGCGCGAGGAAGTGGCGGGCCGGATCGCCGAGGTGAACCGTCAGCTCGATGACAGCGTTCTGGCGGCGACAGCGGACCCGAAGCGGCCGGAGATACTACCGGCGCGGGAAACACCGGCGCCGCACCTCAACTTCGCGGGGCTCGACAATGCGGTGGAGTCGCTGACTCGCGCCTCGGCGCGGTTCGAGCGAGCTCAGGGTTCAGCGTTAGGCGGCAGCGTCGACAAGGCAACGGCGGCGGCGGTGAACGCGTTGCTGAAGGACGTGGAGCGGACGATGACGTCGGCCGAGGGGCTGCCGCGCCGTCCTTGGTACAAGCACCTGCTGTATGCGCCCGGGTACTACACGGGATACGGCGTGAAGACGATGCCGTCGGCGCGCGAGGCGATCGAGCAGAAGCAGTGGGTCGAGGCCGAGCGGGAGATGGGGCGGGTGGCTGGGGCGCTGGAAGCGGCGGCTGCGGCGGTTACCCGTGTTGCGGAGAGACTAGAGAACGGACGGTGACACAATTGCAGAATGCAGAATGCAAGAAGCAGAATGGAAAGTGCATAACGACGATGAACCGCCACCCTGAAATCTGCAATTTGCACTCTGCAATTTGCCATTCGCTGACCTGAAGGAATCATGATGCCATTACTGCCACTGCTGCTCGCCGCGTCGCTCATTCAGGGCACCGACTCCGTCGACATCCTCGTTCGTCGCGGGACCGTGTACGACGGGTCGCTGACCCCTGGCCGAGTTGTGGACGTGGGGATTCGCGGCGATCGCATTGTGTTCGTCGGCGACGCAGCACAGGCGCGGGTGCGCGCGGGACGCGTGATCGAGGCGCAGGGACTCATTGTGGCGCCGGGATTCATCGACCCGCACAATCACCTGCTCGCCGGCCTCCCTGGCGCCAACGAAAACACACGGCGCGCGCCGAGCGCGTTGATGCAGGGCATCACCACGTTGACCATTGGGCCGGACGGGCGCGGCCCCTTCGACGTCGCCCGAGTGATGGCGGAGTCCGAGACGCTGGGAATCGGGACGAACGTCTATACCCTGGTCGGCTTCGGCGACGTTCGCGGGAACGTGATGGGCCAGTCGTCCGCGAAAGCGACACCGGCGCAGATCGACAGCATGCGCAAGCTGATCGACAAGGCGATGCGTGAGGGAGCGTTCGGCGTTGGCTCCGGCCTGTTTTACGCGCCACAGAGTTACTCCTCCACCGAAGAGGCCATCGCAGTCATCTCGGCGGCCAAGCCGTACGGTGGCGTGTACGACACCCACCAGCGCGACGAGAGTTCGTACTCGATCGGGCTGATGAACTCGGTGCGTGAGGCCATCCGCATCGGACGGGAGTCGGGACTTACCACGAACCTCGGGCACGTCAAGGCGTTAGGCGTGGACGTGTGGGGATACGCTGACAGTGTGTTGCGTCTCATGCGTGAGTCGCGGGCAGAGGGACACATGGTCGTGGCGGACCAGTATCCGTGGACGGCCAGTGGGACCGGACTGAGCGCCGCATTGCTGCCACGATGGGCGCAAGCCGGGGGCGGGGATTCGCTGCGGCTGCGCATCGCCGACGCGGCCACCCGCGAGCGAATGTTGACCGAGATGCGCGACAACCTGCGGCGTCGCGGCGGCGACAGCACGTTGCTGCTGATCAATGGCAACTCGGCCGCCAGGCCGTACATCGGCAAGACGTTGAAGCAGGCTGCGGCGGAGAAGGGAAAACCGGCCGTGGAGACGGCGCTGGAGATGATCCGCGACGGACTCGACATGGGCGTCGCGTCGTTCAACATGACGGAACGCGACATCGAGACGTTCATGAAGGACCCGTTCGTGATGACGAGCTCCGACGGCTCGGGTGGTCATCCGCGGTTGTTCGGGACGTATCCGCGGAAGATCCGTCGTTATGTGCTGGACAAGCCCGTGATCACGATGGAGCGGATGATCCAGTCGTCGTCGCAGCAGGTGGCGGAGGTCTACGGAATCCGCGAGCGTGGATCGATCAAGGCCGGCTATTTCGCCGACGTGATCGTGTTCGATCCGGCGACCATTCGCGAACAGGCGACGTATGTGGAGCCAGAGAAGCTCAGCACGGGGATGCGCTGGGTGATGGTGAATGGTCGCTTGGCAGTGGATAACGGCCAGCCGACCAACGTCCTGGCGGGAAAGGGGTTGCGGAAGCGGTAGCTCCCGGCGTCACCGTCGGTACGCCCCGCGCAGTGCTGATTCACATCATGAATCAGACAGACGCGCATTGCTCGACGCAGCCGCGGGCGAGAGAATGAGGATCTCCGCAAACCTCAGCTCCGCCGTCCGTGCCAATCTCGAGAGCTACCTTCTTCGCGCTCGTGGCCAGCCTGACGACCACCGCCGCTCAGGCACAGGGAAAGTTCCCGCCGGATTCCCTGATCAACGTCAAGGTCATTGCGAAAAACACGCCGGTTCGCGACGTCATCAACACCATGCGAACCTTCGCCACCACACTCGGCGTTCGCTGCACCTACTGCCATGTTGGCGAAGAAAGTCAGCCCCTTACGACCTATGACTTCGCGTCCGACGAAAAACGGACCAAACAGGCCGCCCTCGTCATGATGCAGATGGTGAGTGCCATCAACGGCCAGCACCTTAACACGGTACCAGGGCGCCCGACACCTGAGCTCATGGTCACCTGCGAGACCTGCCACCGCGGCGTCTCGCGACCGGAACCGATCGAACGCGTCATTGAAGCGGCGCTCACGGCAGAAGGTCTGGATTCTGCGACCCGCACCTACAAGAACCTGTTCACTCGCTACGAACGGCGCGGCGCGTACAACTTCACCGACATGCCGTTGTCAGCGCTGGCCCGCACCATCGCGCAGCAAAAGCGCTTTGACGACGCCTTGGGCCTGCTCACCGTGAACGAAGAAACGCATCCCACGTCGGCGGTGGTCTCGTTCACCCGCGGGGATATCCTGCTCGCCAAAGCCGATACGGCGGGCGCGGTCGCCGCGTATCAAATGACGTTGCGGCGGGATTCCACTTTCGCGCCGGCACGAGCACAGCTCCGCGCGTTGGGACGGCAGCCCTGAGCGCCTGATGCGGCTTCAAGTATGCGAGACGGGTCTGGCGCCGACCGGATCCTGGTGAATGCGCGCCGTTCTGGAGCCTTTTTGTTTACGAAGTGCGCCGTCTTGAACGGCGTTTTGGGTTTGTTGAAGGGCGCCGTTCAAGAGCGTTCTGGGTTTACGGCAACTCAGTGCGGGATTCCAGTTCAAGGTATTAACCCAAAACGCTCCTCAGACGGTGCAGTTGATGTAACCCAAAACGCTCCTCAGACGGCGCCGTTGTATTAACCCAAAACGCTCCTCACACGGCGCAGTGCGTGTGCAAACGCGCCATGCACGGAAACCTGGAACGGCACTACCGCAACCAGAGTCGCTCCACCTCGGCGTACCGCGCGGTCTTGCGCGCCGCGGCCCAGAGCGGGTCGCGCCGGACCAGCTCGAGGTTTACCGGCGACGGGACTGCGATCAGCCACTCCAGTCGGTCGATAGCGTCGTTCAACTGATTCGCGCGCAACAACCCCTCGGCCAGCGCCACCTGCCGCCTAACGGTTTCTCGACTCGAAACCACCGGCGCGAGGGTGTCGGCGACCAGCGTTGCCAATATTGGCCCCGGCGCACCAGACTCGGTGCCGAGGATGCGGGCCAGCCCAGGATCTCGCGCGAGCAGCGAATCCCGCGTCAACGGCTTCGCCGAATCGAGCGCGCGCCCGGCATCCTTCATGTTGCCTCGCACCACAGCAAGGTTGGCGCGCAAAAGTGCGAGCGCACCACTGGTGGGTTCCACCGTGACTCGTAAAAGGACCGCGTGCGCGTCCTGGTAGCGACGCAGGTGAAATAGCGCGTCAGCCAACTCGGTGGCGGCGAGTTCCGACGCGGTATCCAGTCGCGCGGCCCGGCTCAGTGCTTCGATCGAGTGCGCCCACTCCCCTTTTTCGCGCCACGCCAGGCCGAGTCCGAGCCATGAAAACATCCGCGTCGAGTCGGCGTCGACCGCGCGGCGAAATCGCAGGACGGCGCTGTCGGCTTCGTCACGGACGAACAGGTCCGCGTATCCGGTGGCGAGCACCGTTTCCACACCTAATGGATCGAGTGCCTGCGCCCTGCCGAGCATGCGCAGCGACATCGTCGCCAGGCTGTCGTTGGGCGACGATCGGTGCGCAAACGCCAGCGCCATGGACCAATCAGCAATTGGTGGCGCCGACGAATACGACAGTCGTGACGCACGATTGAGCAGTCGCCGCGCCGTGTCGAGCGAAGGACCGTGCACGGCGCGACGAAGCTGGTGAAGGGCCAGCCGGCGTAGACCCTCCGACTCGATATGCGACGACTCGGCGGCGGATGGTGGAGAGTCGGACGGTTGCAGGATCACCCATGCGCCGGCGGCTGCGAGTCCAAGCATCGTCGTCGCCGCGACGGTCCACGTCCGACGTCGCGAGACCGGCACAACACCGGACACGCGCCGAACCGGCGCCACGAAGCGATAGCCGGTTCCACGCAGCGTGCGGATGAAGCGCGGTTCATCGGCATCGTCGTTCAGCGCAGCGCGGATCTGTCGGATGCAGGCGTTGATGCCCTGGTCGTATTCCACCAGCACGTCTCCCCAGACATGCCGCTGCAACACCTCGCGGGTGATCACCTCGTCCGGATGAGACGCGAGGAACGCGAGCACCTTGAGCGGCTGGGCGTTGAGCGCCACCGGCCGTCCATCGCGGCGGAGCTCATGGCGCTTCGGGTCGAGCTCGAACTCACCAAAGGCGAGGATCGAGACCTGGTCTGGCTGGCGAGTGGCGTGTTGAGAATCCGACATGACCGGAAACTGAGTTCTCGCGAATTGGAGTCAATCGGAGTGGGACAGAACGCGCCGAGATTGTTGATCCACAGCGGGTTAGCGCGATGGGTGAATCGGTTTTTCTGCTCCGGCCCCGGACTTGCAAAATGGCCCTCCAGTGACAGGACAAGGAAACGAGGAGCTGGAGTTGAGTCGGTAGCTCATCAAGTGACGTAAGTCACAATGCGAATTCGAGTTACGGTAGCAGCAGGTCGCAGTGCAGCTGGATTTGTTGCGTGGGAGGGGAGCAGGATTGAGGAGGTGACGCAACGAGTTGATGAGTGAATGCTAATCTCCTAACGCCGGGTCAGACCGGCGTTGGAGTAGGTGGGCTCCAGTCGCCGTGGAGTTCACTGAGATGGGGGCGCGATTCGCGCTCTTGAGCGTCGGCGCTGGCAGTACAGCGCGGATTTCGAAAAATGGCACCCCGGTCGCGAGGCCGGTCCGCAAAGCCACGGGTCTCAGCGAGGTGAGTCGCTCCGAGACGGCCGGGTTGCCGAAGTACGCCTATCGGCAACGCGGTTCCGTCAGGACAACCACATCCCGGAGAGACTCGTTATGAAGGGCCTGTGCAAGCTGACGCTGGCGATTCTTGTGGTCGCCGCATGCGGGCGCGATAGCGCCATTACCGGACTCGATGGACCGACGGCGCCGCCGCCAATGAGTGGCGGGATCCTCGCGTTAGGCGTGGATTCGACGACTGGTGCCAGCATCGAGACCAACAAGGACGACTACTCGCCAGGTGAGGTGGTCCACGTCGTGGGTCGAGGCTGGGCTCCGAGTGAGACCGTCAACATGCACATGACCGAGGATCCGAATACGCATGCCGACATCGACACGAACGTGGTGGCGGACGCAGCCGGCGGCTTCAGCATCCACTACTACGATGTTCAGGAGCACGACCTGGGCGTGACCTTCACACTCACTGCCAGTGGCGCTACGTCTCACAGCGTTGCGGTTGCAGTGTTCACCGATGGGCGAGCCATCAACACCGCAACGATCAATGGCTTGACGGCGGTGACGGTTGCTCCAAGCGCATCGCTTTCGGCAAATGCGGTCGGCGCTCTCACGGGAAACTCGAACAATACCCTTGGATCGATTGCGGTTCACGCGTATGTGGACGGTACGCTCCCGGCGACCGCCGTCCTGCTGACCTGCTATAACCTCGAGCCTGACCAGGGCCCGAGTTCGCCATCCGTTTCCATTCCATTCAACCACACGTTTCCCTTTACCGGTCCCGCAGGTGCGGCTGTCTACGATGTGATCTTTACCTCGTATGCGGACGACGCGTGTGCGGTAGTAGCGGGTTCGAGTTCGCTCACCCTGCAGAACGCGATCACCGTGCAGAGCCCAAATACCGCGCCCACCCTAACGGGTGTACCGACGACAGCGCAGGCGATCCCCGAGCTGGCACTCTACACGTTCGATGCAAACGCCAGTGACAGTGATGTTCCGGCACAGACGCTGAGCTTCAGCATCGTGGGCTCGCTACCGACGGGCGCGACGTTCAACACGTCAACCGGCGTGTTCGAGTGGACGCCCACCGAGGCACAGGGCCCAAGTGGTCCGCACACCTTCACCGTTCGCGTCTCCGACGGCACGGCCAACACCGATCAACTCGTCACGCTGAACGTGACCGAAGTGAACGCCGCTCCCGCGCTGCTGAACGTTCCGGCATCGGCGACGATCGCCGAGGAGGCGCTGTACACATTCGACGCGAATGCGAGTGACAGCGACGATCCAGCTCAGACGCTCACGTTCAGCCTTCAGGGTCAACCCGCTGGCGCGGCGATCAACTCGTCGACGGGCGTTTTCACCTGGACGCCGAGCGAGGCTCAGGGTCCCAACAGCTACACCTTCGACGTCCGCGTAGGCGATGGCGTCGTCACGACCACACAATCGATCACGTTGACGGTCAGCGAAGCGAACGCCTCGCCGAGTCTGACGGGTGTGCCCAGCGCGCCGTCGACTCCTGAACTCGTCAACTACACGTTCGACGCGAACGCGACTGACGGCGACGTTCCGGCGCAGATCCTTACGTTTTCGCTCGTCGGTGAACCGGCGGGCGCCAGCATCAATTCGTCGTCGGGCGCCTTCAGCTGGACGCCGACCGAAGCACAGGGCCCGGGCAGTTATCCGTTCACCGTGCGCGTCTCCGACGGACTCGCGAACACCGATGTGCCGATCACGATCACGGTGACCGAGGTCAACGTTGCGCCGGTGCTTGATGCGATCAATAACAAAACCGGGAACGAGCTCTCGCCCATCAGCTTCACCGCGACAGCCAGCGATGCAGACCTTCCTGCGAACACGCTCACGTTCACTCTTGGCGCAGGTGCCCCAGCGGGCGCGGGGATTACTGCTGGTGGTTCCTTCACGTGGACGCCGACGGAAGCCCAGGGTCCGAACGACTACTCGGTCACCGTCCGAGTCACGGACAACGGTACCGGAAATCTGTGGGATGAGGAAACCATCAACATCCACGTGAACGAAGTGAATGCTGCGCCAGTGCTGGCGGCGATTGGCAACCAGAGCGGTGACGAACTCACTGCCATTACGTTCGATGCGAACGCGACGGACTCCGACCTTCCAGCCAACGGCCTCACGTTCTCGCTCGACGCTGGTGCGCCGGCCGGTGCCACTATCAATCCAACCAGCGGCGCGTTCAGCTGGACGCCGACTGAGGCGGATGGACCGGGCAACTTCCCGGTCACAGTCCGTGTCACGGACGATGGCTCGCCGATTCTGTCCCACTCTGAAACCATCAACATTCATGTCAACGAGGTGAACGTCGCGCCGGTACTGGACGAAATCGGTCCCAAGAGCGTGGACGAAGGTAGCTTGCTGACGTTCGATGCGAACGCGACGGACTCAGACCTCCCGGCAAACGCTCTGACGTATTCGCTCGATGCCGGTGCACCCGCTGGAGCGAGCATCAATTCTTCGACGGGCGTGTTCACCTGGACGCCCACCAACGGGCCCGCTCAGTCGCAGTCGATCACGATTCGTGTGACGGACAATGGTACCGGCGCGTTGAGCGACTACGAGACGATCAACGTCACGGTCAACAACGTCGTCCCGATCATCGGCACGATCAACTTCGTCTCGACGCCGATCGCGGCAGGTACGAACAACGTCGTCGTAACGTGGAACTTCACGGATCCCGGTACGGAGACCTGGACCTGCACCGTCGAATGGGATACTGGCTTGGGCTTTACCGCTGCTTCGTATGTCGCCCCGAAGAGCTGCAATGCGACCGCGACGCTTCCGGCCGGCATCTACACGGCGCGAGTGAAAGTGGCGGACGACGTCAGCAACGATATCGACGACGTCAGTGCCTACATCGTGGTCTACGATCCGAACGGTGGCTTTGTGACGGGCGGCGGTTGGATCAATTCGCCGGCTGGCGCGTACGCTGCCGATCCATTGCTCACGGGCAAGGCAAACTTCGGCTTCACGTCGAAGTACGTGCCCGGTAAAAACGTGCCAACCGGCAACACCGAATTCCAGTTCCACGCCGGCAACCTGAACTTCAAGAGCACGGTCTACGAGTGGCTCGTGGTCGCCGGTGACCGCGCTCAGTTCAAGGGCGATGGGACGATCAACGGTGTCGGTGGCTTCGGCTTCCTTCTGACCGCTATCGATGGTAGCCTGGACAAGTTCCGCATCAAGATTGTGAACAAGGCAACCAGCGCCGTCGTGTATGACAACCAGTCAGGCTTCGATGACGACTCGCCGGCCGCCACGGCTCTCGGCGGCGGCAGCATCGTGATCCACAACAAGAAATAGTCAAGACAACGAGAACTGAAAACGAACCGCCCTCCGGAACATCGGAGGGCGGTTTCTTTTCACCTAACGCCAACCAACACTAGCGGCGCATCGACTGCGCGATCTGCACGATCACTCGCGGCACCGAGCCGCGATAGCGCCGCTCATGACGATACCAGTCGTAATCGGCATCCCAGGCGTTGCCGTTGTACAGAACGAACGCGCCGTATGGCACGCGACCGTACAACCGATCACAATTGGTCGCCCGTGGCTGACGTCCGGGCGGCCGGCCCTCGAACCACAGACGACACGCACCACGTGGCGGATAGTGCCCAGGCGGAACACGCAGCGACCGATACCCGCGATAGGAACCGTCATTCCGACCACGCCGATCGGGATAGTCACGATCATCGGGATAACGACCACGGTCGTCCCCGACCACCACAACATCCGGCTCGCGGCCGCCAAAGACTCCACCACTCGCACAACCCATCAACCCGAGAACTACCAGACCAACCATGCTTTTTCGCATTCGACGCGCACCTCCCCTTGAGGAGCGGTTACATCGCATCCTCCGTGCAGTTCCAACGGGCGCCAAAAGAGGCATTTTCACAGGCAAACGTCTCGCCTTTCGGACGTTTCACCGGCACTTTTTCCGGACAACCTCTCCCGCGAGTGTCGATGACATCGTTGCGCCGTCTCCCTGCGACCCGTGGCCTGTGGCCCGTGGCCTTGCTGTTGGCTTGTGCCGACCCTAACGCCGGCAAGCCATATGATGTCGTCATCACGAACGCCAGGATCGTGGACGGCACCGGCAACCCCTGGTATTACGGGGACGTCGGAATACGGGGCGATCGCATTGCCATCATCGCACCGCGCAACGCACTCACCACCGAACCGGCCAACGAACGCATCGACGCCGCCGGTCTCGCGCTCTCACCTGGTTTCATCGACATCCAGTCGCACTCGTGGAGCGCCGTGCTCTTCGCCGACGGGCGAGTCATCGGCAAGATCTCACAAGGCGTCACATCCGAAATACTCGGCGAATCAGCGACACCGGGTCCGTCAAACGCCAACGTCGACTCCATGTACACAGGCATCACAGCCGAGGACTCGGCGACCGTGCAGGCCATGCAGCGTTTCCGCGGGCCGCACGGATTCGGTGCCTGGCTCGATTCAGTCGAAGCGCACGGCAACACCGTCAACGTCGGCAGTTACCTCGGCGCCGCCACAGTGCGCGCCTACGCGATGGGCCAGCGCGAAGGCCCCGCGGATGCAGCGGCGCTCGACACGATGCGCGCGCTCGTGCAAAACGCGATGCGCGATGGTGCGTTCGGCATCTCGACCGCGCTCATCTACCCACCTGGAGCGTATGCCAATACCGAGGAGTTGATCGAACTCGCGAAGGCGATGGCTCCGCTCCACGGCACGTACATCACGCACATCCGGTCTGAAGAAAGTGGGCTGCTGCGCGCGATGGACGAAGCCATTCGCATTGGAAAGGAAGGCGGCGTGCCCGTCGTGATGTACCATTTCAAGGCGTCGGGCCGCACGAACTGGGGACTCGCTGCGCCGGCGATCAGGAAGATTGATTCGGTGCGCGCCACGGGTCAGGACTTCAAGGCGACGATGTACCCGTACCCTGCGTCCGGCAACAACCTCTCGTCGTGCATCCCCGACTGGGCGCACGCCGAAGGCAAACTTCTCGAGAACCTCGCCAATCCCGCGCTTCGTGCACGCCTTCGAGCCGAAATGGCGTCGACAGCGCCTGACGCGAAGATCTTTTGCCAGCACAATCCGCCCGAGGCGTACCAGATCCAGGGCTTCAAGCGCCCCGAATACCAGAAGTATCAAGCGAAACGATTGAACGAGATCGCACGTGACCTGGGCAAAGACTGGATCGACGCCATCATCCAGCTCACCATCGACGAGCGAAACATCCTGGGCAAGATCACGTTCGGCATGTCAGAGGAGAATGTCGCCCGCATGATCGCGCAGCCGTGGGTGGTCATCGGCAGCGATGCCGGCGGTTCCGATCCCGATACGACCACGGCCATTCTGCATCCCCGTTCCTACGGCACGTTCGCGCGCGTGTTAGGCAAATACGTGCGGACCGACCGCGTGATCACCCTGGAGGACGCGGTGCGAAAGATGACCTGGTCGACGGCGCAGATCCTCGGGCTTCGCGACCGTGGGATGGTGAAAGAGGGCATGTTCGCTGACCTGGTCATCTTCGATCCCGCGACGGTCATCGACAAATCAACATTCGAGAAGCCGCACCAGTTGTCCGTTGGAATTCGTGACGTCTTTGTGAACGGAGTCGGGGTGTGGCGTGACGGGAAACTCACCAGTGCCAGACCGGGGCGTGCGTTGCGAGGCCCGGCGATGGAAGCACCGTCACGGTGAAACTGCGCCGGATCGCCGCCGCTGTTGGTGCCGCCGTTGCCCTGTTCATCACGGTCTGCGTGGTTCGAGCCCTTCGGCTCGAGCCGTATCGCGTCCAGTCGTCGCCGGCCGATTCGTCGATCGCCAATGCGCCGATCACGGTCGAACGGTTCACCACAGCCCTCACGTTTCCCACGATCTCGACGCAGGACTCGGCCACTTTCGATCCGGCTCCGTTCACCGAGCTCCACACCTGGATTGAGGATGCGTTTCCAAACCTGACGAAACGCCTGACGAGAGAAGTCGTCGCCGATTACAGCCTGCTGTACACGTGGACCGGATCGGACAGCACGCTCGATCCCATTCTATTGATGGGCCATTTGGACGTTGTACCGGTCGAAACCGGCACCGAGTCGCGATGGAAACATCCACCGTTTTCGGGCGCGGTTGCGGACAGCTTTGTCTGGGGACGAGGCGCTCTCGACGACAAAGCATCCGTGGTGGCGATTCTCGAAGCGGTCGAATTGTTGGTGGGGCAGGGATTCGAACCCCGACGGACCGTTTACCTGGCGTTCGGCCACGACGAGGAACTCGGCGGCTTTTCCGGCGCCGCCCAGATCGCGGCGATTCTGAAGGAACGAGCTGGACGGCTGGCGTTCCTCGTAGATGAGGGAGGTGTAATCGCCGAGGGACTCGTCCCAGGTGTAGACCGGCCGGTGGCGCTGATCGGCGTGGTCGAGAAGGGATCGATGGGTGTTCACCTCACCGTGGAGCAGGCTGGAGGCCACTCTTCGATGCCTCCACGCCACACCGCGGTGGGGATCCTCAGCCGGGCAATCACTCGGCTGGAGGACAACCCGATGCCCGCCCGGATGACTCCCGTGCTCGAGGAAATGCTCCTTCGCCTCGCGCCGGACATGCCGCTGTCATCACGGTTACCGATGGCCAATCTGTGGGCATTTCGCCCAGTGATCGTCCGGGCCCTTCTTGGTAATGACCGAATTGCCGCTTCTCTCCGGACAACTACCGCGGCGACTATGGTCAGCGGCAGCCCGAAGGAAAACGTTCTGCCTATTGTCGCTCGTGGGCTGATAAATTTCCGCATCCTCCCGGGTGATACGCCGGAAATGGTTCTGGATCATGTGCGGCGGACCGTCGGTGACAGCAGCGTGCATGTTGAGGGTCTTGGGAGGGAGGCGTCACCAGTGGCGGACTACGCGGCTTCTGAATTCAGGACCTTGGAGAAAACGATCGGACAGCTATTCCCGAGCGCCGTCCCGGTCCCATTTTTGATGATTGGCGGAACGGATACGCGGCACTATGAGGGGCTGACCCGTAACGTCTATCGTTTCAACCCGATCGTGGCGACGAACGAACTCGTTTCTGGGGCCCATGGCACCAACGAACGGGTTCGCGCGGACGACTTTGTTCGGGCCGCCCGTTTCTTCGCCCAATTGATCAGGAACGCCCAGTGACGCACGCGCGCGTGATGGCATCGCAGTCATACAGTCCCCCGGCGGTTACGCGGTGAGCGCGAAGCTCTGCCCGCAGTGCGGTACGCGGTACGAGGGAGACAACCGCTTCTGCACGCTCGACGGTGCGACGCTGGTGCTGGAGAACCCCAGCGACACGTTGACGGGGGCGCTCCTGGCCGACCGGTATCTCGTCGACCGCAAGCTCGGCGAGGGCGGCATGGGCGAGGTGTACCTGGCCGAACACATCCGCATGAAGCGGAAGGTGGCGGTGAAGGTGATGCGGGCCTGGCTTACCAAGGATCCGCAGGCCATCAGCCGGTTCCACCGCGAAGCGGAAAACGCCAGCCAGATCACGCACCCGAACGTCGCCGGAGTCTACGACTTCGGTGAGACCAGCGAAGGGCTGGTTTACCTCGCGATGGAGTTCGTCGAAGGGGTGTCGCTGACGGCGATCCTCGATCACGACAAGATCATCAACCACATCCGCGCGTCGGATATCGTGAGCCAGACGGCGGACGCACTGGCCGCCGCGCACTCGCTAGGCATCCTGCACCGCGACCTCAAGCCCGACAACGTGATGATCGGGCGGACGCGGGCGCGCACCGACCTGGTCAAGCTGCTCGACTTCGGCATCGCGCGCGTCATGGGCCGCGAAACGCAGCATTTCACGTCGACGGGCCTCATCGTCGGCACGCCGGAGTGGATGAGCCCCGAGCAGATCGCCGGCGACAAGCTCGACGCCCGCTCGGACATCTATACGTTAGGCCTGATCGCCTTCCGGATGTTGACGGGTGAGACGGCCTTTTCGGGAATGACGTCGCAGGAAGTGCTCCTCTCGAAGATGACGAAGGCACCGCGCCAGTTGCATGACGCGCGGCCCGACGTCGAGTGGCCCGACGAGCTGCAGGCCGCGATGGACAAGGTGCTGGCCACCGACGCCAACGCCCGGTACGACGACGCGCTCATGTTCGCCGCTGACTTCTACGCCGGCGTGTCGAAGCTGCCGATGACCGCGGACGCCGAGGAGTACTACAACCTCCTGACGCAGCGCGCGGTCACGCCGGGTCGGATCGGCACGGTCGAGTCGACACCGGCGCGCGGCGTGCCGACGCTCGACACGCCGATGCCGCGGCGCGGCATGAACGTCCCGCAGCTGGCGAATACCTCTGTCCTCTCGGCGGCTGAACTCAAGGCGGAAGCCGCTTCGTCAGCGGTCACGGGGAGCGGAAGCGGCGTCCAGACTCCTTCGGATGTCGGAGTCGCGATTCCCACGCCGACGATTCCGATGCCGGCGGAGAAAAAGCGCCGTGGGCCGCTGCTCGCTGTCGCCGGGCTGCTCACGCTCGTGGTAGTGGCGATCGCGGTATCCCAGTTAGGCGGGGGTTCAACGCCGCCAGCGACCACCGCGGACAGTACCGCCAAGGTTGCGATCGGTGCCGGAGATTCAGCGGCTCCGGCAGCCGGCCGCGGTCCTGATTCCGCGGCGGCGGGGCGGGTCGGTGGCGCAGCGCCACCAGTGACGCCCAACTCCACGACCGTGACGGCCACGGGTCGCCCCTCGACACCGGCGCTGGACAGCATTGCGAACCGCAACCGCGGATCGGTGTTCACGGTGGTGCGCGGCCGCACTCGGTCCACAGGCTTCCTGGCCGATGGAGAAGGACTCGTCCTGACTTCCTCTTTGGCAGTTGGTGGGTCGCCTTTCGTCGACGTGTTCCTCGATGGTTCGCGCCGAGTGCCGGGTCGCGTCGTGCTGGTGGATTCCGCGCGCGGATTGGCCGCGCTCCTCGTGCATACGCGCTACTGCCCGAACATCTGCATCCCGCTCAACCTGGCTGCCGATCGCGTCCAGCCGAAGTCGGGCGATTCGGTCATGGCGATGGCGGGGCCGACGCTTGGATCGCAGGGGTCGCGTCCCAAAGGTGCGCTCACGAACGCAACACCGCAGCGACTGACGGCCGCGTTAGGCCTGGCTGAGTCGGCCACCGGCGCGCCGGTGTTCCTGCCCGATGGGAACCTGATCGGCGTCGTGCGGAGTGGCGGTGGACGCAGCGCGATGCTCGTCCCGCCGTCGGTCGCGCGCGGCTTCCTGCGCGACGCCCAGACCGAGCGGAATTCGAAGAACCTGGAGGCGATCGACTCGCTGCTGCCTTCGTGGCCCTCGCGCCCGCTCGGAGCCGATGACATCGCGGCGGGAATTCGCCGCACCAACCAGGACCTCGACGCCTTCCGCGTCCGTCCTGGCCGCGGTGACTTCGAGGCCCTGGTGATGACGCCGCAGATCCTGGCGCTTCGCAAGGCGGAAGCCGACACGTTGCGGAAGTACTTCAATCCGGGATCGTCGACGTCCACGTATTGCGACGGGAACGGCCCGTGCGACCCACTCGAGGCGTGGGGTGGCCTGAACGATTACATCAGTGAGCGACGGGGGGTGGTGGTAATCCAGGTTGCGCCGCGTCTCCTGCCGCCTCCGTATCGCGGAGAGCACGCCAAGCCCGACATGAACCGGAAGCCGGCGCTGCTTCGAGTCGCGGTGATGCGCGGGAATATCGAAGTGGCGCCGATCGAAGCACACCGGATCATCTCGGTGATCAACCAGGGTGAATACCCGGAGAACCAGAAGGACCTGCTGTACTCCGGATTGGCGGTGTACAACCCGAACGAGCTCCTCCAGGGCGGCGCCCTCGAGGTGCGGATCTTCGTTCTGGGCGGCCGCGACGCACTGCGCATTCCCATTCCGGCGAACGTCGTCGAACGGATCCGTAGCGACCTGGCGTCCGTGATTCGTTAGGGTGCGCCGCTTCGTCGCCGTCGCGATACTGGCGATTGCATCCCAGCGGGTAAATGGGGTCAGACTCCATTTAACGACGGAACCGGTTCCTGACACGCGCTTCATTAAATGGAGTCTGACCCCATTTACGCAGGGCAACGCGGGTATCCGCGGCTTTTCTGTGTCGGCGGAGTCGACTCAGCGCGCGATTGAGTCAGAGCTGGCCTCGAGACTGAGCCGCGACACCACCGGCCAGTTCTTCCGGTACTTCACGGCGGAGCCACACGCCGCTGGCTCAGCTCGCAACCGACATCTCGCCGAGTGGTTGGCCGCGAAGTATCGCGCGTACGGCCTGGAGGACGTGAAGCTCCACAAATACGACGTCTTCCTCCCGTGGCCCACGCGCGTCTCGGTCACGATGACCGCGCCCACGCATTACGAGGCGTCGCTCAAGGAGGACGTGGTCGAAGCCGATCCCGACACCCGGCTCGATCCCGGTCCCACCTATTTCGGGATGAGCGGTTCCGGTGACGTCACCGGTGAACTCGTCTACGCCAGCAGCGGCAATCCCGCCGACTACGACTGGCTCGAGAAGCAGGGGATCGACGTCCGCGGCAAGATCGCGCTCGTGCGCTATTCGGTTCCGTACAGCTACCGCGGCTACAAGGCGCAGGTGGCGCAGCAGCGCGGCGTGAAGGCGCTGCTGATCTACTCCGATCCGCAGGAAGACGGCTACCGGAAAGGGCTCACCTACCCCGACGGTCCTTACGGTCCAGCGAGCCACATCCAGCGCGGCGCGTTGACCTACGATTTCATCGTTCCCGGCGACCCGCTCACGCCGGGTTGGGCGTCGGTCGACGGGGCAAGGCGCATAACGAGTGCGGAAGCACGGAGCGTGCCGACGGTCATCGCGGTGCCGCTGTCGTGGCGTGACGCCAAACCGCTGCTGGACGCACTCACCGGTCCGGTCGCGCCCGCAACCTGGCAGGGAGCGCTGCCGCTGACGTACCGCGTTGGCCCGGGACCGGCCACGGTTCGCGTGAACGTCGCGATGGACGATTCCATCCGATCCATCTGGGTCGTCGAAGGTCGGATTCGCGGAACCGAGGAACCGGACAAATACGTCGTCCTCGGCAACCACCGCGACGCCTGGGTCTTTGGTGGCGTCGACCCCAGCAGCGGCTCCGCAACGCAGCTCGAACTGGCCAGGGCGCTGGGCGCGCTGGCGAGAAACGGAATGAGGCCGAGGCGATCCGTTGTGTTCGCGAGTTGGGACGCCGAGGAGTGGCACCTGACGGGATCGACGGAGTGGGGCGAGCAGTTCGAGCAGGATCTGCGGCGGAACGCCATCGCCTACTTGAACGTGGACGGCTCGACAAGCGGGTCCGAGTTTTCCGCGGGCACGGTGGCGAGTCTCAACCGGTTTGTCGTCGAGGCGGTTCGCGACGTTCGCGATCCGGCGACCGATCGCAGCGTCCTCGATGCGTGGGGCGCCGCGTTAGGCGCCCGGCGTGAGCGCGTGATCGGAGGGGGCGCGTCCGGGGCCGGCACCAGCCGGCAGCCCATCGACTTTCCCGGCAACGAACTGGGGAGCGGCAGCGATTACACGATCTTCCTCAACTTCCTGGGCATCCCGGTCGTCGAGATGAGTTTCGACGGGCCCTACGGCGTCTACCACTCGATGTACGACAACTACCTCTGGATGACGCGCTTTGGAGACCCGGGCTTCCGCTACATGACGGCGATGGCCGAGGTCTGGGGTCGCATGGCACTCCGTCTCGCGAACGCGGAGGTGTATCCGCTCGATTTCGCGTTGTATGCGAATCGGGTCGCTGGGTTTATCGACGCGTTGGCGAAAGTCCCGGGCGCGGAGCGGATTTCGCTTCAACCGGCGCGGGCGGCGGCTCGTCGATGGAGGGATGCCGGAAATGCCTTCGACAGCTCGATGCGTTCGGTCCTCGTCCGACCGGCTGGTGCGCCGCGCACGCGCGCGCTCCAGGCAATGAACGACGCGGTACGGAGTGTTGAGCAGCAGCTCCTGATTCCCGAAGGGATTCCGGACCGGCCGTGGTTCCGGCATGTGTTGTACGCGCCACGCCCGACCTATGCGGCCATGACCCTCCCCGGAATACTCGAGGCGCTGGAGGCGAAAGATGTCGCGCGTGCCGGCGCCCAGGTGACGGTGCTCACGGCGCGACTGAACGCGGCGGCGGCGATGGTCGAACGGGCGGTCGCTCCGGGGCGCGTTCGTTAGGTCCCAGAGAGAGACCTCGACCTTGTGGATTTCGACGTGACATGGTGTGATGGCACGGAAAGGGGCTCACGCGAACAAGACAACTGCCTCACGCGGAGGCGCGGAGAACCACACGAGGCGCGGAGAAAAATGGAAGGGGGAGGTCAACTTCTGCTTCGCGCAAATCTCGCGGATGAGTCAACCGCAGTAACTCCGCGCCTCCCGACGTTCTCCGCGCCTCCGCGTGAGACAGGTTCACCGCGTTCATCGGATGGACCTCTACGCGCCCAGGAAACGCCGCTGGGGATCCACGACCTCGCGGAGCAGTCGCAGTTCTTCCGCGGTCGGCGGCATGACGACCTTGAGCGATTCGCGAACGACCAGGTCCCACCCCACACGCGACTGGATGTCGTCGAGCGTCGTGCCGGGGTAACGAGACTCGAGCTCCAGTTCACCCGAGGCAGGGTTCACGGCCAACGTGCCGCGGTCGGTGATCACGCGAACCGGGCCGGCGCCCGGCATTCCCAGCTCGGCGCGCCTTCCCGCACGCGTGCGGTGGCCGGGAGAGGTGACGAAGTCGACTTTCTCGGGGAATGCCCGTCGGTCGAGCCGCGTGATGACCACCGTACGCCGGGCGTGGATCGCAATTTCTGGAGCGCCTCCACTTCCGGGGAGTCGTACCTTGGGACGCGCGTATTCACCAACAACCGTGGTGTTGATGTTGCCGTAGCGGTCGACCTGCGCGCCACCAAGGAAGCCGACCTCGATGCGACCACCCTGGAGGAAGAGCTGAAAGACGTCGGCCATACCGCAGATCATGAGTGACCCGGTGACCAGTGACGGATCACCGATCGACAGCGGCAGGCGTTCCGGTCGCGCGCCGACCGCTCCCGATTCGTAGATCATCACGAGATTCGGCGCGTGCGTCAGGCGAGCCAGGTTGCAGGCGAGGTTTGGGAGACCGATTCCGACGAACACCACTTCACGATCGCGCAGCTCCCGCGACGCGGCCGCCACCATCATCTCACTCGGCGTCCACTCAGTAGCCATAGGAGACTTCGCCGCTCATTGCGGGTTTGGCCGCCAGGCGCGTCTTGAGATCGGATCTCTTGCGCATGTATTCCGCGCGGTCCTTGACGCCATACACCCACTCGTCGAGGTATCGCATCACCCGGTGCGGATCGCGAGAGATCTCGTCCCAGGCGATGTAAAACTCGTTGTCTCGATCGTAGTAGCCCTGGGCATACGATGGATGTGCACCCCATGGCTCGACCACGACGGCGTCGACGATCATTCCCGGGATGATCGTGCGATTCGGGTCGGCGCGGATGACCGAGCTATCGACGAGCTCCTCCACGACGACGATCACGCGTTTCGACGCGAACGCGGCTTCCCTCTGAACGCCTAACAATCCCCACACCTGGGTGTTGCCATCGGCGTCCGCCCGTTGGGCGTGCACGATCGTCACGTCCGGGTTGAGCGGTGGCACCGTGGCGATCCATTCGCCGGTGTACGGGCACTTCACGGATCGGATCAGCGGATTCACCTCAGGGAGGTCGGTCCCCTGATAGTTGCGCAACGGCCAGAACGGGAGTTTCGCCGCACCGGCGCTGAGACGGGCGACCAGACCAAAATGTGAATACTCCTCGATGGCGAGCGTTGGTGGCGTCGCCTCTACGGCGCGCCGGAACGCGTGCAGCGAACCCGCTCCGGGGTTGCCCGCCCACGAGAAGACGAGCTTCGACGCGCAGTCCGCGGCGATCATCTGGTCGAACACGACGTCCGGCGTCAGGCGGCACAGCGTGAGTTTACGCCTCTGCTGGCGGATGATCTCGTGGGCGGCCGCGAACCCGATGAGGTGCGTGAATCCCTCGATAACGAGCGTGTCGCCGTCGTGCACGTGCCCGGCGATCGCGTCGTGCATGGTGATGACCTTGCTCATCGCGCTCCGGCGGTGCCGGTTTGGGCCTCAGCATCGGTCAGCGTGCGGGTGAGCGCCAACTCAAAACGCCTGGCGATTTCGTCGATCTCGGGTTCGGTGATCACGAACGGTGGCGCCAGCATGACCAGGTCGCCATTGGTACCATCGGCGTGACCAACGTTAGGCCAGACGATCAGCCCTTCTTCACGGGCGTTGGCGACAAAACGCTCGGCAAACCGCGCGGCGCGCGGAAATGGAGCGCGGGTCGACACGTCGGCGACAAACTCCACGCCGGCCAGGAGCCCACGACCGCGGACATCACCAACCGCCGGCAACCCGCGAAGAGACTTCAGTCGATCGTGGAACGTCAGCCCGACCGACCGGCAGCGCTCGACAAGTCCGTGCTGATCGATGTAGTCGAGGGTAGCGACGGCCGCAGCACAGGTGACCGCGTGGTGCGAAAACGTCTGCGCGTGAACTAAGGCGCCACTACCAAGCGCGATTGGGGCGACGACCTCGTCGCGCGTCAACACCGCGCTCAGGGGCGCGTACCCGCCGGCAATGCTCTTGCCCAGCGTGAGGATGTCGGGAACCACGCCGAAGGACCCGGAGGCGGTCCACGTCCCGGTGCGCCCCGAGCCGCAGAGCACCTCGTCGGCGATGAAGAGGACATCGTGTTCGTCGCAGATCTCGCGAACCCGCCGCAGATAACCGTCGCGGGGAACACTGGCGCCGGTCGAGCTGCCACCAATCGGTTCGGCGATGAACGCGGCGACACGATCCGCTCCTTCCTCGAGAATGGCCGCCTCGAGGGCCTCCCCTGCGCACGTTGGACAGTTGGCGTCGCCATCGCACCCGCAGCGATATGCGTACGGTGCCGGAATTCGCCGGACATCGGTGAGCCACTCTGGCCAATTGGCGCGGTACGTCTCGCGGGCCGACGCCGAGAGGGCGAGCAACGTGTTCCCGTGGTACGACGGGTTCAGCGCGATGATACGATGTTTGCTGCCACGCCCGCGTTCGACCCAGTGCTGGCGCGCGAGCTTGAGCGCGGCCTCGGTGGCCTCGGACCCGCTGCTCAGGATGTAGGCGCGATCAAATCCCGGGGTGCGCGTGATGAGCTTCGAGCAGAGTTCCTCGACGGCCTCATTGGTGAACGCCGCGCCGCTGACGTAAGCGAGTCGGCCGGCCTGCCTTGCCATGGCCTCGCCGATTTCGCGGACGCCGTGACCGATGCTGGCCACAAACGCGCCGCCGACCGCGTCGAGGTAGCGCCTCCCGGCTTCGTCCTCGATCCAGCACCCTTCGCCGCGAACGGCCAGCGGGAAGTCGCGCGTCAGCGAGCGATAAAAGACGGACGATTCGGGGTAGCGGTGCACAGGGCTGAATGTGAGGAACTCCCACGCCAGTGGCCAGAGGATCACTCACTCGTGAGTGCCAGGGGCAGGGACGCTCCGCAAGGGATGATCGCGACTTCAGCGCTGCGAGAAAGAATTCAACACGGAGGTCACGGCGGTCACGGAGCAGTCCATCGTCCTCGCACTGTTTGCGTTCTCAGTTGGGTATGGTCTAATGCAAAACTCCTTCGGGCGTGCCCCACACAGGGGCACACGCGGGCCAGTCGTCGTTAGGCGTCACCAGCTGCAGAAGGGCGATTGCGACGAGCTGGCCCGACTGCGGCTCACCGATTGCGGAGGGCGAGCCGCCGTCCTGAGAGGGCTCATTCCGGTGGGGGTGGCGGCGGATCGCCCGGGTCGCCGTACATCTTGTCGTCGGTCACGTTGTTGTACTTCTGCTTGACGTGGTATTCCAGCACGAGGATGTCGCGACGGACTGCTTTTCCCCACCGCTCCATGTCCTTTGCCCACAGCCTTACGTTTTCGGGCACTTTAAACTCGTAGGCCTCCCGCTTCACATACGGGCCAGGCTGGCTGGGTTCAAATTCTGGCTTGCCCTTTTCTCGAAGGTACGCCTGAATCTGATCCTCAATCTCCTTTAGCATGATCAACTCCGTGTGGAGGTAACTACCCCTGAGTCCCCTTCTTGAGACCCAGAAAACGCCTGCGCAGCGCATCTGCGTAGGGTGCATCACCCAGCGACCGCTCCAGGCGTTCGCGGAGTTGGAGACTCACCGGAAGCCAGGGCACATAACCGAATGAGGCCGGGCTGTCAAACGCGGCCGCGACTTGCGCCGCTTTCACGGTTTCGCCACGCGCCGCCAGCAGTTGGGCCAATCGGAACCGTTCCCACGGCAAAGCTTCCCACGGGCTCCATCGCAGGCTGGCCTGGTCGGCGTTAGGCACAAGCCGCTCCAGGAGGACGATGGCCCCCGCTGTATCGCCACGCGCCAGCGTCAGGCGTGCCTGAAGACTCGCCTGCAGCAACCGCGGTCGGCGCGCATCCGGCTCAGTGGCCAGGAGGCTCAGTTCTTTCAACAGGGACGATACGGCGCGAGCCTCGCCTCGTTCAATCAGCCAAGTCCCGGCGGCCCAAAGACTGAGGTCAGCATTGGTTGCGTCGTGCCGTTCACGAAGACGGCCAAGGGCGCTGTCCGCGAGATCAGTGATCGGCACTCCGCTGGTCGCGAGAAGAACGGTCATGACGTCGGCGGAGACGCCCGTCTGCAACAGCAGCAACCTGCGCACCTCGTCAACGTTTCCCAGCGCGGCTTGCACGGAAGCCAGCTCCAGTCTCGCGTAGTGCCGCCAGATCCATTCGCTGCTTTCGTCCGACACCAGTGCTTCCAGGGCGTCTGTGGCACAGCCGGGGTGGTGAAGCCCGCCCACGACGACCCAGGTTGCCGCCTGCGCCGCCGTGTTCATCGATCGACGGGTCGCCGCTTTCCATGCCGCAGAGGCCGAACCAGCATCGAGGCACCGTCGCATGAGCTCGAGCTGCTGCCGCTCCCCGGGCGAGCCGGACACGAACCCCGAGAAGCGACGAAAAAGGGAATCAGCGCGCGAGCGATTGCCTTTCCATATGGCGTGCTGAGTTGCGTGAAACAGCGGCGCGCTGAATCCGGGATCGTAGGTGAGCGCCGAGTCAAACTCCGCCGCCGCAATCTCGAGGGGATAGCCAGCGCTCGGCAGATAGTGCTGGTAGACCTCTCCCAGCGACATGTGCGCCTCGGCCCAGCGATGATCGAAGGAAAGCGACTGTCGAAAGTGCGCGACCGCGGAATCTGCCTGACCTAGACCATAGGCGGAAAGTCCGCGGGCGAATGACGCATAACGAGGGGGAAGTGAGCTGACCCTCTCCATCGCTACGGCAACGAACTCCGAGGCCCTCTTACGCTCAGTAAGCCAGTTTGCCGCCTGAGCGCCGCGGAGCGCAGCCCATGCAAAACTAGAATCGCGGAGCACCGCCGCTCCAAACAGGCTGTCGGCGGCGTGATAGTCGCTACGCCGGTAGGCACGTTCACCCTGAAGGTACGCGGCGAGGGCGGGCACGTTTTCGGAGAGGAGGCCCTCGTCCACCGCGGCTCCGCCCGCACGGATCAGGTCCGGCAAGAGGGCTCGGGCCACTTGTCGCGCGATCGAAAAGGCATCACCGCGAACTGGAAGCTCCCGGAACAGCGTCGATCCTTTTGTCAGATCGTGAACCTGTATCTCGAGACGAGTCGACGCATCCGGCGTTATGCGACCTGTCACTACGTACCGGGAATTTCGAGACCGACCAAGTCGAGTGAGCAGACTGTCGGTCCACGGAAGTCTTGCCGTGGAGTCCCCGACTTGGCCGACGCTCGCGATGAGGCTGTCCGTGGAGTTCAGTGCGTCCACGAGTGCCGTCGCGAGATCCTCGCCAGAGAGTGGCGTGCTCCCATGATTCTCCACCGGAAGCACGAGAACCCTGAAGGAATCGAGTTCCCCTCCCGGCCGCAGGAAGGCAAGCGGAATGAGGACGATGGAAGCTGCGAGCAGGCCCAGGATCACGCGGCGCCATCGTACCGCGTCGCCCTTCTTCAGCGAGGCGTCGAGCGCATCGATCGCTTCGGTCGCCGTCCCGAAGCGCGAAGGCGCGTCGTCAGGTGCGAGATACGCGCGTTCGAACGCATCGATGAACTCACCGGCGGTCGCGAAGCGGTCGGCTGGTGACTTCTGGAGGGCGGTCGCAATGACCTGCTGCATCGGGCGCGAAATGGTCGCGCGAACGACAGTGAGATCCGGTATCGCGGCTGCCAGATGCTTCGCCACGATATCCCGCTGCGAAGGGCCGTTGAACGGCGCCTCACCAGCGAGCATCTCGTACAGCACGCAGGCCAATGCGTACACGTCGCTGCGCCCATCGACCTTCGTAGCGGAACCCGCCTGCTCTGGACTCATGTACAGCGCCGTCCCCAGCGCAATGCCGCTGCGCGTCAGGCGCTCGGGCCCCGCGGCATCGATCAGCGCGGCCACGCCGAAGTCGGCGACATGAGCACCACGTTCGTCGAGCAGGATATTCGCCGGCTTGATATCCCGATGAACGACCTTTTTTGCGTGCGCGGCATCGAGTGCTTCGGCCACGTCCCGAGCAATGTCAATCGCCTTGCGAATCTCGAGCTGCGGCCGCTCGAGCAGGAGGTCGCGGAGCGACCCACCCTCGACGTACCGCATGACGTAGTACAACAATCCGTCCGCGTCGCCGCGATCGTAGACGGGCACGATACGAGGGTGATCGACCGTCGCGGCGATGGCGATCTCACGCGCGAACCGTTCGAGGCCGATCCCGTCGGCGAGCTCCGGGCGCATCGACTTGATCGCGACGTGGCGACCCAGCGTACTGTCGAACGCGAGATAGACCAATGCCATGCCGCCGCGACCAATACGCTCCAGGATCGTGTATCGGGGCGCGAGCGTCTGGACCAGCGCGGTGGGGATCTCGGCCTGGGTGACCGAATGGTGCGCAAGGTCGGTCAGCACCGGTTGCAGCACAACGTCGACGCCGTCGGCCAGGCACGTCGTGTCAGTCCGTTCCGCCGCGGCGAGCAACTGCTCCAGGTCATGCACCAGCTTCTCATCGGCGCCGAATCGCGAGCGAACGAGTGCGAGCCGCTCCGATGCCGGCGCGTCCAGCACCTCATCGAAGCACGAGAGGAGCTGCCGTTCGTTCTCGACTGCCAGCGAGTTCACGATCGCCTCGGTGGTTCGTGAAGTTCGCGCTGCAGCCAGGCCCTGGCCTTGACCCAGTCACGCGTGACCGTGCGGGTGGTAACGCCTAACGCCGCCGCCGTTTCTTCCTCCGTGTATCCGGCGAAGAAGCGGCACTCGACGACCTGGGCGAGGCGCGGGTTGACGAGGCTCAGCCGCTCGAGTGCCGCATCGAGTTCGAGAAGATCCTCCGCTCGTTGCGCGCCGGGCAACCGAATGGCCCCGTCACCGTCGCGAGCCGAGTTGTCGGCGTCGAGGGAATCGTAGCGAATGCGGTCGCTCAGGCGGCGATGGCGACGAGCATAGTCGACCAGGATGCGCCGCATGGCCTGCGCCGCGAGACTGAAGAACTGACCGCGATCGCTCCAGGGGACGGATCGTTGCGCCGCGAGCTTCAGGTAGGCTTCGTGGATCAGCGCCGTGGTGGACAACGTATGACCGTGGCGCTCCAGTCGAAGTTGTCGATGAGCGACGCGTCGCAGCTCAGCGTGGACCTCGACCCACATGTGGTCCAGCGCATCGGCCGCGGCGCCGCGGCTGTCACGAGCCGCAGAATTCGGGGAGCCGTGCGCTGGGTCTCGGGCCATGGTGTACTCGTACCAGGTACTCCGGCTTGTTCTGCGCGGCCGGAACGACACCGAGGGTCATGTCTGGATTCGGCCGGGCGCTGCGCGTGTACCCGTATGCTGAACACGCAACGACTCGAAGGTACAGGCTCCCGTTATGCCAGACAAGGAAGACGCCGTGTGGCATACGCCATGGTGCTCTTCGCCTGGCAGCTGGGGCCTTCGGTCGTGAATGCGCAGCAGCTCCCTTTCATGGTGACAATTGTGGACTGGGAGCCGGAGGCTCTGGAACGCCAACGCCGCAAGTATCGATCGGTCCCGAATGACCATGAAGTGCTATTCTGCGTCGAAGCGTGGGTAACAGCTGATGTATGGAACGGAATCCAGCGGATCACGATCAGGCGAACCCGCAAGGAGGACACGGGAAACCGCCACAGTATCGATCAGACGGCGCTGAAGTGTCTGGCCTCCGACGGCGTTCCCCTCCCGACAATTCACACGCATTCGGAAGGCAACTGTCAGGCCTCACCGGATGACCTGATGATGATCGCCGCCCGCGGGGCGCCGTTTGACGGTATTCAGTGTGGGGAGCACCACGTGGTGTGGGTTTTTGCCAGGCAGGTCAAGGCACTCGCCAACTCGGTGTACGCGTCAGAGCGACCTCCCTAACGCCGCCCTTGCTGTACCGGTGTTGATGCATTGAACACGGATTGCCGCGAATACTCGTGGACGAAGCGAATGAACTGGTCATCATTTGCCGAAGACTCGCTGGATTCGCGGTAATCCGCGTTCACAATTTCCCCGCCAGAACTGGCGCCGGAACGGACCGTTTAGCCACTGTTCCAGTCCGCTGAACGGACCGCAATCTCGATACCAATGAAAGTAGGCCTTGTAGGCTTCGCTGGATCCGGAAAGACAACCGTCTTCAATATCATGACCGGGTTGCACGTACCGGTTGGATTCGGGGGCGAAGTACGACTCGGCATCGTCAAGGTGCCTGACGAGCGCATCGACGCCCTGTCGAAGATCTTCAAGCCGAAGAAAACCACATACGCCGAGATCAGCTTCTGCGACGTGCCGGGTGAACACGGCGCCGAGAAGAAGGGGTTGTCGACCAAGTCGCTGCAACAGATCCGCGACCAGGAAGCGCTCTGCCTCGTGCTGCGTGACTTCGACAATCCGGCCGTGGAAGGGAAGCCCGATCCACTGGCCGACCTCGAGGCATTTCACACCGAATGCGTGTTTGCCGACCTCGATCTTGTGGAACGCCGGCTGGCGCGCGCGCAGAAGGAAAAGGCGCCGCCGCAGGAAGTGGCCGCCTTTGAATTGATGAAGGGCGTGCTCGAGGAAGGTCGTCCGCTGCGCTCCGTTCCCTCCAAGGATCTCGACCGCGGTCAGCTCAAGAACTACGTGTTTTTGAGCGACCGTCCGCTGCTGGTGGCGCTGAATCGAGACGAGTCTCGCGTCGCCGAGCCGATGCCTGACGCGATCAGCGAGCGGATCACGGCGCTGCAGGCCGCCGGCCTCTCGCTATCAGCCAGCGTGGAAGCGGAAATCGCCGGCCTGGCGCCAGACGAGCAGAAGGCCTTCCTCGACGACCTCGGCGTCACGGAATCGGCGCTGACCCGTTTCATCCGCACTGCGTACGGCCTGCTCGACCTGATTTCGTTTTTCACGGTAGGCGAAGATGAAGTCCGGGCCTGGACGATCCGCCGCGGGACGGCTTCTCGTCAGGCAGCCGGCCGGATTCACTCTGACCTCGAGCGTGGGTTCATCAGGGCCGAGGTGATTCCGTACGAGGTGTTCGTGAAATACGGTTCGGAGCACGCGGTGAAGGAAGCCGGAAAGCTCCAGGTCGAGGGGAAAGAGTACATCGTGTCTGATGGGGACATCATGCACGTGCGTTTCAATGTCTAAGGATTTCCAGTAACTCCGACTCACGGCCAGCTCGGAAAAAGACTTTCAACACGGGGGTCACGGAGGTCACGGGAGCAACTTGTTTTAGATGACTCCGTGACCCCGGTGTCCTCTGTGTTAAAGGCTTTTTCGGGATTATACCCCGAAAGCGGATCTCGGAATGAGTCGCGGAACAGTGAATATCACGACATCTTATCGCGCGTGAATTCAGTGGAACGCCTTCGCGCGGCACTCGCCGATCGCTACCGCATCGAGCGAGAGCTCGGTTCGGGCGGGATGGCGACGGTCCATCTCGCTCATGACCTGAAACACGGCCGCGAAGTTGCGATCAAGGTCGTCCACCAGGAACTCGCGGCCGCGCTGGGCGGCGAGCGGTTCCTGGCCGAGATCAAGACCACGGCGCGGTTGCAGCACCCTCATATCCTCCCGCTGCTCGACTCGGGCGTCGCCGATGGGTTGCTGTACTATGTCATGCCGTTTGTGGCCGGTGAATCGCTGCGCGACCGGCTCAATCGCGAGAAGCAGCTGCCCATCGATGATGCCGTGCGCATCGCGCGCGAGGTAGCCGACGCACTCGGCTATGCGCACACGCTCGCGATCGTCCATCGCGACATCAAGCCGGAGAACATCCTGCTGCAGGGGCGTCATGCCGCCGTGGCGGACTTCGGGATCGCGCTGGCGGTGCAGAGCGCCGGCGGCACACGATTGACGCAGACCGGGCTTTCGTTAGGTACGCCGAACTACATGAGCCCCGAGCAGGCGATGGGCGACAAGACCATCGACGCGCGGTCGGACATTTATGCACTCGGTGCCGTTACCTACGAGATGCTGACCGGCGAGCCACCGTTCACCGGGGCGAACGTACAGGCGATCGTCGCCAAGGTGTTGAGCGACCGCCCGCGTCCGCCATCGATGGTGCGCGACACCGTGCCACCCGAGGTCGACGCGGCGGTGTTGAAGTGCCTGGCGAAGCTGCCGGCCGATCGATTCATCGATGCGCAGTCGTTCGCCACCGCTTTGACGACGCCGTCGCGTTATGCGACAACCGGGCGCGAGGGTTTTCGCGCACCAGGACTCGCGGACCGCGCACGACGCTGGCAAGTCGTCAGTGGCGCGCTGGCCGCGACGACGCTTGCCCTGGCAGCACTGTTGTTCAGCCGAAGCGGAGGCACCGCCCAGGACCTGGGACTTATTCGTGCTGAAGTCGAGATCGGGCTCACCAATACGCTGACGCCACCGACGCTGGCTTCTTCACCCGACGGCCGATCCATTGTCTACTGCAACGGGTCCGAGATCTGGATTCGTCGATGGGAGGACTTTGCTGCCACGCGCGTTCGTGCCGGCGATGGTGGTTGCCTTGTCGCCGGGTTCTCACCCGACGGACGTTCGCTCGCCATAATCGGCCTCCCGACGAGCTTGCGGATCGTGTCACTGACTGGCGAAGCCCCGCCACGGACCATCCGCGTCGACAGTCTCCCCGACGTTGCGATTTACAGTGGCGGCATCGAGTGGACATCGGACGACGACCTCTTCATTGCGTCCCGATATGTGCTTCTGAGAGTGCATCCGCAGAATGGCACAACGGACGTTGTTGCTCGGATCGACTCGACCAACACCATTCGCAACCTGGATGTGCTGCCTGACGGTCGCAACTCGCTCGTGGTGACTTCTCCGAGCGGCTCGACCACGCTTCAGGAATGGCGGATTGGCGTTCTGAATCACGAGTCAGGCGTCATCGATTTCATCCAACAGGGGATCAACGCCGCGTTTGTGGAACCCGGTCACCTGGTTGTCGTGCGGGATGATGGCTTGCTTGCGGCCGTTCCGTTCGACCCGAATACAAGACGCACCACCGGTCCGGCCACGCGACTGACGGACAGTGTGAGCGCGCAGGTCCCGACGATCAACGTCACGACTGACGGAACGCTGATCTATTGGCGGTCAGGCGCGACGACCCTCGGACACCCGGTCCTGGTGGATCGGAGCGGCGCCGTGCAGGATCTCACGCCTCCGTGGAACGCACAATTCCTCATTCCCAGAGTTTCCCCGGACGGGTCGCGGCTGGCTGTCGAGACGTCCGTGGCCGGCACAAGCGACATCTGGCTGCGGGATCTGCGGTCAGGACAAACCACCCGGCTCACGACCACGGGATCGACCACGGGACGCCAGACATGGCATCCTGACGGACGTTCGCTCACGATCATTTCCGACAGGACCGGCACGCCGTTGCCCTATCACCGCCGGCTCGACGATGCGACGCTCACACCGATGCCGACATTCGACAAACGCGGCATCTTTGGAACCGACTGGAGCCGCGACGGCGAGTGGCTTGTCCTCCGCACCGACGATCAGGCGTTGGGGAAGGGTGACATCCTGGCGGTACGGCCACGGGTCGATTCCGTGGCGGTGCCGATCGCGGCATCGCCTGAGTTTGCCGAGTACAGTCCCGCGCTTTCGCCGGACGGGAAGTGGCTGGCGTACGTCTCGAATGAGAGCGGCCGCTACGAGGTATGGGTCACGAGTTTCCCGGTGCCGCAGGGGAAATGGCAGGTGAGCAGCGCCGGCGGGACCGAACCACTTTGGGCACGGAGCGGCCGCGAGCTTTTCTACATCACGGAAGGACATCTCGTGGCGGCCGCCGTCACAACGACTACCACATTTCAGGCGGCGCCACCACAGCGCCTTTTCAGTATCCTGCCGTTTGCCACATACGGTATCTTCAACCGTAACTACGACATCATGCCCGACGACAAGCGCTTCATGATGATCCAGCGGAACGAGGAACCGACGACGCGGCTGGTGGCGGTGCTCAACTGGCGAGCGCACCTTGCCACAGCGAGTCGTTAGGGTATCGCGGCAGGTCCATGGTGTCAGTCCCGCCGCGCATCCTCCATGTCGACGCCGACGCATTCTTCGCGGCGGTCGCGCGGTGGGTTGATCCGGAGGGAGCCGGAAAGGCCAGGTTCCTGATCGTGGGTGGATCACGCGGCAGCCGCGGTGTCGTCTGCTCGGCATCCTGGGAGGCACGGCAGTTTGGCGTCCGTTCCGCGATGTCGATTGCCCGTGCGGAAAAGCTTTGCCCCCAGGCCATGTTCGTGCCCGTTCCGGGCAAGGCGTGCGGGATCAAGAGCAAGGAGATCCGCGCCGTCCTGCAGACATTCACACCGATCGTCGAGGGCGCTTCCGTCGACGAGTGGTATCTCGACATGGCCGGCACCGAAGCGGTTTACCATAACGAGCCACTGCGTGAAACGGCGCACCGGATCCGCTCCGTCGTGAAGCAGGAGACCGGCATGTCGATCTCGATCGGCGGCGGCACGAACAAGCTGGTCGCCAAGATGGCGGTCGAACGCGCAAAGCCGAAGCCAGGCACGACCGGTGATGGCGTGCACATTGTCGCGCCAGGTACGGAGGGCGAGTTCCTTCGCACCTTCAACCTCGCCGATATTCCGATGGTGGGGCCGAAGTTTCAGGTGAAGCTCGCCGCGTTAGGTA